>ENA-OQDE01000322-OQDE01000322.1-human-gut-metagenome-genome-assembly--contig:-NODE-322-length-29868-cov-3.716889_pt1 | contig 29868 bp, 29 predicted proteins | sample MGYA00242768_ERZ504595 | MGnify/ENA primary metagenome ERZ504595 (study PRJEB26092, sample SAMD00036307) | human gut metagenome | host: Homo sapiens | study: EMG produced TPA metagenomics assembly of... | reverse complement strand
CAGTACGCTATGACATTGAATTATCTTCCACATATGCACCAAATTGGTTAATGAAAGGAATATCCTTATAGTTACGTGGACGGAAAGATGAATTATGACCGTATTGACTACGATAAGGAGGAGTACTTGGGTCATAAGTTTTTCCTTTACCAACGTTACCGTCACTCCGGAAATCCGCACCAATCAAGATGCGGTTGTTTACATGACCGCTCGCCTTGAATAGAGAACTCGTCACTTTAGCAAACAAATTAACTTCACGACTATCGATCTCATAGTGTCCCAAATAGCTGCTTGGTAGATAAACAGCATAATGATTTATGTCTTCCGGTCCAAAATTAGTAATTTGATTACCATTGGCATCATAGATATGCTGACCTGCAAAGTTACTAAGTACCGCACCGTTTGTAGTGGTCATGGAATAAGGAGATGTAGCAGAACTGTATACGGTTTCATAATAACTGTCTTTATCCATATACGTACCTGACAATACATAGCGTAGTGTTTTTAACCAGCCCTTATTTATATTCCATGTACCATTGGTATTCAAAGTAAAACCTATATCGCGGCCTTCCGAAGCTGTTTTAGTTTGTTCATCATCAGGATTACGTTCACGTTGATCCTTACCATAAATAAATCAAAGCTGGAATTGGTACGTAACTTATTATTAAAGAAGTATTTGAATAGAGCAACTTTGTTGTGGCACGCTGATAGTGCTGGTAACTGGATATTGGATTATTCGTATTATAAGCATAATCTGCACTTACATTTAAAGCGCCTTTCTTTTTTCCAAGTTCAAAACCGGTTCCCATAGACACCTGATAGATATTGGGATTGGCTTTTGCTTTGACACGTAGCGGCTCACGACCAGCTTTTGTATTAATAATTACTGCTCCTGAGGTCAGATCACCATATTCAACAGAAGGGATACCACGAACGATTTGTATAGACTCTATATTTTCAGTAGAAATACTACGAACATCGGTTCCACCAGCCGGCGAGGCACCTCCGGCCAATGAAGCGGGTGTTTCCGTACCACTTAATACCGTAGGGCTCATCGCAGATAGATTAGCATTATTTGAGATGGGGCACCATCACGAATTATTGCGGTGCCCATAGCATTCATCGGAGCTTCCGGACCACTGGAACTGGAAACTTGACGGATGTTAATCTGTTGTGCCGAACTCATATCTTGATTCTGTGAAATTCCACCTGGCATCAATGACATTACATCATATAAACTGGTCGCTTGCATATGGTCCATAGCAGAGCGGGAAATGTGAGAAGATGTGGATTTGCCTGAACGGCTGTTGGTTGCAGTTACTGTAACTTCTTTCAACTTAAAATCCTCATTCCTCATTGTAAAATTAAGAACCAAATCCTTATTTACATTTATTAAGGTGTCAATGGAGACTTTGCCCAAATATTGAATTTGCATACGAATTTTACCAGTAGGTACGTTTTCCAGTATGTATCTACCATTTTCATCAGAGGTTGTCCCTAGTGCAATTTCAGGAATAGACACAGCTGCAAATTCTAAAGGCAAACGCTTGTTGTTGTGGTCGTACTCATAAACAGTGCCTGTAAGTTTTACTTTGTAATTGTTTTGCGATTTGATAGGGAGGGCAATTCCTATGCAAATAAGTATAAACAAGTATATAATATTACACCCCAAAATACCTTTTTTCATAAGTAACATCATATTTATTAATAATGCAAAATTATATGTAAATTTTAAATTAAAACAAACCATTGTGTGTAACAAAACTAAAATTATTAAAAATACATGTTGTTTTTGTTGGTGCCGTTGCATAATCTCACAGACCTCAACCGTCTGTTGTCTAACAATATAGCAACTGCATTATATTTAGGAAAATCCAATATATATTAGTACTTTATTTAAGTTCCATACATAGTAATACGGATCTTGAGTGATTAAAAGCAAACTGCAAATCTAAATAAAAAACGGGATGGTTGTAGTTCTGATATGCTATATCTTAATACAACGCAGATAAATACTTATATTTTCATTGATAGATCTAACTAAGTTAAAAAACGGATTTTCTCCAAAATTCTTCTGATAGCTCCGTTCCAGCCTCATATTTATCGCACTTTACAGAAGCCCCAGTTCAAATATAAGGAAACTGTATCTCTCTTCGATAAAAGATCTATTTTAGGACGCAAAATTAGATATTACAAAAGATTATAAAAATACCATTTTTTGGGTATAAAAACGCATCTAATACCTATATATAGGTATTAAATATCATTGGCAATGTATGTTCCATTTCATTAAGCAAACAATTTTTTGTATAAAATACAAATAGTACTTTTTTACCCACTTAAAAAGTGCAAGAATGTATAAAAGTCCATGTGTCAGCTATAATAGGGGCATGAATAGGCATCCGTTCCATACCTGTCCCTATTTGAATCGGTCACCCCACAGTGACCGGACATTACTCACCCAATTCGGATTCTCATTACAGTAGGCAACGAAAATCTGTATCAAGTTCCAAAGCCCGAGAATCATTCCATTAAACCTGGCAGGAATTGTGACAACATGTCTGCTTGAAACAGCTACTATTATGGTATCATGCTGTATTGTTATGCTATATACCATGTTCTAAGTCAAAACTCTTTTTTTTTAGAATTGAAGGTTTAAGGCTCCATCCGAAAGTCAATATCACTTTCTCAAAAATTCTTTTCTACAGCACCCTTTGTATAAGTTAGGATGTCTTTCTCTAGAAAATTTTTGAAATCAGATGAACTCATGTCTCTAAAAATGTTTATATATTCTTTTTTAAGAAATTCATTTATGCATGTGCCGATATCTTTTTTTGCGTGCACTTTTCTATAACATATAAGTTGCTTGGTACCGGTACCATCGTGTCCAGCCCCATGAAGATATTACAGTCTACCATAAGAGTATAAGCGCCGCTCTCGGCAAGAGGTGCGGAAATGCAGTAATTGGCTTGCTCAAGCAGAGAATCCACCAGTTCTTTTGTGGAAGAACTGATACTATTGGCCAATTGTTCATATCCTCTTAGATTCAGTTGGGATATGGTCTTTTCGATAGCCGGGATGAATTTCATTCCTGGACCCAGGTTCAAATCAAATCTTTTGTAATAGACAAGAAGCTCATTCCAATCTTTGTACCGTGAAGGTTGATGATATTTACATTGTCTATACCATGTTGTTTAAGATACTCGCCGGAGGAAAATGCATCTTCTTTGAAGGTCTGTGTGTTTCCATCCGGGAAACTTAATAGATGGTCTTATATGTGTCTCCAGTGTTGGTCCTTGCAAAAGCTTTACATTCCTCACCTTTGAGATAATATGCTGTGGTGATGTCAAAACCATTACCGCTGGCATCATTGTCATAGCAACAATTCCACTTTACCTTATCAGATGGGAATATACGGCTTATATTCTCTATTTGGGATTTGGTGACATATCCCCCCGTGCTTATGAATGCGCATGTGGTTTCTTTAGTATAATGGTTTATTTCGTAGAAACTCATTGCGTCAATAGCGGATTCAAAGAGATATATGTCTGTAACCTTGTCAAAAGGAACAAAATTGGCCATCCAACAGCTTTGTGCCTTGTCACCACCCGTGGCAAAGGCTTTATAATTGGTATTGGTCTCTGCAAAATAGTTCCTCATTTCAAAGTTAAGGATTTCCATCTGGGAGGGTTTGCGGAATGGAAAGCCGATATGATTGTTTTTTCCTACCTGGTAGATGAACAGTCTATTGGCGAAATCCTCCACAGTCTGTGGAGAGAGCTTCCTTTGGACGGTCAAATATGGATTATCCTTTTTGATAGGACGAGGATTCCAATAATTCAAATTGGATTCAATATCATTTGGATTCAGTCCCAGCAGAGGATTGTTTACCGTTTCGGTATCTTCATTGGTGATCTGTTGAGTAGGCATTGGTACACCATCAATGACGAAGAGAGGCTGGGTTCCTCCTGTGACGGAGTTGACACCTCTGATTCTGAAAGTCATTCCGCTTGACAATGAACCGTCTGTGGGGATAATCTGTACTCCGCTGATTTTGCCTTGTAGTGCTTGCAACGTCTGCGTAGAACTACTGTTTACAATATCTTTTATATTCACAGAAGCAACGGCGGTTGCAATATCACTTTTTCGCTGGCTACCATAGCCTACAACAACCACCTCATCCATCTCTGTGACTGAAGGGTCTAGAATGATATCAAATCTTCGGTTCTTTCCGATAGTGATAGTTTTGGGCTTATATCCCAGATAACTGATGACCAGTTTTTCAGAAGGAAGTACTTTTATCGTGAACTTTCCTTCTAAATCGGTGATTACTGCATTGGTGGTACCTTCGATATTTATCGTGGCACCGATAAGAGGTTCACTCTTCTCATCCAACACTTGCCCTGAAATAGTTACTTGCTGTGCTAATGCTACAGTGAAATGTAGTATTAGAAACAATGTGCTTAATAGTACTTTTCTCTTCATAGTGCAGATATTAAAGTTTATAATAAGGATTAATACAATTAGATTTAAAATGGTAGTGCAAATAAAGCGAATTATAATATCCATGTTTTGACCTATTGTACTTTTCTCTTGACCAAATTACAGACTTTTTCTTCAAAGGTAATCGCTTTCTATTAATTTCATTTATCACCGCGTAAAATTATTCGATTGGACTTTTTATAGTGAGTATTATCATGGGGAGTATTAAAAAAGATTGGATATGAAAAATAGTATGTTAAATCATTCTGTTTTCTCAAATATGCAGTGGGGTGTGAGCGCAAGGAAAAATATCTGTAGAAATTGATAATAATGTATTTTATTCAAACTTTCCATTTATCCAAACTCTATCAGTTATCTGCACTTAAATCAGGCTTTGATATTTCAAGAGTTTGGATAAATGATTAAGGATTCAGTCTGCATTAATACCGAACATAGCAGTCAGTGAACGATTGATACCTTACGTTCGCATCGTGCGAAGTCTATTCCTTTCCACACGGTTTTGCGTCCGGCTGAAGATGCACACTCGCTTGCGCCTTGTTCCTTTGCTGTTTCTTTATACTTGAAGTTCTACAATTCGTTTCACAAAGAATTACCCTGTGGAAGTCTGCCCGCTTTCGCGTAGGGTGACGTTGAAACCTTTATCCAGGGCATTACACCATGGCATTCGCTTTCTCCACAATCCTTTACCCGCACCTCATTCGGCCGCTCTTACAATTGGCCACCCATCGGTTATTGGCTGACGGGAGAGATACGGCTTACCAAGTTTCGCACAAATAACTGACGACCGACTTAGACTCCGCCTATCCACCAGCAGTGCGACATCCGTGTAGCACGATGTAACAGCGTACTATCCTGACTGCTTGCCTTTTGGAATGGCCCATAAATATCCGTGAGCTAATTCATAGTCACATGGTACGGCGATTCACTTAGGTTACTCATATCAGTCAGCTTTGACATTCTTCGCCTATGATGCTTAGGTTGGAACGTCGTTGTCAAGAGGGCTTCGCACCCGACCGTTGCCAGTCACGTACGCCTCTTCAGGCTACTATTGATGGAACAATAGGTTCAGACACGATGCTGAACAATTACTTGTGTGACCTCTTGGCGTACATTACACTACTAAGGTAATGCTTTTATAGGAGAAGTCACATCTGTAAAAAACTTATTATCATGCAATTATCTTACTTTATCTTAGGCTAAAAGCCCTTATTCAAGGTGTCTGTATCCTATCATCCGCTACCGCTCGGTATCGGATTCCTCCAGACCGATGGCATGGCATATCTCCTCCACCAGTTCAGGAAGACCGGAGTCTTTCTCCTGACGGGGATCGGGTGGAAACAGCGTGGAACGAAAGACACCCTTACAGACAGGGTCCGCCTCCTTGTTGTAGCGGAGGGTGTTCGGAATGTGTGAGGACAGCAGCCGCAGCCCCATCCTGTGGATGACCCGGTTCCAGGCATCATACAAATTCTTCCGTCCCCTTCTATCCACCATGTTCCAGAACAGCCGGATTCCTTTCAAGTTGCAGTTCCCCTTGGCGATCAGCTCCTCTTCCAGCACCTTGGTAAACTGCAGGGAACTCTGCATGACGATATTGTCCGCCTTGAGCGGGACAAAGATATAGTCCATCGCGGCAACGGTATGAACCACCCCCTCGCTGCGGAGCGTTCCGGGAAGGTCGAAGAGCACGATATCGAAAGTCTCCCCTTTTTCGTCCATATAACGCCGCAGGTCTTCCACCCCCTTTTCCGGGTCGCTTTTGATGACCGGATAGGCAGGCTTACGGATTCTTTCGTACTGCCGGTACAGGTTCACCTTCAGGTCGTCATTTTTCATGACATTCTCCATGTCCCTCTCACGCATCAGGGCGATGCTGTGCTGCGGGGAGTCACAGTCCACAACCGCCACACGCACGTCTTTGCGGTAATGCAGGACACTGGCCAGCAGTACCGTAAAGACGGATTTTCCCACGCCACCCTTCTGGCTGGCGATGGCAACCAACAACTCTTTTTCTTTTTTCATCATACTTCTTTTTCATTAAAAGTTAAACACTATTGTTTCAGAAACAAAAATAATGCTCCCATCGGGGGAGATCCCCTGTCATGGGGGACGAGCCTTTATGACCGGGCCGGGCAGGGACTCCTCCAGAATCATGTCCGTCGTTTCCCTGTATTCTTCCAGATGCCGCGAGACAAGGTGGTTGATGAACCCTCCAGAGTGACCTTTCCGTTTCTCGAGCTCCCGCCAGGATGGACAGTTTCCGGTGCAGGGCGGCGGGAATATGCAGCGACCGACGCTGCACGCCCGCAATGCCATGCAGGTATTCCTCCCCGTAGACGGACGGTTGCATGGGGCCATTTTTCCTTGCGGGACGTATAATGTCGTTACCGGACGTTCCACGTCTCTTCCGGGGACAGGCAGGCGCTTCCCCCATGATCTCACGGATGCGGTCCGCGTCCATCCCGCCAAGACCAATCCGCTCTTTTACGTTCTTTCCTGTCATGATATGCCTTCTTGGACAATGACAACGTTTTATCGGCGAGGTGTTCCTCCCGGCTGTCCGTCCTCATCCCAGGGACGGTAGACCTCACCGAGCAGGGAGGCGATGTCCTCCCTGTGTTCCTCCATATGGAGTTCCAACAACCGGATGATAAAACCGGAGATGCTGCCGCAGCCGGCGGCCCTGACCAGCATGGCGATCCGGCGGTGCAGTCTCCCATCAATGTAGGCGGTCTTCCACTCAGCGGCTCTGGGAGCGGGAACCAGAAACCTCCTCTTGTATTCCTCCGGACCTGTCACTTTCCCTGCCCGGACCTGACTTCCATGACTTGGTATCTCCACCACTGGTTCCAGGGATGGGGAAACGGGAGCTGACAGAAGGTTCCCCGTGAGTCCGACCCTCTCGAGAACGATATCGGAAAGCCGGTTCTTTTCCTTTTCTGAATCCATATTTTAAAATCTTAAATTATTAAATTACACAACTGGTATTGTCTCGGAATACAAAATAAAGGAAGAAGAGAACAGGATGAAACCACCTGTCACTTATAGTCATCCAAAGTCAGTTATTGTCATGATACACATGACGGGGGGGACGGAGATGCCGTTCCGTTCGGACGGTTCTTCCTATGCGGAGGCGACATCAGAGGCCCGTAGTGGTGTGGAAAAGCGAGCGGGATTCCGTTTCCTTGTCCACCGTTCCTTTTTAATCCTTATGGGCAGGCGTGAGAGCGCGCATCCGTCCGGATACGGATTCTTAAATTATCGGTCTATGGGAGTGTAAAAGTATTAATCCGTTAATGGAGAATTATGAAGGAAGACCATAAGGTGTACACGGCTACATTCTCCATTTGCAGAAGTGTAGAAGTAGTAATCCATTAATGAAGATAATGCAGAAAAACCATAAACCATATACGGCTCACTGCCGCTCTCCATTTGTAGATGTGTAGAAGTAACAATCCATTAATGGACAATAGGGCATGTAAAGGGCAGATTTCCCGTATATTCGCCTCCTTATTCCCGAATTATGGACGTAAGTCATATGATTATGGAGAGATATCCACCTTTTATGGGGAGAGCAGCCGGCAAACACCTGATGGAAATGCCTCGTAAATCACAGGAGAATAGCCATACAATGGGCTAATACACAATAATTATTGGATAAATGTGGTCCGCTCCTGCGGACAGCAAGTTGTGTTTTCGTTTAACGAAAACAGGACGTTTAACGGAGAATACACCGATAAACCGTTACTTATTTCAAGCTCCAGCGTCGCTTTTTACATATCTAATTATAATTCATTTGAAATCACAAAACAGATTGAACCGAATGTGGTTAGTTTGTCTGTTTATTTCATGTCCGAATCATTAGTATGCTATGTTGCAAAGTTCGTATTCATTATGAAAAAATCCGCTTACGAGAACAAGATATTCAGGTAATTTGCCATCCTTTCCCCAAAGAAGTTCGATGTTAAAAAGTTCAGAAAGCGTTTTGGCTATGTCAAATCCGAAGGCTTCGAGTGACGGACGCACTTTTTCCGGGTGTCGGCATGGTGTGCCGCAGTTACGCGTACACTCGTTATCTGAGCAGTGAAGACATTACCTATATAGCAAATGAACGCCCTCCATATTTCCGTTCCATATCCAATAATTCGCTCTCGATTCGTATCCGTTCCGGTAAAATGAGTTTTTGTGTATATTCAATCGGAATATCTTTGTCTTCAGGGATTATCTTCGTTGCCATAAGATGTGCATACTTGTATTGTCGGAGAAACGATTCCGTATCAAAATCAAATGGAGGACACCCCCAACTTTTACCGTAATTGGTACATTGTTTGCAAAGTTCAAGAAAATGTGGTTCGTCACGGAATTCGGCGATGTATCCTTCAACAGTGATGTCTGAAGTAAAATTTTCTACAGTGTATATACTCATTGTTTCAAAATCATTGTACCGCATAAGGAGTCGAAACGGATGTTTTCATTTTGGAAAAGTCTGTCAATGTATCCGCTTTTCTGCATTTCAGACGCGGTCAAGCAACTTAAATTCGGGGTATCTAACAATGCTATCGAATCGCACATGGACAACGCGATGTCAAGTTCATGTGTCGAGAACATGATACATTTTTTCTCGTCGTGGACAAGCCTACGAAGCAACGCCACAAGTTCGTAGCGATTAGGCATGTCAAGAAAGGAAGTCGGTTCATCAAGGAGAATGATAGGAGTATCCTGTGCCAATGCACGAGCAATCATCACACGCTGCATTCGCCATCCGACATTTTATCCATCGTGCGGTTTGCATAAGCCTCCATTCCCACCGAAATGAGCGATTGCATGACTATCTCCTTATCTGTTTCTTGCATCCTACCTATCCAGTTGGTATAAGGAGCACGGCCTATGGCTACGACATCCTTGCACCGCAGGTTGGCGATGCGCGTGCGCTCGGTCGTGACGACAGCCAGCGTTTTTGCCATATCTTCGGTTTTCATGCAGGCGATGTCGTGCCCGTCGAGAATGATTTTTCCGGAATAACACCGGTTCAGACCGGCTATGGCGCGGAGCAACGTCGATTTTCCTGTCCCGTTTCTTCCGATAAGGCTGTCAGTTGACCTTTTTTTATCGTGGCATTTACCTCGTGGAGCAACGAGTTTTCTTTGTAACCTATGGAAAAATGCTGTAATTCTATCATGCGGTGATGGATTTGTTGCGTAAAACCACCCATACGACGATTGGGATTCCCAATAGAGCTGTAATGGCGTTGATCGGCAAGGTGAATATTTTAGAAATGATGTCGCAAAGAAGCAATATCGATGCTCCCGAAAGAATTGTTCCGGGCAGAAGGACATGATGATCGCTATTTTGGAAAAGCATTCTTGTGACATGAGGCATAGCGAGACCTATGAAACCTATCGGACCGCAAAAAGCGGTTATCGTTCCGGCGAGCAGCGTTGTCGAGAGAAACAACAGGCTGCGTGAACGCCGAATATTCAGTCCCATTGTTACGGCATATTCCTCTCCGAACAGCAGGAGGTTAAGCGGTTTGATGGTCAGTACAGCCAACAGCAGTCCGGCAAACACCGATGGAACAAGAATCAGAAGTTGTCCGGAGGTGACGTCACCCAAAGCCCCCATCGTCCAAATGACAAAGGCTTTCAGCGATTCCTCTTTGCTGAGGTACTGCAATATCTGCACGACAGCACCTACGCCCGATGAGAACATCATGCCCAGAATCAGGATTACCATGATGTCTTTTATTCGCTGTCCGACGGCAGTTATCACGAGCAACACGACAGCCGCACCCACCCACGCTGCTCCGGCAATGCCTATTGATGAACCGATCCCGGCAAGTACCACAAGTGCCACACCGAGACTTGCACCGGAACTGATGCCAAGGACATAGGGACCGGCAAGAGGATTACGGAAGAGGGTCTGCATCTGAAGACCGCTGACCGATAAGGCAGCCCCGGCCAACAGTGCCACTATAGCTTTTATGAGGCGTATGTTGAGTACGATTTTTCCGTGGCACGGGAACAATTTCCCCCGGTCAGTGCTGCCCATACATCGCGGATCGGAATGTTGACAGCTCCCACGGCCAAGTCCAGTAAAAAAAGACCGACCGTGAGCGTAATCAATATGGAGAATAATATAGTCGAACGGGAACGCATCTATTTCAGTTGCTTGTAATACACACACTCTTCCTGCACCAGTTCAGGATGGAATATCTTCACGAGGTCGCGGAGCACGATGTCAGGATTCACGACGGCAGACTCGTAATAGTCGTTACCCCCGGCTGTGTTGGTACGGGCGTTGTTGTTATACACCTCTCCATTTTTGAAACATCGGGTATCGGTGAATTTCGGACATGATGCCTTCAAGTCGTCAAGGGAGTTCGCCATTCCCACGTTCAACCACATGTCCGCATCCGACGCGAGCAGATATGCTTCTTCTAAGTCAATGGGGATAGAAGCGTTTCCCGTGTTCTTCTGGTAGATATAGCGGCCTCCCGCATCAGTAATCAAGCGGGCTACATAACTTTGGGTTGAAGGCATGAACCACGAGTCGCCATAGGGAACATTAAGCATAACCGAAGGAGTGCCGAGGGTACTGTCGGCCACTTTCTTTTTCAAGGCGTTGTATCTGACCGGGATTGCGGCAAAGGCTTTTTCACCCTTCTCACGTTTTCCTGTGACTTCTGAAAGCACTACCATCCATTCGGCCTTGCGAGAGGCGACTCTTCAAGATAATCGCCGACATACATGAACGGTATGTCGAGTTCTTCGAGTTTGCTTTCCATTGCGCTTGCGCCGTTCACCCCATAGAGCAGAACGAGGTCGGGATCGAGCGAGAGCAGCAACTCGTAGTTGATGTTCCCTTCATAGCCGACATCGCCAATACTGTCGCGGCGGGCTTGGATGTCTGGGTTGGAAATGTAGTCGATTCCCGAAACGCCGGTTATACACCGGACTTCACCGATTGCGTCAAGCATGGCGATATGAGTGGAAGACATCGCCACGATACGTTTGCGTCTCCTTTGAGTACCTGTCCTGCAAACTTCGGGAACCTCTTCACCGTTGCGGACGATAAACAGCCATGTGGTTACACTGTCCGCTCCCTGCCAGGGATTCCTGACGGTTATCAGTACGCTTTCCTTCCCGCCCGCCCCTTTGATGTCGAAGCCGGAGGCATATTCGGAGCATAAAGCAGCAGGTTGAAATCATTGATTTTTGAGCTTTTGTTGTGGCAGCCTGTAAATGCCAGAGAAAGCAACAAAATCAGGCTTAAATTCTTTAATGCGTTCATATTGATGCAGATTATCGTTTACTATTTTTGTTTTTTCCGAACTTGGGTGTTATGCCGATGAATATCTCGAAATTGATGCCCGGCATGGGACGGGACAATACGGAAAGGTATTCTTCATCGAACAGGTTGTTGATGCTGCCCTTTAGCGACAGATCGGCCCATCGGAAAGAGAGCTGTTTTTCCAGTGTCACGTTATTCATGAAGTAAGGGGGCAGATAGCCCGTCAGGGTATAGTCATTACTCGACATGGTATAACGCTGGCTGTAATAACACCATTTGTAAAGCAGGCTCCATGTCCGCCATGACAGACGTCCGGTCACCGTTGCGGAAAACTCCGGCACGTATGGCAACTGTTTGCCGACGGATTGGTCTGCCGGACTCATCGGTTCGCTCTCGTTGATCGAGGGAGTCCACGAGAAGTTCCGTTCATATCCAGTTTCCAGTCCTTTCCGAGCATTATATCAAGGTGGGCGTTGGTCTCTGCCCCGTAAGCATGTACCTTTTTGAGGTTTCTGGGGGAGAAGAATCCCTTGGTTGTGGGTAGCCAGATGATCCAGTCGTCGATGTGCGAATCGAACCAGTTGATACCACCGCTCAAAGCATATACATTTTCTTTCCCCACCGAGAACGACAACCCCACGTCGTATGTGAAGCCGTGCTCGCTTTTCAGGTCGGGATTACCGCCCGGCAGAAAATAGAGGTCGTTCAGCGTGGGAAAACGGTAGTTCCGGGAGATGGAGCTTTCGCCACGATATTGCCTTTTTTCGACAGTACCCCGTCGATGAAGAAAGCCGGGATAACCGGGGCCCATTCCGTACCGAACATATCCTCGCGAAGGACAAGCGAGGCGGCAAAACGATCGACAGGCCGCCATTTCGCAGAAACGGAACCGGAAAACTCGACACGTCCCTTGTCATACCCGACAACAGCCTTGTTACCTTCCTGCGAGATGATATTTTTGTCCGCGCTTTCCACCAAATGCTGGTGTACGGAAACACCGGCCGTGAACAGCCATTTCTCTGAAGGAGCATAATCCCCGTCCGCACTTCCGTAGAACGTGTTAATCTTACTGCGTGAGCGGGTCATCGAAGCCATTTCGCCGTTTCCCTTGTCCCGCTTGTAATCATAGGCCATCCATGTGTGTATATAGCCGCCTTTTACACCGACCTTCCATTTCTCCCGCACGCGATCCCACGAGAGGACGCCGCGAAACGTCTGCTCCCTTTGGCGGTTCTCGAAGTCCATGTCGTTCCCGTAATCCGTGCTGAGCATCGCCAGTTCCCGGTTGGAATTGATATACCAGGCGTTTAGCCCGAACTTGTCGCCTTCGCCCGTGTTATAATAAATTTCCTGCAAGACGTGCAGATCCTTATAAGCCCCGCTGCGGTTGCGTTCCGTCGGGTAATAGGAACCGATGATGTTCTTGTCCTCGTCATAGATGTTTTCCTTCTTGTCCCGGTTTCGGTATTTGTAGTCGTTGGGGGAAGAGGAATACACCACACGGGTGGAGGACTGCCAGTGTTTGTCACCGTAGGTCAGGCGGAGAAACTCGTCGAACGTGCTGAACGACCCCACTCCCTGCACGTACTGCAACCCGAACCCTTCATGGTTGGCCGGAGAAGTGGAGAGCCTGACCAGACCACCCAAGCCGCCGCCCGTTTCGTTTACCGATGACGTTCCGTGCAGCAGCAAGGCATCATCGATAAAGTAAGAAGGGATGGTGGAAAAATCCGTCATGCCCAGCATCGGGTTGTTAATGCGCATACCATTCCACGTCACTTGAGTATGCGAGGGAGAGGTACCCCGGAAAGCCACGGTGGATAACGTGGCGCGTCCGTAGTTCTTGACAAAAACGGATGAGTTGAATGTCAGCACATCGGCCATAGACAAGGCGATGTTCTCTTTCATGGCGATGGAATCGAAACGGGTTCGTTGCACGCTATATCCTTCATAGGTCGTTTGCCCACCACCGTAACCTCCGGAATACGTAGTACCCTTTTGGTAATGCTGACGGAATTTTTCTGCTGGGCGGCAAGCAGAAAGGGCAGGCTTACCCCCACGAACAATAGAATAAGATGTCTTTTCATTTTTGTCCTCCTTCCTCGTTATTTCCAGCAGAAAGCTCCCGGAATGATTCCCACGTAAAATTCATCGATCAGCTTGCCTTGCGGCGAATAGCGATACACGATACCTTGTTGCTGGTAATCAATAGCGTCGGCCACATATACCTCCCCGTTGTTGGGATTGACCGTAAGGCCGTAGTATTTGGTGTCCCGAAACTCCAGAAAAGGCCGGACGGGAACACGGTCGCTTCCACCGCATTCGCCAAATATCGTTGTTGATCCAGTAAAGTGTATCCCGTGTACCGTTGAGCTGGACTTCCGAAGGCCAGTCGCCCAGCTTAAACTTGAACTGTTTCTCTACGGTGAAAGTCTCGGCGTCTATACGATAGAGAGACGGTGCCTCGTAACCGTATGGGCTGCCCTCGTAACCGCCATCCGTGATGGTCCACATCTTGTTGTATTTGTCCATGACCAGCGAAGTAGGTTGTATGCCGATGGTCAGTTCGTCCACGACCTTGTCCGTCTCCGTGTCGATTTTCAGGATGCGGTTCTGGTACGACCAGCAGTTCACATAGACGTACTTGCCGTATTGTACCATTTGTTCGGTGGAACCCGATTCCATGTCCATGTCTGGACATTCGATATAGCCGGTAATCTCGTATGTCTTGGGGTTGATGATGAAGATACGGTAGTCCCATATCTGCGTCACATAGGCTTTCTCATCCGACAGAAAATGGATATACCGGGGTGAGGTGAAACCTGTGATACGGCCCACTTCCTTGAAAGTATTGATGTCGATGGCGAAAATCACATGCGAGTTGTTCACCACGATCCAGCCTATACCGTCCCGGATAACCATAGACTGAGCCACATCGCCCAACTTGAACCCGTTGGCACGGTAAAACACTTCATTCTCCACTTCGCACGTGGCGGGATCGTAGTAGGAAAGCGTGGCATTGCTGTACTGGAAATTCCCCTCGTTGGTAATGAAAAGACCAGAGGCCGATACAGAGAAATCTTCCATCTCTCCGTAATCCCATTTCATGCAACTGCCGAAAACTGGCAGGCAGAAAAGAAAAAGGCAAATCCGTTGTATTGTTCTGCTCATTGTCATTCGGATAAAAAAGAGTACCCGAATCATTACGGGTACTCTGGTTAAGGTATAAGGTTTAATCCTGCTGCGTATATTGTTTGTCCTTCATATTTTGGAAGGTTGGGTTATACCCACATTTCGTCACGCTCCAACTTTCCCCCGTAATCATTCCGTTTTCTATAAACTTGCCGAAGAAAGTGTAGTCGGTAAATTTCGTCAAACCGTCAAAAACAACCCCATGCAAGGTCTCCAACTTCTCCATGGAAAGTGTTTCCTGAGAAAGAGAAGTCGCACTTTTTATCTGTAGCGTACCATCTATAGTCTGTAATTTATCACAAGTAATGCCTGTTGCTTTATTAACGAACAACCCTTCACCTCCTACGTGAAGCAATTCCGGAATATCCAGCGATTTACTTTGTAAAGATATTGCTAACGAACCCTCTCCCTCTTTATAATATACAGGAGAAGCTGAACAACAAACTTTGGATAGTAAGGGCAAGTTACAACTGGTAAAATTTCCAGATAAATAGAACTGTCCTCCCACTTCTTTCAAGACTGGCATTGTGATTGAAGCAAACATGGGTATTTGGATATATCCATATCCATCTATGATTTCCAAGTCGGGAAATTTGGCATTGCTTCGCATTTGGCCTGTCACATTTAGATTTCCATATACATGTTGAATTGTCGATATGGTATAATCGGTATTGTTGGTGGTTGGCTTACAAGTGAAGTCTTTGATATTCTTGAACGTGATTTCAGGGAACTTATTATTCGTGAGACTGGTGATGACAAAATTTACATTTGACAAATCTTCGGCTGTTTCAATTTTGGAGAGCTGCACCTTGTTTATAATTTCAATCTGGGGCGCTGTTTCTCCGAAGGTTTCAAATCGGGCGTTCGGCAACAGCAGTGTTCCGCTCACATCTTCAAGATAATCCAGCGTGATGCTTCCAAGTGTGGTGATCTTGCTCCAGTCGGGAAGTTGTTTGAGTGCCGTGAAATTCTTTATCTTTATCTGTCCCTTTATCGTTGTCAGTTTGTCCATTCCACCGAAAGCCTGAAGCACGTCATTTCGTTGGGGAACAAAACTACCGGTAGGAGGAGCTTCCATATTGGCTTCCATAATAATACTTCCGTTTACTGTTTCGATTTCCGGAAGGTTGATGGTTTCCAACATCACGGGGACGGTATGGAAATCAAGGCCACCGGTCTCTTTCAGCTTAAGGAAGCTCATGGAAGTCAGCTTGGCAAGATTGTTTACGGACAAGACCCCTCCGACACTTGTCAGTTCCGGTATTTCCAAAGACGCAATCGAACCGGCTGCTGTGTTCTCTTCATTGAGTCCTTGAAGATTCAGATCCTGACCTACAGTAGTCAGAACCGGAAACTCAAAACTCTGTAACGACGACGCATTGAACATCACGCTTCCTTCAATAGTTGCCAGTTTCTCGAATAGGACATACGTCACTTGGTCGTTATATACCGATATGTCTCCGGAGAGCGTTTCCAATGCTTTCATGGAAATCATGTGAAGTTCCGTAGCTTTCGAGGCGACATCGGTCGAACCTACCTGTAAACCTCCGGCAGAAACGATATTATCCAACCCTGTCAAGTCTGCACCGTTGTAACTGTTACGAATGACAATGTTGCCAGTAACCTCTTTCAAAGATGCCAATGCAGATATGTCAGTGATTTTTTCTGCCTCTTCCGCATCAGAGCCGATAATCAGGTTCCCTTTGACAACGGTTGTTTTGGTTGCGGCAAAAGAAGCTACCTCCTCGGTGGTCTTCAACTCCACATCTCCGTCAGATTCTATCTCGCTTTTCACGACCTTATAGGTATATTCGCGGGCATCTCCGTTATAGGATGTCACCCGGAAGGTTCGTTCGTTATCCCAGTCCGTTACCGTTTCAGGATCAGGTATGATTGTTGCAGAAGTTGTGTACTTGAATTCCACTTCGGCGTTGTTCAGCGATACCGTATAGGGAACGGTTATTGTTACTGTATTGTCCGTAATGTCGGCCGTGTACGATTTCCCGTCCACGGTCATCACGACCGATGTGATGAAATTTTCATCTGCATCTTCAGGTATAATTTCATCGTTTTTGTCACACGCTCCCAAAAAGAACAAGGATAGGAGCATGGGAAGAAAATAAATTTTCATACTTGTAATTTTTATTATTTGGTTAGATCCTCAAAAGAAAATACCTCCGTAGAAACTTCGCCCAGCCAGCCGCTTTTGGCAGAACACCGCATTGTATTTTGATAAAGTCAATATATTGCAGATTGGCTTCCGTTCCATCGGCATGGATGGCATTGGAAATTTTGAAACCGTTCCTTTGTCCGCTTCCATCCACCGTACTGCCGCCTTCTATCTGGTCGTTTCCGAAATTATCCACGTACCCCCAGTCATAACTCTGATTATCCCAATAACCGGTTTGAGAATCTTGGGTGTTGCGGGCGGCCAGACAAGTGCCTGTCAGGGTATAACTGTTTTCCGAAATCCAAGCCGGATAATAATAGTCTTGTGTATGATAAGCGGACAGATAGTCTACCCAGCCGTTTCTACCGTCGGAACTGATCCATTGGACATCCATTTTTTTGCCTTCCGGACGGTAATAGGTCACTTCAAAATTCTGTATTGTTTCTTCCTTGCCTGCTTCAGATCCTTTCAGTTCGTACCACTCGTCATCCGGCAATCCGTTTCCGTTTATATCTTGCATGACCCATACGATACCCGGTTCGGAACTGCCGTCAAAGGCGTTCCCCTGAACACAGAAATCATATTGGTTACCCGAATTGGGAATACTGTGGTCGAAGCCGACGATGATATAACCTCCGAAAGAACCTAAAGAGACGTGCAGTTTGTCTTTCAAACGCTGTGTTGCCCATGCGACAGCCGCTTCAGGGGATGTTTCGTTGCCGGTCATACCGCCTATCGTGCTCGTCTCGTTGATAAATTGGCCGGGAGCTGGGGTATATTCATAGACTTATTCCAGAGCTTGGAACTTCCCGAAGCCCGGAAGCCGTCTTGTTCCTTTTTGTCCACACAAACGACTTTTACGGTGGCAGTGACAGCCGTTTTCCCTTTGTCGATATTCCTGCTTATTTTTTCCGTCGGTGTGTCTTCCGACACAGTACAGGAGACGGTGTATTCTCCGGGTGCGGACGGCGTGAACTTGAACATGCGTTCCACTTCTCCTTCCATGACCTGACCGTCCACACTCCACTCAAAACGGGGATTGTCGAAATACTCCAACAACGGACGCAGGAAAACAGGACGGTCGGCAAAAGTGTACCTGTCCGTGGATGTTTGCAGGTAAGACGGGGTCGGGAATTTGACAACGTAGGGCATCGTTTCCACGACCTCTACGCTTACGTCTTTCGTTGTTGTCCCATCTATATTGGAAGCGTTGATTGTCACCGTATAAACACCGAGTTCTTTTTCATTGAAAGTATAAGTATTCTCGGTGGAAACGATTTTTCCTTCCCGTACCCATTCGATTTTGAACCCTTCGACATCCGAATGCTGAATATCGGGAGTAAATGTGTAATCGGTATTCCGGACGACTTTTAGCCCCTGCGAAGGTAGTGCCAGTGAGATGACCGGAGGGGTGAGTTCTTTCACTTCTACTTTCAGTTCCTCTTCGGCATAGCTTCCGCATTGTCTACTCTTAGTTTGACATAAAAATCCCCGCATTCATTCCATGTACGTTGAAGAGACGGACCCGAAGAAACCAGCGTACCGTCTATCGTCCAAGCAAAAAGAGCATCTTCAACATTCTGGTATGTCGGGGCGATAGTCAATTCGTGATCGACCTTGACCGTGTAAATACCGGTCTCGCTGTCAAGTTCTATTATAGGTTGTCCTCCTACTTCTTCGGTAATGACTTCATCCTTGTTGCAGGAGGTGAACAGCATACAGGCAGAAATAATAAAATAGTGAAAACGATGCATGATGTGTGGATTTTAGAAAAATAACAGGGATACCCCCGACAGAAGGGATATCCTTGTATTCTTTTTATTGTATGGTGATATCATCAATACAGATATAAGCCGGAGTATTCAAACCGTATGCTCCCGAATCCGAACCCTCGAAGTTGAATTTCACACTTTGCACCCCTTCGGCATTGATTTCCCAATAATCCCATGTCGTGATAGGATCAACCTGTTGTTGGCCGTTACGATAATCGGCTAAAAGACGTTTGTAAGTGCGGATCAGACCGCCATTCGCATCATAACATTCCAGATTCACTTGGAAATACCCTTTCATCTCTTTCAGAGGAGTCGCTACCCCCGTAGAACCGAACTGATTACCATAAGTAATGACACCATAAGTGTATGAGGTGTTGCAGATCCACAGGCCGACCAATTTCCGGGGAACATTGAAATAAAATTCTGGTTTAGCCATCCATGCCTGATTGTAAGCATCCACATATCCGTAAACGACACCGAAATTGGAACCGCTGTGCCCGGCTTCCTTATTCTGTCCTTCCGCTTCCACCGCAGTGTTATAGACAGAACATTGGTTTAGATAAGAATACCACCAGTCTCCGGTATTTCCCGACTGATTGGAGCGGATGTTCCAGTTGGAAAGTGCGATGCCGCCGCTGGAATACTCTGTGCTTCCACCTACAGTATTAAACATTGAAAGGAAGAGATATTCTTCCGGAGTATTGTCGTAAATGGTGGTTACTTGAGGATACCCTTGGTACGAATAAAGATTTTCTCCGGCCGAGGTAGGTCCTGCTAACATGCCGGGATCGAAATCATCGAAAGTGATAGTTAAAGTACCGTCCGAATTTGTCACAGCACGGGTTTGCGAAGTTCCGGAATCAACCGGGTCCATCAAAAAGTCATCGTCCGAGCTACAGCCAGAGAACAAGGCGGTTGCGGTAAATAGACAGGCACCTGCCAGAAAGCGTAATTTTCTTTTCATAGGTCACTCATTTTAATGTAAAACATATTATTAACAAACACAAAAAATTCCCGTTCGTGCGGACTTACACGAACGGGAATATGTCTGTCTTCAAATATTGAATGGCCGATGAGCTATTCCTTATTTGATTACGACCCGTATATCCCGCAGGTGTAAATCTCATTCCGGTCATGGCAGGTCTTCTGACTCGTCCCGGTCATCGTGCCTTCCCGGTATTACACCAGTGGCAAAAGTTCGATGTCCGTTTTTGTGGACTCACAGCAGCGGGTACTGTCCCGGATTTTCACCGGGTTCCCTTTTCATTCGGAAGGCGTAAACCTCCCGAAACCATTTCCCGACTGCAAAATTATCTATATTACATATCAATTCCAAATAATTCATAATATTTATAATAAAACACACAAAGCATGACAACCGTACTGTTTTAATTAGAGCATTCAAGTTTACGACAAACGAAGACGGTAATTATCATACACAATATCCATAAACCAACAAAACAGCTTGCCATTTTCCATAACAATGCGTTCTGGAATAGATAACTGTTAGCTGCAATTATGCAAGCAAAAAAAGCAGACAGAATAATGACTATTAATATCATGCACCAGAAATTAATCCTATAAATTTATGGAAAACAAGTAAGGGAATGGAAGTTCCGTTGCCGCATGGATGCAGGTGAAGGACCTTCTCTTTTAACGTTGGATACGCCAATGCACGCCAACGGAAGACTCTGATATTATCTGTTTGGAAAGGATATAGGATGTGCGTTACTTTGTCGCATATTCAGAATCTTAAAAAGAATTTTAGTATGGAACTGACAATTATTGAAACAAGCGCGTATTAGGAGTTGAGAAAGCTGGTCAGCACGCTGGTCGTACAGATGGGCGACTTCCAGAAAAAGATTGCCCCGCCTGCGCCGGACAAGTGAATGGATGCGCAGGACGTATGTGATGGACTTATGCCCAAACACTTTCTGAAGAGTTTCCAGCAGCATCCCCTTGAGTATGGCCAGAACGGCAAATGCGTGGCGTCCGATGTGCGGGGTGACCTCGCCCCGGAGTTGCATTTCCTGCCTATGATTCCAAGACTGAGCCGCATGGCATTGTATTCACCTACCGGAAAGACACATTCGGGGAGTCTTTCTTTTCATCCGTACCCCTATATTTTTCAATCAGTTCGATAGCAATGGGCAATAATTTTACGACATACGCCACTCCCGTTTTTATACGGTTGCCCATCAGCATGTACCGCCGTCGGAGTCGGTATGGATATTATCGTATGTTATGGCTTTCAAGTCCACATAGGAAAGACCGGTGAAGCACATGAACAGGAACATGTCGCGCATGGCACGCTGGCGTTTGTATCTCGGTTCTATATGGATTATCCTTTGCAGTTCCTCTTCGGAAAGGAAAGAACGCCTCTTGTATTCGGGCATACACTCGAATGATGCGAACGGATGAACCGTATCCAGCCTTTTTCCTGCGCGATATACATCAGCCACTTCAAGGTATTGACACGCCCGAAGACAGTGGAGTTTGCCAAAGCGCATGTACCGAGCATCCAGTTGTAGTAATCCTCGATGAATGATTTCTCAAGTTCTTCGATGACAATATCCTCTGCATTCTTCTTGCTTTTCATGAAGCAGGAGACTCTTGTAATCGGCAACCAGACCGCAGTAGGTGCTTTCGGCTTTCTCTATGCCGATTTTCTTTTTATACGGTTCCAGCTGTTCCCTGAAAAGGTTCATAAGGGTGTGGCATTCCTCTGAGAAGCGACATAGCGGTTATAGACTTTCTTGGCTGTAACAAAACTGTCGTGGTCGCAGATGTACTGGTAGTGCCTGGTGATTTGCGCCTTGATATTGTCAAGCTCCTGATTGAGTGTACGGGCCTCCTCGGACTTGCCTTTGGCCCGGTTGGTTTTGACGTCCCACAAAGCGAGGGACACTTCTTTCTTACAACTGAAACCGGCTTGGGTTCCATTGATGGTGATACGGCCCATAATCGGTGTCTTTCCGTTTTTTACAGACTGTTTATTCTCAAAACACTTAGCTATACATGGTCTGCGATAAGCTAAGAGAGATTCCCCTTACACAAAAGCATGGCATCTCCTTGTCGTATCTCGCCTTTATACTTTATGTATAGTAGTCTACCGGATCGAATGAACAAGACCTATCCCATACATAAACCAATTTAGACTGCTATGTTATTTTTGAGGAAGAAGATGGAATGAGACCAGATACCCTCTTTAAGGCTGACTGTAAGTCGATTAAATGTAGAAAAAGATTGCTTTTGTCACAAGTAAAGTGTATATTTGCATTGAAAGAATCGTTCTTTGACAGAGGCAAAAGAAAACAGAATATTGTAATTCGCTCGTTTCTAAATCGTTACCTGATATTAATTAAACAGAAATAACTGTTTAATTTTCAATTAGATAGAGATTGTATGATGTTTCGCAGTATACGAACTAAGTTTATCTCCCAATCCGAGCAATTCACCCAATAACATCAGCTGTTGGTTAAAACTACGTAATGCAAGCTGATATTCGCGATAGGCTTCTTTAGTTCCTTCCCGACTTCTCAACAATGGAAATAAATAAGGAGAAGAAGAATCACGATTCATGTATTTCTTTACCAAAGCCATTGCTTCCGGAGTCAATGTCACCGACAATGGTCGCCCGGTTTTACGTCTGCGATACGTTATTACATTATCGCGCAAATCACTCTTACGCAAATAAGCAAGATCGACAAACGGCATACCACGAAGCGAAAACATCAGGATGAATAGCTCCTGCGCCTGATATACCGCTAATGGTACACCCGATGCACGAGATAATTTAGTAAACACCTTCTTCATATCGTCATCACCCAACGCACGTTTATGGTCAGCCCGCGTTCCGGTATAAACAGAACGAAATAAATGAGGAACATAAGGAGCCTTCTGAAGATCGACCGCACGATTGTAAACCGCACGAAAGGTCCGTAAATAGGTGGAAACGGTGTTCCAACTACATCCACGACTGCGAAGATATACTTCGAACCCTTTCAACCACTCCGAAGTCACTTCACTAAAAACAAAATCATTTTTCCCACGATAAGCAATGATGGCATTCAGACTACTACGATAGACATGTGCAGTCCCAAAGTTTCCCTCCATCTGTAACCCAGTGGCTACCTGCTTCATAAATGCTAGTACTTTCAACATCTCATAATTTATTAATAATTTAGACGATAAATATACGAGTATTATCCCATCAATGGAAATACCCCGCATGAACAAACAAAGGAAATAGCTAAGATGTTCCAAAGACAAAAGAGCACGAAAAGCCCGGACTTTCACAAGCCCGGGCTTTCTATACTCTCAAAACATCTCCTTAATCTATAGGGAAATAAGGGACTAGCAAATTGGTTCTAGTGCAAATAAGAAGATGTAATGAGACAAAAAAGGGATACCTGTGGGAAATAAGGGAGGTATCCCTTATAGAAGAGGAAGACAAATAATAAAAAACACTTTCGCAAGCATCATTTATTTATCTGTCATCCCCTATATGGTTTTCACAATTAAGTGAAAAGGGTTCAAAGCTTATTTTTTAGCATTATCTGCATCTTCGTCAGCCTTGTTCTTGATAGGAACAGCAATCTTGGCAGTAGTAGTCTTTCCCCAAATATCTTTCACTGTGATAAGGATATAACTTTCCGTGCCTGAAATAGTTGTTTTTATATTAGTAGTACTAGTAACAATCAACGATACATTAACTATACCTTTTTTAACTACTGGAGTTGCACCATCACTAGAATCTGCAGAAGGGAATGTCGTATCACTCAGTTTAATATAGTTTTTGGCCTCATCACTCAAAGACAATGTTACACTAGCTATTCTCTCGTCATCCACTTGAATATCTTTAGTAAGATAATCTTTCCATAAGAAATTCTTGATATTAATATCAAATTTCTGTTTTGCCATAGAAAGATAATTTCCTTTATCAGTAAATATATCAGTCTTAGGTCCTACAATTTGCGAAGCAAAAGTAAGATTAAACTTCTTCTCTATCTTAGTAAGATTTTTATTACCAAACGGAGTATAGGTGGCAATTACAGGTCTTGATTTATCTACTTCGGATTTAACAACAGAAATATCACCCTTATTTGCACCAGCAGTCCATTCCTTACCATCCTTGTCATTCTTACCAGGTTTGTATAAAGTAAACTCTATATGATCTTTAACACCAGCATCAATTGTTTCAAAGAGAGTGTACAAATTATAAGAGATAGTTGTTTCACTCGAAGATGTCGTACCATAAGCAGTAGCATTCTCGAAACTAGCATCGAAGAACGATTTAAGCGGTTTGAATACATTAATAGTATTATCATCTTGAGTGATGTTCAGATTTACTGTGATTATCTTAGCAATATCAGTGCCAGTAGCTTCATCTCCACCCTGATGATAAACTACCAAATCAATCTTATGAGAAGTAGCGGTAACCAAATTTTTAGCAAATTCAGGAGTTAGATAATAGACTTTCTCATCACCACTCTTACCATTGTCTGTCAATGCAAGTTTAACACTACCGTTTTGATAAGATACAGCTTCACCATTGACTTTCACTTCATCGGCAGTAAAGCTAATATTACCATCTGCTGCTGCAGCAGTACCAGTAAGTTTCGTCGTTTTAGAAGAAGCATAAGCTATTGAATACTTCGTATCTTTCAATAATTTCTGAATATCATCAGGCAAAGTAACCTTAGAATCCGCATCCTTCGCACCGACAACCCAGTTCATTGTCAAAGATACGCTTTGTGCAAGAGTTTTAAAGTTTAAATTAAACTCTTTCTTATCAGCAGTACCATCAACTTTCAGGTAATGAAGAGTAACGATCACAGTTTGTGGCTCGGAAGAGTGATAACAGTCTTACCATCTACCTCTTTCATTGTTACATTTTTTGTATTCTTAGGTATCGCATAGTAGTGAGCAAAGACTTTTCCTAAATTTTCTTCCCCATAACCACTTCTCTTACCATCAGCATCAAATACATTTTCACTCTGAACAAGATCATCTAATATACATTCTTCATTAATATCGATATCCTTAGCAGTAGTATATGTAGTAGCAGTCAAACCAGGAGCATTTTCTGTCTCGGCTTTAATCTTCACATCATAATCAGACAGAATTGTTTTCCCCCATGCATTCTTTGTAGACAATGCATAGGCAACATCCTTACCATTTTCAATGGTTTTAGCATCAACATTTGCAAAAGCAATAGCAAAATCATAAATGCCTTTATTCCATTGTTCTGCACGAGTAGTAGTTTTATTCTTCAATGGATCAGATGACATATTCTTAGCAGGTGATGCCAGTACAAAGCAAGTATTTCCATGCGAATCTTCCAAAGTTACTGTATACTGTGCAATATCAATATCTGCAGGATTTACCATTGCATTGATTACAGCATCGCTACTGGTAAATAAATAACCTTTTGGATACTCAATTTCTGGATTACCGAATTTAACCTTGTCATTTGCAGTACCATAATACAGACTAACTTCTTTGGTTCCGTCAGTAGAAATTACGCCGTTTTCAATTGCCACACCTTTGATACTTGTTATATTATCAGCAGTGGGCAATACAACGTCTTGCCATTCATCTTTATCATTACGCACATGTAAAGTCCAGCATGGTTTCTCTTGACTCTTTACTATATAAATACTAGTTTCTGAAGTAGGACCTTGTACCCATCCAGCTTTATCTCCTTCTTTAATAGCATTCTCGTGCTCAGGTTGATAGAAATACCAAAAGCCATCAGTTCCAACATAGGGTGATTTGCCATCAACACCATCAGGGCCTTTTGGACCATCAGGACCGGCAGGACCAACAGGACCTTGTGGACCAGTAGCAGCAATTTGCTTTACATTGTCAATATACCAATATCCCTCCTTAATTTCAACTTTAGGAGTAGCACCATTTTTCCCATTTACGATGTCATAAGCGTCTCCATTATTAAAGGTTATCTTAAAGCCACCTTCAATCTTTACAACATCCTTCACCCATTTGCCATCATTCACTTTGGCTTGTAAATCGGCGATACTAGCTTTGTTCGCATCAATCTGTGTTTGCAGATTGTCGATGTCATCATCATAGTCTTTACAGCCTACATAGGTGACAGTAGAAAGTGCCAGCGCTCCGAAGAACATCACTTTTACAAATTTTCTTTTCATAACTACTTAAAAATTACATTAATAATATATTATTAAACACTAAGTTTCAACAATAACTCCTCTGTTACTTTGTAGGTAACGGAGAAACCTTTGTGCCTGCTCTTCGGGAGTAGTCAATACTGAAAAATAATACGATATGCAATGAAACTTTTTTACCCCTGCTTCTGAAAGGCAGTAGAGGGAAGGAGATCTTTTGCAAAAATTTAGAAGTTAACAAAGCCCTAATACAAAGAATCCGCGTGTTTTATTTGGTTAATTCCTGTTTTGAGTAGTTTATTAGAAAAAATGTATGATTTCGTTTGGTTGTTTTAAGAAATATGCTCATATTTGCACCGATATTCATTCCCGTTACCTACAGAGTAACAGAGTTATTTCCAAGCACTTACACCTGCAATAGAACGTTTTACAAAGTCAAGAACTTGTTTATTTGCTTCATCAATTTTCTTACTCCGGAAAGGTTTCAGATAAGTCTCCGTCACAGTGATAGACGAATGTCCCATCGCTTCGGAAATAATACCCGGATGGATTTCACAATAATAAGCCGTCGTAGCCCAGGTATGGCGGGCGGTGTACGAACTCAATTTATCGGATAATCCCAATAATTCACCTAGCAACATCAACTGTTGGTTAAAACTGCGCAATGCCAACTGATATTCGCGATACGCCTCTTTAGTTCCTTCACGGCTTTTCAACAATGGAAATAAATAGGGAGAAGAGGGATCGCGATTCATATACTTCTTCACCAGGATCATCGCTTCGGGAGTCAACGTCACAGACAACGGGCGCCCTGTTTTACGCCGGCGATATGTTATTACGTTATCACGCAAATCACTCTTACGCAAATAAGCGAGATCGACAAACGGCATACCACGAAGCGAAAACATCAGAATGAACAACTCTTGCGCCTGACATACAGCAAATGGCACACCTGACGTACGAGACAATTTGGCAAACACCTTCTTCATATCTTCATCACACAACGCACGTTTATGATCGGTACGAGTACCGGTATAAACAGAACGGAACAGATGAGGTACATAAGGAGCTTTCCCAAGATCGACGGCACGATTGTAAACCGCACGAAACGTACGCAGATAAGTGGAAACGGTGTTCCAGCTACAACCACGACTACGAAGATGTATTTCAAATCCTTTTAACCACTCCGGACTCACTTCTTCAAAGGTGAAGTCGGCTTTCCCACAATAAGCAATGATGGCATTCAGGCTGCTACGATAAACGTGTGCAGTACCGAAGTTTCCCTCCACCTGTAGCCCCGTGGCTACTTGCTTCATAAATGTTACTACTTTCAACATTTTCTCAATTTATTAATTTATTCGACAATAAAGATACAAGTATTCTTTCATCTAAAAACTCATCATACGAACAAAACTGAAAACGAAGATGTTTTTATAGAGAAAGCTATCAAAGTCGATTTATAACAAAAACCCGGACTTTCGCAAGCTCGGGTTTTCTATATCTTGTGAACGCCTCCTTTACCTATAGGGAAATGGGGGACTAGCAATTTGATTCTAGTACAACAAAAAGGCGCTCCAAGAGTAAAGATAAAAGGGATGCCAGTGGGAAATTAGGGAAGGCATCCCTTTTCTAAATAGAAGAACAAAGATAGAAGGATGGACTTTCACAAGCTGTGTCCTTCGCTTTGTTCTGGGGTAAAAATATCTTTTTCACACATAGGTGAAGAAGGGTTTTTAGTCTGGAATACTAGTTGACTCTTTTGTCGGATCTATTTTCACTGTAACCGCATTACCAGCAGCATAATTAGTAATTGTTCCCCAACGTGATTCGGCAACAATGTTAACAATAATGCTAACTACAGCTTTCAACTGCTTTCCTGTATTGGTAAGAGTCAAAGCACCTGTATTCTTATCTAAAGTAACATATTTAGCATTAGCGGCATCAGCCAATTCAAATGTAGGAGCTACAAATCCGAATATGCCTAATGGAGCTGCTCCCCATTTGTCGCCAGCTTCTACTTCCTTACCAGCTTCCCACATTGCCTCTTTATTAGAAGCTTTCCATATAGCTCCTGTTGCAAGTTGAGTAGTTGCATCCATTTTATCACTACCAATCTTCACTGTTGCAGCAGTCGGAGCAGTCCATTCACCACTAAGATCAGCAAGAGTAAAGATTGTTTCCTTAGAAGTTACTAATTCGATATCTGCTCCAGCCGCATTTTTAGCAATAACCTTAGCAACAACTACTATAGCCTTAGCAGGAGCAGGGTTAGAGTATGTATTATCCACTTTCAAGACATTATCTGCAAGGCTAACACCAGTGATCGCCTCTTTCAGTGAGAACTGAACAGTAGCACCTACCTTCTTAGCATTGTCCACAATCGTTGCATAGTTCGCAAAGAGAGAAGGGATTTCCATCATGAAATTCATAGATGTAGCTTGTCTGCCGGAAGAAGATTTGCTGTCAAAGCCAAACTTGATCCACCAGTAATAATCTTATCATCATACGTCAATGTGTAATCAGCATCTGTTACCTCAACTGTAATTGATGGTTTCAAAGTGAAGTTCTGTACATCAGATACCTTTACTTTCACTTCCGGTACATAAGTACCTTTTACTGTACCCTTCGGAACTACAATTTCCAATTCGTTTGTAGTGGTTTTATCTTTAAATCTCAAATATACTCCTTCTGCAGCTTTAAAGGCAAAATTCTCTGCTGGCAATTTTTCATAAACTTCCTGACTAATACCAATATCAGTACTACCACCAGTTGTACCATAAGGAACTGTCACATCAGCTACTTGTTCTTTTGTTCCATCAAATTTAACTGCCGAAATAGTTGGAGAAACTTCCGGATCTGTCGATGCCGCTTTAGCGGTAACATCAGCAAAAGCAGTAACTTTCTTGAAATCAGTACCAGTGATTGTTACAGTAGCCTTTGGTTGGGCTATTTTACCATTAGAAGCATCAGTATAATTTTTCAACTTCAGTACACCCTTCTCAATGGTATAGAAAGCCGCACCATCGCCCTCTACCTTATATGTTACTACGAACTTCTCGGCATTCACACTGCTTGCCATTGTTTCATCAGAAACATCATCACCAGCTCTATTTTTACCAGTAATCTGAAGAACAGCTCCCGTTGCATAATCTACAACTGATAGAGGTTTATCATAAAGAATATAATCAATATCTTTATTCGGTGATTTCACTTTTACATCAGTAATCGCTCTATAATCCGAAATTACCGGGAAATAGTTCGAACTGATATTAGTCAGATTCTTGCTTTGATCTTTAGCGATAAGATTCAGACTAACAGCGAAACTCTTGTCCGTTGAAGTAGAAATAGTAAAAGTAACGATACCTGTAGCTTCGTCTACTTCCGTTTTCTCAATGTTATAAATCTCGGCTGTGCGGGTCTTAATTTCCTGTCCGTCGAACGAAGGAGCATAATTCTCTGCGAAGTTGGCAGCGGCCGTTGCAGGAGAAATACGGAATTTCATCTGGATCGGTTTCGTTTCAGCTACCAATTTATTATCGTAGAAATAAGACATAAAGATGATTTTACCATCTTCATATTCAGGAACATAAACTACGCTCTGAATCTGATTTTCAAGTGCTGTGATACGAGTTTTTAATGCAGTAAACTCTCCATCTACCCCACTTTTATAAGTAGCAAGATAGGCTTCTACTTTATTATCAAAATCTGCTCTAGTAGCGCAATAGCCATAACTAGCTTGATCGTAGAGATTTCAGTCAATACTGCCGCAAAATTTTCATAACCACCACCAGCT
>ENA-OQDE01000321-OQDE01000321.1-human-gut-metagenome-genome-assembly--contig:-NODE-321-length-29992-cov-2.797857_pt1 | contig 29992 bp, 35 predicted proteins | sample MGYA00242768_ERZ504595 | MGnify/ENA primary metagenome ERZ504595 (study PRJEB26092, sample SAMD00036307) | human gut metagenome | host: Homo sapiens | study: EMG produced TPA metagenomics assembly of... | reverse complement strand
GATTCCTCCAAAATAACGAACTACTATAATCAGTATATCCGTCAATTCATTCGAGTTTATCTGTCCGAGAATGGGTTTACCCGCTGTTCCGGAAGGTTCTCCGTTGTCATTGGCACGGAAATCCTTTCGCGCGGCTCCCAACATATAAGCATAGCATACATGCCGTGCATCATAATACTTTTCTGATACGTTTCAAGATGCATCTTTATCTCATCGAGAGTACGCACAGGAAGGGCTATAGCAATGAACTTGCTTCGTTTTTCCGTATAAACACCTTCGGAAGGCTCAATGATGGTTTTATAAGTATCTTCAGCAGTCATGTTGCAAAGATACGGCTTTAATGAGAAAAGTCAATCTATCGTTTGGAAATATTAATGTTCCACTTATCGATGATAAGTAGTTGGGGGAATTGAAAATAGTGACGCTATCCAATAAAAATAGTGACGGTATACCACAACGATACCGTCACTATCCCGGGCATATCCCGTCACTATTTTTTCTACATCAATCAAGCGTCACATCTACTGATATAGTCCCTATCAACAATGATTTTCGCATCATCTTACAGATATTTTTTAATCTAACTTATGAATCACCAGTCCCGAACGAAGTTTCGGTTCAAACCAAGTAGTCTTCGGCGGCATAATATTGCCTGTATCTGCAATATCCATCAACTGTTTCATAGATACGGGATAGAGAGCCAAAGCCACTTTCATTTCACCGCTATCCACACGCTTCTTGAGCTCTCCCAATCCACGGATACCACCGACAAAATCAATACGTTTATCAGAACGCAGATCCTTTATACCTAAAACTTCATCCAAAATCAAGTTGGAAGAGATTGTAACATCAAGCACACCAATAGGGTCGTTATCATTATACGTACCGGCTTAGCAGTCAAGCTGTACCATTTACCACCCAAATAGAGTGAAAAATTATGTAAGCCGGATGGTTTATAGATATCCGCACCCTTCTCTTCTACTATAAAGTTTTTATCAAGTGCAGCCAGGAATTGCTCGGGAGTCAAACCATTGAGATCTTTCACTACACGATTATAATCGATGATGGTTAGCTGGTTTGCAGGGAAGCAAACAGCCATGAAGTAATTATATTCTTCATCACCACGATGATTCGGATTTTGCTTTGCTTTCTCTGCTCCCACCAATGCAGCAGCGGCAGAACGGTGATGCCCGTCAGCAATATAAAGAGCAGGCATTTTAGCAAATTCGGCAGTAATGGTAGCAATATCTGCATCCTGGTCGACAATCCAGAAAGAATGTCCAAAGCCATCACCCGGAGCAATAAAAGTCGTAAACCGGCTTGTTTGCTGTATATTTCTTTATAATAACATCGAGCTTCTCATTATCAGGATAAGCAAAGAAAACAGGCTCAATGTTTGCGTTGTTCACACGTACATGTTTCATACGATCCTCTTCCTTGTCACGACGGGTAAGCTCATGCTTTTTGATAATACCATTCATATAATCGGGAACATAAGCACCGACCACCAGTCCGTATTGCGTTTTCCCGTTCATCGTCTGGGCATAGATATAATAGTTTTCCTTATTATCCTGCACCAACCAGCCTTTGTCCTGAAACAGTTGGAAATTCTCGGCAGCTTTAGCATACACCTGTTCGTCGTGTTCATCCGTACCAACAGGGAAATCTATTTCCGGTTTAATAATATGATAAAGAGACTTTTCGTTACCTTCCGCTTCTGCGCGGGCTTCTTCAGAGTTCAATACATCATAAGGACGTGAAGCGACCTGTTCTACGAGGTTTTGCGGAGGACGAATGCCCTTGAAAGGTTTGATTATTGCCATGATATTAGTATTTTATATGTAAAAAATTAAAGCCACAGACTTCTTGAAAATCTGTGGCTCAAATATACTACTTATTTCTAAAAAAGACATTCTGCAACGGATTGTTTTTATTCAGATACTATCATAGTTATCCTGAAAAATCCGGCAGACTTATTCAGAATCTTATTTGTTTACTCTAAATTTCTCGCAACCATCTTTCAGGAAGCCAACAATTTGTTGAGCGGCAGCAATACCGGCATTGATATTTGCTTCAGCAGTTTGAGCACCCATCTTCTTAGGAGTTGAGAAATAACGTCCGGCAAACTTTTCAGCAAACTCTGCGTTAGCAGCAGGCATAATATCTGTGATATATTTGAAGTCTGCACGATCTTCCATCAATTTGATTAGTTCTGCTTCGTTAATCACTTCCTTACGGGCAGTGTTTACCAACATAGCACCTTTCGGCATATCTTTCAACAGAGCATAATTGATAGAGTTCTTTGTTTCGGCAGTTGCCGGAATATGAAGAGATACTACCTGGCAAGTCTTGTACAATTCTTCTGCAGAATCAAGTGCTTTCACACCATCTTTTTCGATTACTTCTTTCGGACAGAATGCATCATAAGCATACACTTCCATTCCGAAACCTTTGGCAACACGAGCTACATTGCGGCCTACGTTTCCATAAGCATGGATACCCAATTTCTTGCCCATCAATTCTGTACCGGAAGTTCCGTTATAGAAGTTACGGACAGCATATACCATCATACCCAAAGCAAGTTCGGCAACAGCATTGGAGTTCTGTCCCGGAGTGTTCATCACACATACGTTGTGAGCAGTAGCAGCAGCTAAGTCAACGTTATCATATCCTGCACCGGCACGGACTACAATCTTCAATTCTTTAGCAGCTTCAAACACCTCCGCATCAATAATATCACTACGGATAATGATCGCATTAGCATCTTTCACTGCATCCAACAATTGAGCCTTATCAGTATATTTTTCAAGTAAAGCAAGCTCAAATCCGGCTGCTTCTATTTCTTTACGGATACCGTCTACTGCAACTTTAGCAAACGGTTTCTCTGTAGCTACAAGTACTTTCATAATTTAATTCTGTTTATAAAGACTCACCACAGATTACGCAGATTTTCACAGATTATAGAATTTAGGAATCTGTGAAAATCCGTGTAATCTGTGGTGAAAATAATATATTAATGAAGTTTTTCAAATTCCTGCATGCAGTCAATCAAAGCCTGTACGCTTTCTTTCGGCAGAGCATTATAGCAAGATGCACGGAAACCACCTACAGAACGGTGTCCCTTGATACCTACCATCCCTCTTTCAGTAGCAAACTTCAAGAAGTCAGCTCGAAGTCTTTGTATTCGGGAGCCATCACGAAACAGATATTCATGCGTGAACGGTCTTCTTTAGCAGCAGTACCCACGAACATCTTGTTACGGTCGATTTCAGCATACAACATATCAGCTTTTTCAATGGCACGACGTTCCATTTCTTTCACACCGCCTTGTGCTTTAATCCAACGAAGAGTCTGCAATGCTGCATAAATAGGCACAACAGGAGGAGTGTTAAACATAGAACCACTGTCAACATGAGTCTGATAATTCAACATCGTTGGAATGTAACGGGAAACCTTACCCAATGCGTCATTCTTAACGATAACGAATGTAACACCTGCAGGAGCCAGATTCTTTTGCGCGCCACCATAAATACAGATATATTTAGAAACGTCGATCGGACGTGAGAAATATCAGAAGACATATCGGCAACCATCGGAACCGGAGAATCGAGGTCTTTCTTCAATTCTGTACCGTAAATTGTGTTGTTAGTCGTGATGTGGAAATAATCTGCGTCTGTCGGGATTGTATAATCTTTGGGGATATAAGTATATGTAGCTTCAGCAGAGGAAGCAACTTCTACAACTTCACCAAACCCCTTAGCTTCTTTCATAGCTTTCTTTGCCCATACACCGGTGTTTAGGTAAGCAGCTTTTTTTTCGAGGAAGTTATAAGGAACCATGCAGAACTCCATACTAGCACCTCCACCCAGGAACAGTACCGAATAGCCTTCGGGGATATTGAGTAATTCCTTGAATAATGCCTCTGCTTCGTCAACCACAGGTTGGAAGTCTTTGGCGCGGTGGCTGATTTCCATCAAAGAGAGACCAGAGCCGTTGAAATCTAAAATAGCCTTCGCTGTATCCTCTATCACCTCACGCGGAAGAATGGAAGGTCCTGCATTGAAATTATGCTTTTTCATTTGAAGTTTGTTTTTGGTTTAACAATTTCGTTACTTTTGTCTTTTGACCTTGCGAATTTACGAATTTATTCCCATCGCACAAATCTTTCCTTATAAAAATACTGTTTTAAAGCAGATTTTCCTTTCTTTTTATTGGTTTATACAGGATATATACACCATATTGTTATCTATAGATGTCAAGTATGGGATAAAAGTCGAGATTGAAATAGAACCGGGGATATTGATGATAAAACAAAAGATTAATGCAATAAAAATGAATATTTATAAACTACAACAGTGAATTCAGCTTAGATTAACAGGAAAATGAAGTGGAAAGTAAAATATCTTTGGAAATAAAGTAATCATCAATGCTCAATGACTAGTGAACATAGGGACGATTGTAAATAATAAAAGAGGACTTTAAGAGTTCTATATTACAAAAAAGAGTTTTACTTCGCTTCCTCAATAATAGTCTTCATTCCTTTTATTTTCTCTCCTTGAATCAGATTCAGGAGTTGCTTCACCTTAGCCCGGCGAATAGCTACGAAAGCATAATACTCTTTGACATCAATCGCTCCGACATCTTCGCGGGTCAGATTTCCTTTTTTATATAAGAATCCGGCAATATCTATCCGGCTAAGTTTCTCCTTTTTTCCTTTACCTATATAAATGGTAGCCCAGACCGATTTCGGAGGCCGGGGAGGGTTTTCAGGCAACACTACTATCTCCATTTCTTCCGGAATATAAGAAGGAAGTTTCTCTTCGGCATGAAGAATCAGATAAGACGTTCCGGTCGCATCCCAACGTGCTGTTCGTCCGTTGCGGTGCGTAAAGGCTTCTTCATTGACCGGCAATGATAATGGATGATATGTCCGACTTCCGGAATATCCAGTCCACGGGCAGCCAGATCGGTAGAAATCAATACATGACAACTGCCATTACGGAACTTGTAAAGCGCACGTTCACGGTCCGGCTGTTCCATACCACCATGAAAACGTTCTGCGAGTAGTTTTTTATCCGCCAATAACTGATGTACACGGTCCACCGCATCCCGATGATTACAAAACACGATGCTCGAAGCGCTCCCCAATGTACAAAGCAGATTATATAAAGTATCAATCTTATCTTTGGAAGGCGAAAGCACCTTCATTAATTTCAAGCGCGACTCTTGTTCTTCAGAATCGTCCGAAAGGAAGTCCAACTTAACTGTGCGGTTCAATCCTGTAAATTCGGGAATCTCTGCCGCATCAGTAGCTGAAAGTAACATACGTTTTTTTAATCCCGGAAGCTGGGTGATAATCTCTGCCATTTCATCGTGGAAACCAAACTCCAACGATTTGTCGAACTCGTCAATAATTAAAGTTTCAATGGTTTCAGGGTTGAAATTGCCTTTCGACAAATGGTCGGTGATACGTCCCGGAGTACCGATGATGATAGCAGGATGATTGCTCAATATACTTTTCTTTTCTTCGGCGATAGGATGTCCACCGTAACAACAGCAGGTTTTCCAGGAAGTCCCCATTGCTTTGAATACAGAATCTATCTGTAAGGCCAGCTCACGCGAAGGAACGAGAATCAAAACCTGCACGCTGTCGTCGTTCGGTTTTAGAGTAAGGAGTAAAGGTAACAGATAGGCCAATGTCTTGCCCGATCCTGTCGGTGACAACAGTATAACGTCTTTTCTTCCGGTAGCTTGTTCAAGTGATGCTTCCTGCATCGGATTCAGCTCCTCAATCTTCAAATTGCGGAGAGCCGACTGTATAATTTCATTTTTCTCTAACATGGAGGCAAAGATACAAAAAGGAAAGAGTACGGAGATAAAAAACAATCAAACTTTAGCCATGCCGGTCAATATATAATAACCTTTCAGATTATTCTCTTTCATGTAAATGGTTACTTCTGCCCTACAAGCTGTAACCAAGGCATATCCCGTTAAACTTGAACTCATAGCTTTGACAAATGAATACTCTGTATCATTGTGAATAAAAGATATACGATGATATTCCATAACCTATTGTACTTTAATAATTCTATTGTGTAGCCAAATATACGAATATAATAGATAAGTACGGATAAAAAAGGAGAACTATCTTTAAAATAGACATAAAATAGATACAAACCATAACGGAAAGACATTATGAGATAATAGTAAAAAAAGCGGGAAATCGAAGAAGCATTACTGCTTTTCAGATTTCCCGCTCTGTGTTTATGTAACCTTTCCGGTCATTGTTCCGACCGGTTTGTTCTCTTCTGCGAATTATCCTCCGAAGTTGTCGAACATCAGGTTCTGTGCCGGAACGCCAAGATCGTCGAGCATCTTCTCAACAGCTTTCGACATCGGACCAGGACCACACATATAGTATTCAATATCTTCAGGAGCTTCGTGATTCTTCAGGTAAGTTTCGTAAATTACGTTGTGAACGAATCCCGGAGTGTACTTCACGCCTGCAGCATCAGCAGCAGGGTCCGGACGGTCGAGAGCCAAATGGAAAGTGAAATTCGGGAAGTCCTTTTCGATTTGCAAGAAATCTTCCAGATAGAACACTTCATTCAGCGCACGGGCACCATAGAAGTAAGACATCTTACGATCAGTTGTATGCAATGTCTTAGTCATGTGCATGATTTGCGCACGTAACGGAGCCATACCGGCACCACCACCAATCCACATCATTTCCTTCTTAGAATCGAAGATTGGGTGGAAGTCTCCGTAAGGACCGCTCATTATTACTTTGTCACCCGGTTTCAGGGTAAAGATATATGAAGAAGCGATACCCGGCATCACATCCATAAATCCAGGACCTTGTTCTTTCGGCTTGAACGGTGGAGTAGCGATACGTACTGTCAACATGATACGGTCACCTTCGGCAGGATAGTTGGCCATAGAGTAAGCACGAATTGTTTCCTCGTCGTTCTTACATTTCAAACCTAACAAACCGAATTTCTCCCATGCTGGCAGATATTCATCACCAATCAGGCTCTTATCGATGTCCTTATCATAATCCATTGAAAATTTAGGAATCTTAATCTGTGCATAAGAACCCGGGATAAAGTCCATGTGTTCGCCTTTAGGCAGAGCAACGATGAACTCTTTGATAAATGTAGCCACGTTCTTGTTGGAGATTACTTCGCACTCCCACTCTTTCACACCGAGTACAGATTCATCAATCTTGATAGCCATATCCCCCTTCACTTTTACCTGACAACCCAGACGCCAGTGTCTTGCTGCTGTTTACGGCTGAAGTGAGGAACTTCAGAAGGCAGAATTTCACCACCACCTTCAAGCACCTGACATTTACATTGCCCGCAAGATCCCTTACCACCACATGCGGATGACAGGAATATTCCGTTTACAGACAGCGTATTGAGCAAAGTAGAACCGGAAGCAACTTCCAATTCCTTTTCGCCATTGATTGTCAGTTTCACGTTTCCTGATGGCACCAGGAAATTTTTGGCAACCAGCAAGATAACAACAAGCAACAGAATAACCACAAGGAATACCCCAATGCTCGCTAATATTAAATTCATATCCATTGTCTTATTCCTTTCTTTTTAGATGTTCAAACCAGAGAAACACATAAATGCGATTGCCATCAGACCTACTGTGATAAATGTGATACCCAAGCCCTTCAACGGAGCAGGCACGTCAGAGTAAGCCATTTTCTCGCGGATAGCAGCCAGACCTACGATAGCCAGCAACCAACCGATACCGGAACCCAATGCATAAGAGAGGGCATCCCAAATATCACCAATGTATTTCGGATCACTCGGACCAACGTTAATACGTTGTTGCATAAACAGAGAGGCACCCATGATCGCACAGTTAACGGCAATCAACGGCAGGAAGATACCCAGCGAAGCATACAGTGACGGAGTGAAGCGTTCTACCACCATCTCCACCAATTGCACGATACCGGCAATTACGGCAATGAAAAGAATAAAACTCAAGAAGCTAAGGTCGACACCTTCAATGATAGCATTGGCAGCCAGCACCTTAGTTTGCAACAGATAGTTGACCGGAAGCGTCACCAGCAACACGAAAGTCACGGCGATACCCAGTCCTACGGCAGTCTTCACATTCTTCGAAACAGCCAGGTATGAACACATACCCAAGAAGAATGCGAATATCATGTTGTCCACAAAGATAGAGCGGACGAATAAACTTAATAAATGTTCCATAATTCTTTTTGATTTATGATTTATGATTTATAATTTATGATTCAGCAGACTTATCATGCGACTATGACTATAAAGCTAGACATAAATCATAATTCAGAAATCAGAAATAATTAATTACTTTGTTCTTGCAATTCTTTATGACGTGCACGTTGATACCAGATAATGCATGCTACGATAATCAATGCCATCGGCGGCATCAACATCAAGCCGTTGTTTACGTATCCGATATTTTGAATCGGTTCATAATTCAGGATATTGAAACCAAGCAATGTTCCCGAACCAAACAATTCGCGGAAGAAAGCAACGATAATCAAAATCTTAGCATAGCCTAAACCATTACCTACACCATCCAAGAAAGACTCCCAAGGACCGTTCTGCATGGCAAATGCTTCCAGACGTCCCATCAAGATACAGTTGGTGATAATCAAACCTACATAAACAGAGAGCTGTACGCTTACGTCGTAAGCAAACGCTTTCAGGATTTCACTTACGATAGTTACCAAAGCAGCTACCACAACCAACTGGACGATGATGCGGATGCGGTTAGGAATCGTCTTACGCAACAGTGAAATAACAACGTTGGCAAATGCAGTAATCACCGTTACTGAAAGTCCCATCACGATGGCAGGCTCCAGCTTTGCGGTAACAGCAAGTGCAGAACAGATACCGAGCACCTGTACGGTTACCGGATTATCAATTCCCAGCGGAGCAGAGAATACTTCTTTATTTTTCTTTGAAAACAGTTGTCCCATATTCTATCTTTCTCCTCCTTATTATTTAGTTAAAAACTCAAGTAACTATTCAGGCAAGACTTCAACATGGCATCTACACCTACTGAAGTGATTGTACCACCGGAGATACCATCCACTTGGTAATCAGGTTTCTCTACCTTGCCATTTTTTACGACTCCCAAAGTGATAGCTCCATTTTCCAAAGTCTTCTTACCTACAAATTCGTTTTGGAAATGTTCGGTTGCAATTTCAGCACCCAGACCCGGAGTTTCACTAGCGTGTGAGAAGTAAGTACCGTAAACGGTATCTTTATCTTCGTTCAGTGCAACGTATCCCCAGATAGCGCCCCAAAGACCGGCACCGTAAACAGGAACTACATATTTAGTCTGACCGTCCACTTCGCATACAAACACGTGCAGACGTTGTTGTTCTTTTGCTTCTTTCTCGTAGTTGGTAGCAAATTCGCCCGTATTTTCGGTCAGCGTACCGTCTACGTTCATCAGCATGTCCCCTTTCACATATTTCTTATATTCAGCATCCGCATCCTCCACATTTTTAATGTTCAGTGCAGCGAGAATCTGTTTCTTAGTGTCCAACTGCACATTCTTATCTTGTGTAGATTTCAATGAAGAACTAACGAATGCCAGCAGGAATGCTACGATAATAACCATTACCGAAGCATAAATGATAGTATAACTATTACTATTCGTATTCATTTTCTTTCGGTATTTATTGGTTAGACTTGATAGCGCGTTTTTCGCGACGGCTGATGTTACCCTGCACTACACAGTAGTCGATCAGCGGAGCGAAGATGTTCATCAGCAGGATGGCAAGCATCATACCTTCGGGATAACCCGGATTCAGTACGCGGATAACGATAGCCATCACACCGATCAGGAATCCGAAGATATATTTACCTCTTTCCGTACGTGCGGAAGTCACAGGGTCAGTAGCCATAAATACGGCACCGAAACAGAAACCACCGAGAACGAGGTGTTCGTACCAAGCATTGAGCCATTGTATTGTTTTCCATGCCGATTGAGTTGAATACCCATGCCATAAATGCACCACCGACAAATACGGAAATCATAGTCTTCCAACTAGCAACGCCTGTCCAAAGCAAGATAACCGCACCAATCAGAATAGCGATCACACTGGTTTCACCGATAGAACCCGGAATCAGACCTGTAATCATATCCATGTTGAATGCAGGAACACTACCAGATGTAGCAGCTTGTCCCAGCGGAGTAGCAACGGTAAGTCCGTCTACGCTTTGTCCCAGACCGAAGATGCTGTCGCCTGACACCCAAACGGCGTCACCGGACATCTTAGTCGGATATGCGAAGAACAGGAATGCACGAGTAATCAACGCAACGTTGAAAACGTTCATACCTGTACCACCGAATACTTCTTTTGCGAAAATAACAGAGAATGCAGTAGCTACGGCAAGAATCCACAGCGGACAGTCTACCGGAACGATCATCGGGATCAAGATACCGGAAACGAGGAATCCCTCCTGTATTTCTTCTTTCTTCCATTGAGCTACCACGAACTCAATACCCAAACCTACTACATAAGATACGATAATTTTAGGCAGTACTGCAGGAATCCGTATGCAAACATTTCAATAAAGCTGCCAGTAGCACCCGTGTGAGTGAAATGCTGGTAACCTACGTTATACATACCGAACAGCAAAGCCGGTACCAACGAAATAACCACAATCGACATGATGCGCTTGCTATCAATTGCGTCATGTATGTGCGTTCCCGTTTTCGCAGTCTTGTTGGGCACGAACAGGAATGTTTCGAAGCCGTCAAACACCGACTGGAATGCGTGGAATTTGCCGCCCTCTTCAAAGTTCGGCTTTATCTTATCGAGATAATTTCTTAACGCTTTCATTTATTAAATTGAGAATTGAAAATTGAGAATCGAGAAAAGGCTACGCTGTGTTTACCAGAAGACAATTTCATAAAGTCTCAACTATCATTTTTAATTTTTACTTTTTACTTTTTTAATTCTCCTATGCCATTTCCGAACGGAGCATATCAAGTCCGGCACGAACGATGCGTTGCAGTTCCATCTTCGAAGAGCAGACGAATTCGCAAAGAGCGAAATCTTCAGGAGCCACTTCATAGATGCCAAGCGCTTCCATACGGTCGATGTCACCGGCGATGATTGCTTTAATCAGATATTCGGGCAGAATGTCCATCGGGAATACCTTATCGTATTCACCCGACATAATCATGTGACGTTCGCCACCTTTGATACGGGCATCCAACGTATATTCCTTCTTACCCATCAACCAGCTGAAATAAGAATGGTTGGCACTGAACTGGTTGAAGCGTGGCATGATCCATCCAAGCATTTCGTGAATGTCGTCACCTTCGGGGATAACAGTCAGTTGGCTATGGAATGCGCCCAAGAATCCGTTCGGGGATACTTGCTTTCCTGTCAGCACGTTACCGCTGATGTAGCGTAAGTCTTTGTCTTTTGTTACATTGCCGGCAAACACGTTGGTGAGCAATGCGCCTACCTGTAGTTTGCAGTATGCAGGTTTCAACACTTCGGAACCTGTCACAGCTACTGTACGGGTGAAATCCACATGGCCTGTATTGAAAAGGCGACCGATGAAGATTACGGCTTGCGGATCAATAGTCCATACCGTTTCGCCCTTGGATACGGGGTCGAGGTGGTTGATCTGAACGCCTACATTACCTGCAGGGTTCGGTCCGTCGAATGCGGTGATTGTAACGTTCTTAGCCTGTGTCAGTGCAGCAGCGTTCTGTTTCACACTGATATTCAGGTAGGTTTTTGCCAGTTTGGCAAGAACATCAAGTCCTGTCTGGAAGTTTGTTTCTTCACCTTTGAGGGCGAACTCGAAATCCGGAGCTAACGGATTAGTGTCGAATGCGGATACAAAGATTCCTTTCGGAGTGACCGTCGGGTCAGCAATGATGTCATAAGGGCGCTGTTTGATAAACGCGAAAAGTCCGGCTTCCAACAAAGCGGTTTTCACAGCTTCAGCATCCATCGAAGCAACATTCTTCTTCCCAAAATCTTCATAGTCCTGCTCTGCAGCAGCTTCCACAACGATGTTCAACACCTTACGACGAGCACCACGTTCAACACTCGTCACCACGCCGCTCACCGGCGAAACAAATTTCACTTCAGGATGATACTTGTCGATAAACAAGGGTCCACCAGCCATTACATATTCCTGCTCTTTCACGACTACCTTAGGCGTCACTCCAGGAAAGTCATCGGGTACGAGTGCGTAGAACCCCGGTTCTTTTACTGTTGCGTACGTTTCAGCAGCTTTACCTTTCAGGTTTATGTCAAGGCCTTTACGTAACTTTATTACATTTGCCATGCTAGATAAAATAATGGTTTCATAAATTTGCCGCAAAAGTAATAAATAAGATTGGGATTCGGGAGGAAAAAAGAAAGGAATTACGGAAAAATATCCGTAATTCCTTTCGTGTTCGTGCACGTAATCTTTTATCTTTTGTTCCGGAACAAAAGACAGAAGCAAAGAAAAAGAACTATTCAGCAAACATAGGATCCCAAGCAGGAAGTCGGATAGGCTTCTGTTTCAACACCTCGAGAGCTTTTTTCGATGCATATTTCGTTTCTACTACTAGACGGAACATATATTCGTTAAACCAATCATCCGTCATGATGAGATAACCCTGATAACCGGCAGCAGGGCCCCAACTATTTTCAACCATCCATTTCGTCGGTTTTCCGTTTTTGTCAAGATCAACAGCCATAAGAGTCATGGCGTGACTGGAGCCACTGGCAAAACTTTGAATGCGTTGCTTCTTGTTCATGCCAAAAGAAGTACCCATAAGAGATTCGTAGTCGTAGTTTTTGACATCCAGTAGACCACGGTCAGAGTTTAGGAACTTACCTACATCGCAAGAGAAATACATCATCGTGCTATCCTTGAGAGAAGAAATAGCCATTTCTTTGATATCTTCGATGGGAAGATTGACATACGTCCAGTTTTTGCCGTCGTAACGGTGGCGGTCGTAGTCTATCTCATAACACTTATAATATTCACGGCTCGGATCGTTCATTAACATGACATAATTATCAATCAGTTTTTCGTCACCATACTTTTTCAGGAAAGAAAACGGAGTGTAAGTTTCCGTAGACACAGGCTCACCCTTAGCGTTATATTCAGTCCAGGTAAATTCAGTAGGAGGAACACCGAGATTCAACACTAACATGCGGTAGATGGTGCTCAACATCTCTGTTTTTGTTTTCTCAAGGGCAGCAGGTTTAGCACCTTGCGCAGCGAGATCACGCAGTTGAAGCCCCTGTTCACGAAGTTTCAGGACGATCAGACCTGCCATACGGGAAGTATTTTCACTACTGTTGGTTTCCGGCATCACATCTTTGGGAACAAGCCCGTATTTACTGACGATATCGCTACGCCGGTAAATGTTCCACCGTCACTCAAAGGATTGCGGAAGAGCCATTCCACCATTTTATCATCCATCGGCTTACTGCTGGTGTCGATAATACCTTGCAGAAAGAGATTAGCTTTCTCCAGCTGATCGAAGAAGAAAGGATAAGTTTGCGAAAATTCGAAAGAACCGAGGTTATGCTTGGCGATCGCTTTGGCACGCATCACATTCAAACCTGTAAAAAGCCAGCAACGGCCGGAAGATTTCTGATCGGTGATACCTTTGGAAGGCACTTTGATGGAGAAATGTGTGTCCATCCCTTTCAGGTTATCCTGATTGAGAGCCAGTTTACGAATGTCGTTGCTACCGATAGCGTTGCGGATAGCCTTGTCAGTAGGAGTGTTTGCGTAACTCTGCTTGATTTGTTGCATCATGGAGTCGCTGATGCCTCCTTTCACTTCTTGCGCTTGTGTAGAATAAGAAAAAGCACATAAAACAAAAATTGATAAAATCTGTTTATTCATTGATATAAGTAATTAATTAATAGGCTGACGGATCATGATACACTAATAAATACGGTTTAAATGTATGAGATTAAATCATGCGATTTTATTTATCAGCATATCGAAAAACATCATATTCCGCAAAAATACGATTCTTTTTTAGATTTATTATCTAAGAACTTCAAAACTAATCAAAATAAAAGAGTTTTCTTTGCAGTCGAATTCCTCACAGAGAAATTATGAAGAAATATATAATAGGAATATTGATGATGCTTCCATCCATCAATATGATGTCAGCCGCGGCTGACAGTACGGCAGTAAAGAGCGATGAACTGCAAAGGTCTACAACTTCTATCAGTGATACTACTCCTACAGATATTGAAGGCATCCCGTCAGATACCATTCCTGCCCTTTCAAAGCGCGAGTTGCGCCGCCAGCGTGTAGCAAAACGAAATTTGCACTATAACATATTAGGTGGTCCCAGCTACACGCCGGATTTTGGTTTACTGGTGGGCGGTAGCGCACTGATGACATTCCGGATGAATCCGAGTGATACCACCCAACGACGTTCGGTAGTGCCGATGGCCATTGCCTTGATGTTCAAAGGCGGCTTGAACCTGATGACAAAACCACAGCTCTTTTTTAAAGGCGACCGCTTCCGTATCTTCGGAACTTTCTCATATAAAAATACAATCGAAAATTTTTATGGCATCGGATATTCCACTAATAAAGATTATGAACGTGGAGAAGATACCAGTGAATACCGTTATAGCGGCATCCAAGTAAACCCCTGGTTCCTGTTCCGTCTGGGAGAAAGCAATATTTTTGCAGGTCCCCAAGTCGATTTGAACTATGATAAAATTACCAAACCGGCTGCCGGAATGGTTAATGAGCCTCATATATAGCGGCAGGAGGAACAGAACACGGATACAAAAATTTCAGTTCCGGACTTGGTTTCCTGCTGACGTATGACACACGTGATATTCCTGCAAATGCATATAGCGGAACCTACCTCGACTTTCGGGGAATGATGTATAACAAGGTATTCGGCAGCGATAATAACTTTTACCGTTTGGAAATCGACTACCGCCAATACAAAACAGTAGGACGCCGCAAAGTGATAGCCTGGACAGTGCAAAGCAAAAACGCATTCGGAGATGTACCCCTAACAAAATATGTACTTAGCGGAACCCCCTTCGATCTTCGCGGTTACTACATGGGGCAGTTTCGCGACAAGTCCTCGCATGTCATGATGGCCGAATACCGCCAGATGATAAATACGGACAAAAGCACTTGGGTAAAAAAGATGTTAAGTCATATAGGATATGTAGCCTGGGGAGGATGCGGATTCATGGGACCCACTCCAGGCAAGATAGAAGGTGTGCTTCCCAACCTCGGATTAGGGTTACGCGTTGAAGTTCAACCCCGTATGAATGTACGCCTTGACTTCGGCAGAGACATGGTGAACAAGCAGAATTTGTTCTACTTCAACATGACAGAAGCCTTTTGACGCCATTTACGCGACAAATTGTGCACAAATTACAAGAAAGATTGTAAAATAGATAATAAAAGACTGCACATAAATGAAATTAATCCTTATATTTGCGCAAGCTATAACACAGCAAGAGCAAATAATAGGATTTTTTTATGAAGCAATTTATATGTTTTTTTCGGGGTTATTACTTCTGTTCGTCTCTACCACTCGTGTAGTTGCACAAGAAGTGTCTGACTATTCTCAACTAAGTGAAGAAGATTATACTAAAATAGTACTTCCCCCTCTATCCGTTTTATTCGAAAATGCCAAGAACAGCCCCATTTATGAGATGGCGGACGTAAAGGCGAGAATCGAGCGCAAATTACTCCAAAAAGAGAAATGGTCATTTCTGGGTTTCTTCAGTCTACGGGGAAGCTATCAATACGGAATGTTCGGCAATGAGTCCACCTATACGGACGTGGCACTCGCCCATACCTCACCTACTCCACCCAGGCACAAAATGGCTACACAGTAGGTGCCGGTCTAAGCATCCCCTTAGAGACCTATTCGACCTCAAGGGTAAAATCAGCCGGCAAAGGCTCACATTACGCAGTGCAGAATTGGAACGGGAAGTGAAGTACGACGAAATCAAGAAGAATATTATTGAGATGTATGCGATGGCTACCTCACAGATAAGAGTACTTAAAATGAGAAGTGAAAGTTTGGTACTTGCTAATGTGCAATATGAAATTTCTGAAAAGAATTTTGCCAACGGAACCATAGAATCTTCCGACTTGGCCGTAGATAAAGAAAGGCAGTCAACTGCACGTGAGGCATATGAGAATAGCAAGTTTGAATTGACAAAGAGCTTAATGATACTTGAGGTTATTTCACGTACTCCCATCATAAGAAAATAAAAAAACTAAGATATGAACTTCATCATTTCTATCATACGGACCTCTTTCGCCACCGTTGGCTAATACTGGTAGGGACCGCTATCTTCACGTTACTCGTCTTCTACTATACGCGTCACATGCAAGGTGGATACGACGTGAAAGCAACACTTTATACCGGAGTAGCCTCGGGATACAACTTGGAAAGCGATAAACGCACAGACTGGGCGACAGTACAAAATTCGATGGACAACCTGATAAGTATCATGCAAGCCGAGAGCACCCTGAAAAGAGTATTCCTGCGATTATTTGCCCGTGTACTTATCCAGGGAAATCCGGACAATGACAACGACGGAGTCACCCCATCCAGCTACAATTACACCTATAACCACTTAAAAAACAGTCCGCATGGACCGGAAATATTAAAGCTGATCGACAAATCGAGCGAAGATAAAACAGTTGCCAATCTGGAAGCATATATGCGTCCGAAAAAAGGTAACTACATCTATGAAATGTTCTACTACAATCACCCTTCTATAGCTACAACGCTTTGAAAACATCAAAGTGCAACGCCGGCTCACGAGTGATTTGCTGGACATCAGCTATACTTCCGGCGATCCCGGCATAGCCTACAACACGGTAAGCATCCTGATGGACGAATTTGTGGAAGAATACCGCCGTATTCGCTACGGAGAAACAGACAAAGTCATCAAATACTTTGAGGAAGAGTTGAAACGCATCGGCAAAAAACTCAACTCGGAGGAAGACGACCTGACCAAGTACAACGTAGAAAAACGTATCATCAACTATCTGGACGAAACCAAAGAAATCGCGGCCATCAGTAAAGAATTCGAGCTGCGGGAACAAGATGCACTTTTTGCATACAACAGTACCAAGTCGATGCTCGAAGAACTGGAGAAGCACATGGACAGCAATGCCAAGCAAGTGCTCAAGAATATGGAATTTGTGGACAAATTAAGAGAAGCATCCAATATCACCAGCAAAATCTCGGAAGTGGAAGCAATGAGCGACTCCAAACAAAAAGATACCGGATCTCTGACAGGTGACAAAAAACGGTTGAGCGAACTTAAACAAGAATTAAATGATTTAACCACTTCCTACGTAAGTCATAAATACACCAAAGAAGGTGCCAGCCGGACCAATATCATCGACCAATGGCTGGAACAAACCCTGTTGTTTGAAAAAGCTAAGGCCGAACTACTAATTGTACAAAATGCCCGTCAGGAATTGAACGACCGCTACGTTTTTTTCGCCCCTGTAGGTACCACCATCAAACAAAAAGAACGCTCCATCAACTTTACGGAGCGCAGTTACCTGACCGTGTTACAGAGCTACAACGAAGCCCTGTTGAGAAAGAAAAATCTGGAAATGACTTCTGCTACATTGAAAGTGCTCAATGAACCGACCTATCCGATTGCATCCAATTCAACCAACCGCAAGCAGATTGTCATTGCCGCCTGCATAGGTAGTTTTCTGATAATCATCGCTCTATTATTATTAATCGAGATTCTTGACAGAACGTTGCGTGATGCAAACCGAACCAAACGAGTGACCGGATTTAAGGTAATAGGAGCCGTTCCCAGCCCCTCCTCTTCCCGTTATGGCGGACTAGCCAAAACCTACGTCCAACTTCCATCAAAGAATTGAGCAACTCCATACTCCGCTTCCTGACGAAGCGGAAATCCCCCGGAGTATTTATCATCAACCTGTTCAGTACCAGCGAAAACTCCGGTGAAGACATCGTTGGAAATCTGATCTGCGGATATATGCAAAGCCGGATGTTAAATACGAGATTCATCACGTATGGAGAAGATTTTAACACAGATTCTACTCAATACCTGCTTGCAAAAAACATTACCGATTTTTATACCCTGCAAGGAGAAGACATACTGATCGTTGCCTATCCGCCATTGTCGTCAAGCAATATCCCGACTGCACTGTTGCACGACGCTAATGTCAACATTTTGGTCAGCCCAGCAGACCGCGGATGGAAAACCATCGACAAACAACTTTGCGAACAGCTCACGACACAAATGGGTAAAACGGATGTTCCGTTCTGTGTGTGCCTGACCAACGCCAAGCGTGAGGCAGTGGAAGATTTCACCGGACAACTTCCGCCATATACCTTATTACGCAGAGTCAGCTATCGTTTCAGCCAATTGTCACTTACAGAAAAAATCATATTCAATCTAAGTAGAAAAGCGAAAGAGACTGAAGAAGACGATGACGAATAATAAGATAGTGACTTTCCATATCCTGCTTGCTTTACAATTTGTGTTGGTTGCAGCAGGAATGTTAGTAAATATCAAGGTAGGGTTATTCTCTATGATCATTATCTTGTCATTTACTACTATCTGTTTGATACAACTTAACAATGATGAACAAACCAACTGGAAAGCAGGTCAAAACATCATGACCTATATGTTCACAATCTGGTTGTGCTTCTATCTTCTCGAAATTCTTAATCCCAACAACGTGCTGGCAGCATGGAACATCAACCTTACACCTTATGCGCTGATACCTTTAATATGCGCCTTTGTTGTTCCGCTCGTTGTCCGCACAAAAAAAGACATCGAGCTGCTATTAATCATCTGGTCGGTATTCGTCCTCGTCTTTACGATAAAAGGTTACTGGCAAAAAAACTATGGTTTCAGCTCCAAAGACCTCTATTTCCTGCACGTGCTGGGCGGATGGCGTACACATATCATCTGGTCGGGTATCCGCTATTTTCCTGCTTCTCCGACGCAGCAAACTACGGAGTACATGCCGCCATGTCCGCTGTAGTCTTTGCCATCTCCGCCTTCTTTGTGGAGTCCAAATGGCTACGCATTTACTTCCTCTGCATCGCCGTCGGGGGACTTTACGGAATGGGGATTTCGGGAACCGTGCAGCTATGGGAGTCATCATGGGAGGAATGTTGATGATAACCGTCATTGCCAAAAATTGGAAAGCGTTATTGGCAGGTATATTCATATCCATCAGCGTTTTCGTGTTCTTCAGTTATACCAATATCGGAAGCGGGAACCAATATATCCACAAGATGCGCTCCTCTTTCCATCCGTCCGAAGACGCTTCCTACCAGGTGCGTGTCGAAAACCGGCAAAGAATGAAAGAGTTGATGGCAAAGAAACCGTTAGGCTACGGCATTGGACTCTCCAAAGCCGGTAACTTCGATTCACGAGAGCAAATGCCCTACCCTCCCGACTCATGGCTAGTCAGCGTATGGGTGGAAACGGGAATTGTGGGACTGATACTCTACCTTTCCATACACGGCATTCTCTTTGCCTGGTGCTCCTGGATACTCATGTTTAAAGTACGCAACAAAGGCCTGCGTGGACTTATCGCGGCATGCTTGTATGGATGCCGGATTTTTTTACGCCACTTATGTCAACGACATTATGCAGTATCCCAACCAGTTGCCCGTATACATAGGCTTTGCACTCTGTTTTGCAGCTCCACATATCGACAAGCGCATCAGTGAAAAAAAAGAAGAAAGCGAAGAAAAAGAACGGCAGCTATCTAATAACGAAATCAACGAACAAGAATGACAAACAATAGTCCCGACATATCATTTATTACCATCTGTTACAACGGGTTCAAAGACACCTGTGACTGATAGAATCACTGCACAAAAAGCTGAAGTCTGTGAGCTATGAAATCATAGTGGTAGACAATGCTTCACGCGAAGATGAAGCAGCCAAAATACACGAATTATACCCAACGGTTATCAGCATCCGCAGCAATGAGAACGGAGGTTTTTCCGGTGGCAACAACATTGGCATCCGTGCAGCAAAAGGCAAATACATTTTCCTTATCAATAACGATACCTATATCGAATCCGATGAAATCGCCTACCTGGTGGAACGATTGGAAAGTCGTCCGGAAATCGGGGGCGTGTCTCCTAAAATACGTTTCGCCTTTCCGCCGCAACACATACAGTTTGCAGGATTTACCCCGCTGACAAAGATAACATTGCGCAACAATATGCTGGGCTTCGACTGTCCCGATGACGGAAGTTACGATACCCCCCATCCTACCCCCTATCTACACGGGGCAGCCATGATTATCAAACGCGAAGTGATCGAAAAAATCGGAATAATGCCGGAAATCTTCTTCCTTTATTACGAAGAACTCGACTGGAGCACAAGTATGACCCGTGCCGGCTACGAGCTATGGTATGAGCCGCGTTGCACTGTTTTTCATAAAGAAAGCCAAAGCACCGGTCAACTAAGCAAACTACGCACCTATTTCCTGACACGAAATCGCCTGCTCTATGCCCGCCGTAATATGAAAGGCATGGAACGATTAATGTCCGTACTTTACCAGAGCACCATTGCAGCCGGCAAAAACAGTCTGTCATTTGCTTTCAAAGGCCGTTTCGACCTGTTTTGTGCCACCTATTATGGAGTCTGCACAGGGCTATTCATGTCTTCATCAGATACTAACAATAGCACACTTAAAAAACTCTAGATACTATGAACATTATTGACTGGATTCTCTACATTCCCCTGGTATTTTGCGTATGCTACCTATTACTATACGCTATTGCCTCCAAGTTTTACCGGGCTCCCCAATACCCCGAAGCCCGTACGCTCCGACGCATCGTCGTGCTCTTTCCCGCCTACAAGGAAGACCGCGTGATTGTTGCTTCCATACAGAGCTTTCTTGAACAGGATTATCCGAAGGAACTCTATGAGATCATAGTCATTTCCGATCAGATGCGACCGGAAACAAACGACGCTCTGGCAGCCCTTCCCATCCGCCTGTTGATGGCAAATTACAAGGAAAGTTCGAAAGCCAAAGCACTGGCAATGGCCATGGATTCCATTGATACAAATGCATTCGACATTGTAGTCATCATGGATGCCGACAACATGACCACGCCCGATTTCCTGTCTACCATCAACCGTGTTTTTGACAGCGGCATAAAATCCGTACAGGCGCACCGGACAGGAAAGAATCTGAACACAGACATTTCCGTGCTCGACAGCGCCAGCGAAGAAATAAACAATGGATTCTTCCGCAGCGGACATAACGCTGTAGGACTTTCTGCCGGGCTATCCGGTTCGGGAATGGCATTCGAAGCAGAATGGTTTCATCAGAACGTGAAATATCTCCAGACAGCAGGTGAAGACAAAGAATTGGAAGCCATGCTCCTGCAACAGCGCATCTATACCGTTTATCTGCCCGACCTGCTTGTGTTTGACGAGAAAACACAAAAGAAAGAGGCTATCAGTAACCAGCGCAAACGCTGGATAGCAGCACAATTCGGTGCACTCCGCGCTTCGCTGCCTCACCTACCCAAAGCATTTTTGCAAGGAAATTTCGACTATTGCGACAAGATATGTCAATGGATGCTTCCGCCACGGTTGATTCAGTTGGCAGGAGTATTCGGCTTGACCTTCGTCTTTACCGTTATCGGCCTTATATTGAGCCTATGCAATGGCAGCAACGAATGGATGATAGCCATCAAATGGTGGATATTGTCGGCTGCACAAGTAGCGGCCATGACGCTACCCGTACCGGGCGGCAGACTATTTACCAAACAGGTAGGGAAAGCAATCACCCAAATGCCTATGCTGGCAGTTACTATGATCGGTAATTTATTTAAATTGAAAGGAGCCAATAAAAAGTTTATCCATACGGAGCATGGTGAACACCATAAATAAAAATCAAACATAACAAGAAAATAACAATGAAAATCGCTATTGAAGCCCAACGAATTTTCCGCACTAATAAACACGGAATGGATTTCGTTGCTCTTGAAACTATCCGGGAATTGCAAAAAATAGACCATGAGAACGAATATTTCATTTTCGTTGCTCCTGGTGAAGACAGATGCTTGGAAGAATCGGAAAATGTGCATATTATCGAACTAAAATGCCCCACTTACCCCCTTTGGAACAAGTGGCTCTTCCACGCGCAGTAAAAAAAATCATGCCCGATTTATTGCACTGCACAAGCAATACTGCCCCATTGCAATGTCCCGTACCATTAATACTAACACTACACGACATTATTTATTTAGAAAAACGTTATTCTTCCAGCTTCACCTGGTATCAGGAAATGGGATGGTTTTACCGCCGGATGGTAGTACCACGCGTATTGGCCAACTGCGAGAAAATTATTACAGTCTCGCAATTTGAGCGTGAACGAATCCTTGACGTGCTGCATCTGCCGGAAGAACAATTAGTAGCCGTGTACAACGGTTTCAATAGTCATTTCCATGTACAACCCAAAGCTCCGGAGATCACCCGAAAATATATTGATGCAGACAATTATCTATTTTTTCTGGGAAACACCGACCCTAAGAAGAACACTCCCAGAGTGCTGAAAGCATATAGCGACTATCTGAAACAATCCACCCAAAAGTTGCCATTGCTCATTGCCGACCTCAAGGGAGATGTTATCGACCGGATATTGGAAGAAGAAAATATTACAGAAGTCAAGAGTTATATCCACGCTCCGGGATACATTGCGAATACCGACCTTGCAGCACTCTATTGCGGTGCATTCGCATTCCTTTATCCATCGCTTCGCGAGAGTTTCGGCATCCCGATGCTGGAGGCAATGGCTTGCGGAACGCCCATCATTGCGGGAAACACATCAGCCATGCCCGAAATTGCAGGCGAGGGAGCTTTACTGGCAGATCCGTTCAACTCCAATGATATTACAAAAAAAATACTGCAACTGGAAAATGACCAGACACTCTATCAGCAACAAGTGGAATATGGCATACAACGTAGCCAGTTGTTTTCATGGCGGAATACGGCAGAATCGCTGCTGAAAATATATAAAGAATTTGCCAAGTAAAATACCAAAAAGCAATAACTAAATCAAAAAGAGAATGTGTCAAAACTTCCCTTTTTAACGAAATCACCTTCGCCACAGATAGTTGTAGCGAAGGTGATTTTATCTAACCATCCCACTCGGCTTTCACCTCGAAACACGGACATGCCTTAATCCATTCTTCGGGTTCAATCTCTCCGTTTCCATTCAGATCGGGGCTCAAATCCCGATGTCCGCACACCCGGCAGCCGGGATAATCACGCAAGAGCGTAAGAATCAGTACGTGCATTGAATGAACCTGCCATTCGGTACGGGTATCGGCAGGATGACCGTGGCAGTCAAGTCCGCCTCATAACAGATGCCAATACTGTTCTGGTTGTGTCCTTTTGCGTGCGCACCGATTCGTTCAATCTCACGGGTGGTCTTTATATCTCCATTTTTGCGGATATAAAATGATACCCCGTCCCGTTGAAACCACGCCGACGGTGGCACACTTCCAAATCATCTTCCGTAAAATTCCTATCTACCCTTGAGGAGGAACAGTGGATCACAATCAAATTGATGGTTCGCATAAATTCATCCCTCCGTTTCAGCGACCATCTGTACTCGTTGCACACATTCCTTGCTGCTACACTGCAGAGCCGCAGCCTGCGTCAACTGTCCTCTCAACGAGAAAATCTCCGCGTGCATCTCTTTCACTTTCGAGCTAAGGTCGAAATAATCCTTCAATACTTTCTCCAACTGCTGCATCAGAAAAGTATACTGGTCTTTCACTAGTTCGCTGAACTCTTTCACTTCTTGCGCCATCATCTGGCGCTTCTTGCGGCTACTACCCAGAAAAGGCAGAATCGTCATGATGATTTCGATAATTTTATCTAACATTTTAATAGATTGAGATGATAAGTTAATAAATTGAGAACAGAGTCAATCAAAGCGGTTTATGCTGCCGGATCCGGAGCTTCTCCTCCACCGCTACCACCACCGGGTTCTCCCCCATCGCCTTTACCATCATCATCGGAGCCGTCACCGCCGTTTCCTCCGGCAACGGACTTCTTCTCCGTATACAATTCGAACATCATGTTATTATCCCCGCCACGAGTAGTTGCCGTGCTGTCATTGGCAAGACGCAATGAGTTGTCGACTTTGAAACGGAGATTGATGCGAGTGATATTTTTCACCGTACAATCCTTTTCCTGTTCCACACCCGGACAGGTCAGCGTGGTATAAAAAATACCCAGTCCATCCACTTTCACCTTATTCCCTGCCACAAGCACTTTTTTCATCGCACGGACAAAGGATTTCATCACATGCGACACGTCTTCCACCGAAAGCGACCCGATAGACTCGATTTCCTGTGCCAGTGAATCGATTGAATAGATTTTCGACTCCCCAGCCTTGGGCTTGAGAAGGTACATCATCGGTGATTTATCATCACCGAGCCGTTTTCTGCGCTTGTAGCGCACAACTGTAACTGTTGCCATAATATAACTTGTTTCTACGAAAAGAAGTACATTCTCCCTTTCTGTTGATGAAACAAAGATACGACAACACGTTGACGACTTGCCGGATTGCACCGGACTACACCGGATTATGCCGGATTAAAACGGATTACACCGAATTATACAAATTATACCGGAATATGTGGAAATATGTAGGAATATGTAAGATCATTCCCTAGTTTTCAATGACCCATTCTCCAATAGTTCGCGTACTACTGTCGAAATTAACTCCCACTTTAACGACTTTCCGATGATCTGCCTGATAAGGAATCGCATACTGCTTGCTATTGATCTGCGCCAACGCTTCTTCAGGAGTACCGTCTACTTTGAATTCGAATACATAGATAGCCTCCTGCATCTTTATCACAACATCAGCCCTGCCAACAGCGCTCTTCACTTCTACATCCACATATTGCCCCATCAGCCGGAACAGGAGGTAGAAGATGGTCTGATAGTGTTTCTCCTCCTTATTATTCATATCATTGGGGATAGAGGCGAAAAATGATTTGATCCGCTCCATACATTGATCCAGATTGCCGACCCGTAAGTCTTTGATAAACGATACTACATAAAATGTATTCTCGCGAGCAGGCAAATGCACATAAGCCGGCATTAATGATTCGATAAAGCCTTTCCGAACTTCTTTGTTAGGATAAGCCAATGTATAGATCTGAAAATCCCGGTCATACTCTTTGATAGTGAGATAACCGCTTTGGTAAAGTACCGGAAGCGGGTCTGTAATGACATTGGTAGGTGCATCAAACTGCTCGGCAGTCGCCGAAACACCATCCAGTTGACGAATATCGAAATCGCTTTGCTGCAAGATGTCTATCAGGAAAGTGGGAGTACCGGTAGAGAACCAGAAATTGGCATATTTCTTTTGAGCAAATGCATTAAACAAACTAAACGGATTGTAAATGTCTTCACTATTTTCACTGAAATGATACCCATCATACTGTTGCTTCAGATGCATAAACGCCTCATCATACGTTTCACCATTCGCCTCGGCCATCCTTCTTATATCTTCTTCCAACTGTGTACGCAATTCATTTTCCGTTATACCGCAAATGGCACTATAAGCATCTTGCATACTTATGTTCTGAAGATTGTTCAATTCACTAAAGATGCTCATCTGACTAAATTTACTGATACCGGTCAGAAAAAGAAAACGAAGATATTCTCCCTGCGCTTTCAACGGACTGAAAAAGTCGCGCATGATGCCACGTATTTCAGCTTGCAACTCCTCATTGTTGTTGCTATCCAACATAGGAGAATCATATTCGTCTACAAGTAACACAACCTGACGTCCGCTCTGCTCGTAAGCACGTTTGATAATACCTTTCAGACGGAGACTGAAAGTGTCTTCGCTCGTGTCGCATCCGTAAATTCGTTCCCATTCCACCAAGCGATTGTTGATAGCGGAGCGCAGCATCCCCGCATTCATATACTTACTGATACTGAAATCAATATGCAACACGGGATAAACCGTCCAGTCTTTCTCCAACTGTTCCATCACCAGACCCTTAAACAGGTCTTTTTTACCAGAGAAATAGGCTGCAAGAGTGGAAACTAACAGACTCTTTCCAAAGCGTCGGGGACGGCTAAGAAAACAAGCCTTAGCCGAATTAGCCAAACGATAAATCAACTCTGTCTTATCAATATACACACAATTATCATTGCGTAGTCTCTCGAAACTCTGTATCCCTATCGGATAGCGTCTGAATGTTCCTTCCATCCTCTTTCTATGCTTTTAACGTGAAACATAAACAAAGATACAATAAATTTCAAGAATCGGCATTCTATTATTATCAATTCTTTTATGAATACGCCCGAACATCTGCTCTCAAAATTTGCCTATTCCACTAAAAATGAGTAACTTTACTTCAAATACAACAACCTAAAAGCACAACTATAAATGAAAACAAAAAACAAGATTCTCCCCGAACAAGAAGAAGAAAAAACATTCCAATACCGCACCTATGGGAAAGGCGAACTTGCCTTGTTGTACCTCCCCAATATCCTGCAACAAAGCGCAGTAGACCGATTCAACGAATGGATTGAAGCTGCACCCGGACTAAAAGAACGGCTCCTGGCCACCGGCATGAATCCACGCGCCAGATACTACACTCCCGCACAAGTAAGCTCATCATCGAAGTGCTACAAGAACCCTAATTAAAGTATCAAGTATTAGGTATCAAGTATTAACCGTGGTAAACGCATCACAACAACGGATAACATCATAATGCTTAACATCATAATACTTAACATCTAATACTTAATACTTGATACCTAATACCCTAAAACAGTTCTTTTTCAGGTAGCCAGCAGGAGTTGTCGAACATCGTATTTCGGACACGCTGGTCAGCGGAGAGAGAAGGGTCATGAGATTCTTCACAGGGCAGGTATCGTCCGCTTACGGGATCGTAGACAAAGGATGCCATTCCACCGACACCAAGATGCTTGAATTTCACCTTGTCCACATATACGCGAGTGACACCAACCTCCTTGTCACGTTCCACAATGATACCGTAATCCGCTTTGTTATAGAAATCGGCAGAGCCGTTGATGTCGTACATTTCCACACGAGGGGTAATGCCCGTGACAGGATTACGGTTCATTTTACGAGGATGGACTACAACCACGAGCAGGCAATTATGTTGCACGGCAAATTCTGTAAATTTATTCAACAGGTTGGAAATATATTGCGTTTCCGTCTGTCCCGGTTGCGGGTTGTGGTCGAAACGGTTGAGCGGGTCGAAGACAATAATGCGGCAGCCGCGGCGGACAACGAGTTCATGAGCCTTGGCCAGTACACGATCCGGAGAAACATTACCTTTCAGAGAGATATGAGAGACGTTTTCAGTCAGAAAATCTTCCGAGTTCGCAAGGAGTCCCTCCGTCATGCCACAGCCGTTTTGAAAACGGTGTCCGGTGAGTTTCTCAATCAGTTTGCGGAGATGATAGACGATAGGGGTATTTTCCGGGCTAAAGAACCCGATTTTCCATTGATGCCGCAGGCAGAGACGCAACACCAATTCGTCCACCCACTCGGATTTTCCTGCACCGGGAACTCCGGTGACGTAGACACTTCGCCCACGTTCATACGTGCAGATCTTATCCATCTCCTCCCATCCCGTTTCCGCTCCGGGACCAAAGCCGTTGTCGAAAAGAGCCCGCAGATCGTCATGCAAGTCGGCAGCGGTGAAGATCCCTTCGAGCGGAACTTCTGCTGCCTGTTCGATGGCGATACGGAGACTGGCGATACCATATTTGCAGAGATGCTCGTTGGCATCTTTACACTCCGGACCGTAAGTCACCACCCGGCAGCGTTCAGCTCCCAGCCGGTTGATGAGTTCATTGCGCAACCGGATTCCGGCAGAATCGGCATCAACGGCAATGATGATTTCTTCCAGGTCCTCGAAGTGCGTCTCCATAAAACGGTCGAGCCAGGAGAGGTTCGAATTGGCTCCGGCCGGCACGGAGATGACACTTTGAAATCCGGCGGCGATGGAGGAAGCAGCATCCAGTTCGCCCTCGTGGATGATGCAGGAGGTCTGCCCCACAATGGAGTCGATGTTGTAGGGAATCAGTCGGCACCCTGCACCATTTTGAAAAGTTTCGGGAGAGCGCGAAATTTGGTGTTTATCAGTTGCTCCCCTTCAAAATAGTTGAAGCAGATGCAACGTTCCTTTTTGCCGGATTGCGGCATAAATTCTTCCTGTTCGGTGATACGCAGGGCGGCTATGATGGACTGCGGGATGCAACGCGTCTCCACCAGCCAACGCTCCGTGTCTTCGGAAAGCGTGGTTTTCGAGACATCGAACATCGGACGCTGAAAATGCTGCGGAATGGCTGCCGCACGACGCTTGCGGGCTGCCACACGTTCGGCATTATTGCGCTCTTCCACATCATCGGGAACATAAAAATCAGCCCCACAATGATAACAGTGACAGTGGCCCGTGTCGACGTTGACACGTAGCGAACGGTCGCGCTTATTCTTGCGGGTAGGAAGACATTTTTTACAAATCGTCTTGAGGACTCCACTCGATTTACCGTGGATGTCGACATCATAGTTGGCAAAATTTCTCATAATTTTTTCCTTTTTTCTAATTAAAAAATAGTTTAAAATAATCATTCACACGCAGAGGACTTACCTGCCGGACGAGTGTCTGCCACCTACCGGACGAACTTCCGTTACCTACCGGACGAACATCGGCAACCTGCCGGACGAAGCCAGTCATCTGCCGGATTAATGCGCCCATCTTTTCTTCACATCATCCCACACAGCCGATGCATCGGGACGTGGCGGCGCATCAACCGGAATAAGATGTCCCAGATACGTTCGCCGCCCGTCGACGACGCTTTCAAAGCGGTTTACATCCTTGTCGACCGTATTCTCAAGCTCTTTCAGCAAGGTTTCCCTCAACGTGCGGCAAGTAACGGAACCGGCCGCGATATAATTTGAAAAATACCGTTTCACGTCCTCCGGGAAAAGCAGTCCCGCTCCTTTGTCATAAAGGCGGATATGTTTTTTAAAGATTTCCAAAATAAGTTTTTGATGGTCTACAAAAAGCTTTCCCAAACCGGAATGTTGTCCGGCCAATTCCATATACGACTGGAAAGTAGAAAGTTGGTCCACCAACTTTTCCCAAGGCAACACGGGTTGTAACGGACCATGATTGCCTTCATCCGCCAAACGGCTCACAAGAGACGGTGTTTCTATATTACTCCTATTATTGTTTACAACAGAAACACTTCCTTTACTCTCCTCTTCTCTCCTCTTCTGGTTTTCAGTGGGTTTTCTCCCTTTACTGACGGGCGTTTCAGCACTTTTTGCCACCTTTTTCGGACGCCCTCCTTTTTTACCGTTTTCGATGTCCATTTTCCGCTTCTCTTCCAAGCTTTTCATCACCCTATCCAAGTAGGAAGAACGAAACATCTGTCGTTCCTCATCCAGTTCGAAGAGATCGAATTCGCGAAGTACCCGCTCCACCGCAACTTCATCCACATCATACCGCCGGGCCATGGCCTTCAGTAAAACCGGTTTGCACGACGCCTCATAAGTATCTTTAGTGCGCAGATGCAACAGCAACATCACGTAAATTCCGAGTGCTTCCGCGGCATTCATTTCCGTCATCATACAGGCAATATTGTCGTCATTCAACAAATTTACCTCCAAATTGAAATACTGATCTTTCTTCATTTTCATTTATCATTTATTATTCCACATTTAATATTTCCGGGGCGCAAAGGTGCGAAATGTATTTTATTCCAGCTATCGCAAAAATGAGAGGGGGATTATATATTTTTTATCAGACCTTTGCCAAAAATTATCAATAATCCCAAACAATATGGACACAAAACGCAACCAAACGTTGGAAGAAATAGAAGAAAATAAAATAGTAAGCGAGCATTATCGGAACAGAATAATGCTGA
>ENA-OQDE01000320-OQDE01000320.1-human-gut-metagenome-genome-assembly--contig:-NODE-320-length-30052-cov-3.931228_pt1 | contig 30052 bp, 38 predicted proteins | sample MGYA00242768_ERZ504595 | MGnify/ENA primary metagenome ERZ504595 (study PRJEB26092, sample SAMD00036307) | human gut metagenome | host: Homo sapiens | study: EMG produced TPA metagenomics assembly of... | reverse complement strand
GTCGTCGTGACTGGTTCTCTGGAGGGATTCTCGCGTGATTCCGCCAAGGAGGCCATCATCGAGCGCGGCGGCAAGGCTGCCGGCTCGGTCAGCAAGAAAACCGATTGGGTCGTCGTCGGCGAAAACGCCGCTCCAAGGCCGCCAAGGCCGAAGAACTTGGCATCCCCATGCTTGACGAAGCCCAATTCCGCACCCTCTTGGAAACCGGCGCCGTGCAATAGACTGCCGCCCCCTCTCCGCTGACGGAGGGCTGTCGCGGAGCGACTGGGGTGGTCCATGCCTATAAACCACCCCTCAGTCTCGCGTCGCGAGTCAGCTCCCGCCGGCGGGAGCTGACTCGCCCCGCGCTTTGCGGCCCATTTCACAGGGTGGATTTCACGCCGCCTCTGGCACGCCGTCGATTCACACGCTAGTCTGGTACGCGGCAATAAGGAGGATAGGATACATGACAGACGCACGCCACATCGAGGCGCAGATCTACGAACGGCTCAACAAAGTCATCGACCGGAGCTCGGCCGCTCCATCACCGATCTGGGGATGATCGCCGCAATCAACGCGGTGGGCGTCACCTCCCAGGCGACGGCGACGTGCCGTCATATGACGTGACCGTGCATGTGGAACTTACGGTCGAGGGCTGTCCGCTGTCACAGACCATCACCAATCAGATCAACGGCGCAATCGTCTCATATCCCGACGCGAAGCTCACCCCGCACATCGAGGTCTCATCCATGAGCCATGACAAGCTCGCCGACCTGGTGGCGGGTCTCAAGGCGGAGCGCAAGCAGAATCCGTTCAACAAACCGGGCGTCAAGACGCGCATCTTCGCGATCGCCTCCGGCAAGGGCGCGTCGGCAAATCATCGGTGAGCGCCAATCTGGCGGCGACCTTCGCGGCGCTCGGGTACGACACCGCGGCCATCGACGCGGACATCTACGGTTTTTCGCTGCCGAAGCTGTTCGGCGTGCACACGCAGCCGACGAACCTCAACGGCATGCTGATGCCGGTGACTGCATGGGGTGTCAAGCTGATTTCGATTGGCATGTTCGCCGGTGCCGACCGTGCGATTCTGTGGCGCGGGCCTCGTCTGCAGCGTTCGCTGGAACAGTTCCTGTCGGACGTGTGGTGGGGGGATCCGGACGTGCTGCTGCTCGACCTTGCCCCGGGCACCGGCGACATGGCGATTTCGGTGGCTCAGGCGTTGCCGAACGCGGAACTCGTCGTCGTCACCACTCCGCAGCCGTCGGCTTCGGATGTGGCGGTGCGCTCCGGTCTGGTCGCATTGCAGGTGCCGATGAAAGTACGCGGCGTGGTCGAGAACATGAGCTGGTATGAGCATAAGGGCGAGCGACTGGAGATCTTCGGCGCGGGCGGCGGTCGGCGTGTGTCCGATCAACTGACCGAGACGCTTGGCTATGACGTGTCTCTACTCGCCCAGCTGCCGCTCGACCCCGATTTGCGCGAGGTGGGCGAGTCCGGCCGTCCGGCGGTTCTGAACGAGGACGGCGCACTGCGCTCGGATGCCCTGGGGCGCACGTTCCGGGAGCTTGCCGAGGGTCTTCTTCGCAGCGAATGATTCTCAATAAGAAAGGTGCGAGGATTGCGCACAAATACGCACAGTCGCACATTCCTAGGAGTGGCGGAATAGAGCCGTTTCTGTATATTTCATGTGCGTTTGGCCGGCAGTCGGACTCGCACCTTTCTTATTGAGAACCGTTCGCTGCGAGCCAGTAGTGCAAATAACGCTGCCGGTTGACGATGTCCCGCACCATCTCGATGAAGGCCCGCCTTGATTCCTCCGTCCGCAGGTCATCCGCGGTGACCATGATGATGGTCCAGCCATTGTGCTGCAGCTCGTTGAACCGCGCGGCGTCCTTGCGCATCTGCTCGGGGCTCGCATGATATGCGCCCTGATATTCGAATCCCACCTTGCAGTCGGGGTAGGCCATATCGATCAGTCTGGTTCCGTGCCTAAGCCTCACTCGGTAATTCGCATATGGCCTGCCGAGCCCCGAATCCAAGAGAATGCCGAACAGAGGTGTTTCGGGTGGTGAATCCGTGTCCTCGACGATGTACGGGAGCGCCTCCTCGCATTTTCTCTTCCCCGCGAAACGGGGGCTCGCGTCGAGGTATGCGGCGAAGTCGTCTTTCCTGGCCTTCTTCCTGCGTTCCTCGCGGCTGGCAAACGCCGAGGCTATCGTCGCCAGGCTTCCGTGTCGCAGTAGGTTGCCATCTGCGCCCATGCCATGGCGGGGGAGGCCATCCAGAACCGTTCATATTCGTATTTGCAGTATTCCTCCTTTCCGGAGAACACATGGAATGTGACTCCGGCGATGTGATTGCGGTCCTGTGCGCGAGGCACGCTGACATGGACGCGATTCGACGCCAGATCGGTTTTCGGCACGGGAGCTCCCCAGTATCGTATGGCGTTGATATATCCGACCCTGAGCGGTCTCTTGGTGCGCATGGCGGCTTCATTGCAGCGTTTGCGTTCGTTCCGCCGCCCGTTGACTATATCCGTGTTCATGAATCCCATGGGGCAACGGTATGGAATGGAATGTACCGATGGCAAGCGATTTCGGGGTATGTGGTCGAAGGCTAGGCATTTTTGGCATGTCTTCGGCGTGTTATCCACATTCCATGTATCAGCGAACGGTTCTCATTAAGAAAGGTGCGAGTCGGTTCTGCGGGCAAACGAACATGAAATTGATGGGAACGGCGTTATTCCGCCGATATGAGAAATGTGCGATTGTGCGTATCTGTGCGCAATCCTCGCACCTTTCTTAATGAGAATGATTCGCTGATACATCGGGGGGGGAAGAGAAGGAGGGAGAAAAAGATGAGGAGGGGAAGAGAGAGGAAGAGATAATGAAAAAGCATCTATCAGATGTGGAATCTGATTTGTAGGGTTTGCCACAATTGTTGAGGTAATGCGGAAAATGGCTTGATACCGCCATTTATCAGACGTGTCGTAGGTGGCTATGGACGGCCTTAGATTTCTTTAGATTGCTATTGTTGGCTACCCTTGGGAATATTCTGGTCGTATGGCACGAAGAACACGTGGAAGCGGCAGCGTCTATCCGGAACGCGCTGGAGGGTACCGGGCGACGTGCGAATTGCCTCCGGATCCGCGACGGGGAGGCGGCGGCGTCTGGTGGCGCGTGGGCGTACTAAGGCCGTAGCGCTGAAGCGGTTGAAGGACAAGAAGCTGGAGTATGAGCGTTCCGGCCGTATGCCGAGCCAGACGACGCCGTACCTGAAAGATTGGTTGGATAGGTGGTTGGATGAGATTGTCAAGCCGCGTCTGCGTCCTTCGACGTTGGCGACATACAGGAGCGTTGTCGAGGCGTTGATCAAGCCTGCGATCGGTGGCGTCCGGTTGGGCAGGTTGGAGCCGAAACACTTCCGGATGATGGAGGAGTACATCACCAAAGGTGATGACACGTGCGATCCGCCGCGGAGACCCCGAAGCAGCGCGACGGCGGGAAGTGCGTGGCGGACGTTGCATAAAGCTCTTGACGATGCCGTGAGGGAAGGGATCATCGAGTCGAACCCATGTGATCGTGCTGAATCCCCGCGCGTCGTGTATACGGAGCGCAAGATTCTGACACCGGCGCAGGCGGGGCAATTGATTAATGCCGAGAACGATGTCATGTGGCATTTGATGTGGCGGCTTGCTTATGAGACGGGCATGAGGCAGGGGAGCGTCTTGGTTTGACGAACTCCGAGATTCAGCTGATTGACAACGTGATCTGCATTGTGGTCGAATGGCAGTTGAAGGTCTACAACAATGTGAAGGATGCGCGGGATATCCCTAGCTCACTCGGTGCCCGGCATGTGATGGGCAAGGCTTATTTGGTGCCGCCCAAGACGAATGCGGGGCGTCGCGTGATTCCACTGCCTGAATCGTTGGCGGCTGAGTTGGGGCTGTATATCAAGGGCACCGGGCGGGTGAAGCCTGATGATCTGGTTTTCGTCCAAGAGGATGGAGCGCCTTTGAATCGTATGATCGAGACACGGGCGTGGAAGAAGGCATTACAACGTGTCGGGCTGCCGGGGGATTTCGTGCCGCATTCGGCCCGGCATACGGCGGCGACGGCGATGGCCCAGTTGGGAATGAGTGACAAGGTTCGCGAGTCCATCATGGGGCATAGTGACATCAGCGTCACCAATCGCGTGTACACGCATGTTGGCACGGCCGACGCGTCCAAGGCTGTCAACGGAGTCGAAACGCTGCTGGCGTTGGAACCTGCGAATTCGGAGGAATCCGGTTCGCCTGTGGAATGATGAAACCATGAGTGTTGTGGAACAATGTATCCGAGTAATAACATTCATCGAACAACATGGCGGTTACAGGAGATACAAAGGTTCTAGTCAGTTTGTTGTGAAAAAATGTTGAGTAACCGTCGATAAGTGTGCAGGGAGGTTATATGCCCGCCGAGCATGGTGTTATTTACACAAAGCGTTGGGTTGTTGACTTTGTGCTAGATCTTGCCGGCTACGTATCCGGTTCGGGAATCACGAACAAGGTAATCGTCGAACCCTCATGTGGTTGTGGTGCGTTCATGGTGTCCATTGTTGAGCGTCTAGCCGATGAGGCTACACGACGGGGGACGAGCTGGGAAGACTTAGCTGATGCGGTGCACGGCTACGACATAGACATTGCTTCGATTGATGTTACTAAACGTGCTGTAGTCGACGTACTCATAGCGAAGGGGTGTCCAGATGGCACGGCAATACGACTTGCCAATACGTGGTTAATTCATGGGGACTTTATCCTGAGCGAAGTGCCCATCTGCGATTTTATTGTCGGGAACCCACCGTATGTGCGTGCGATTGATATTGATCGAGACAAACGCGCGTTGTATTGTAGTACGCTTACATCGGTTACAAGTGGATGCGACTTGTACGTGAGTTTTTTCGACAAGGGTCTTAGCATACTTAAACGAGATGGCGTCCTATGTTTTATCTGCGCTGATCGCTGGCTTCAGAACGCTTATGGTAGGCGCTTGCGCGCACGTGTTAGTTCGTCATATGACTTGGACATGTTGGTTAGGATGCACGGAGTTGATGCGTTCGACGACGAGGTTGACGCTTATCCGGCGGTAACGCTTATTCGGCATCGTCCACCGACGGGATTGATTCGCTTCGTGAACTGTTGTCCCGATTTCAAACCAGAGGATGTTGATGCTATCAAGACGTGGCTTGATGCTCCGGATGAGGCGTTGCATGCAGCGCGATTCGAGGCATTCGAAATTGATCGTCCGAAGGGTGACGAGGTTTATCCGCTCGGTAGTTCCGAGCTGGTTGATTTTGTCACACAAGCGCGTGAGAAACTGCCAAGTATTGAGGAGTCTGGCGTACGTATAGGTATTGGAGTGGCGACAGGCTGTGACAAGGTGTTCATTACCGACATTGAGAACCTTGTCGAGCCCGAACGTATGTTGCCCGTGTTTAGTATGCGTGACTATCGTCGCGGACATGCTGATAAGCGCCGCTGGCTTGTGAACCCATGGAACGATGACGGTACGCTTGTTGATCTCGATGAATATCCGAAGCTCAAGGCGTACTTTGAAAAATATACCGACAAGCTGTGTAAACGTCATGTGGCGCGCAATAACGATAATGCGTGGTATCGCACGATTGATAAATTGACGCCTGGTCTTATGGATCGTGACTTGCTCTTCATACCGGATATGGCCACAACATCCGATCCTGTGCTATCTCGCGGATTGTATCCTGCCCACAATACATATTGGATCGCATCCGATACATGGGACATGCGCACGTTGGGCGGGTTTCTGATGGCGGACACGACGCGAAGCTTCATTGATGCGCTTGGAGTCAAAATGCGCGGCGGCACTTTGCGCTTTCAAGCGCAATATCTACGTCTTGTGCACATTCCGGCTCCCACGCAGGTAAACGACGAAGTTAAGGCGGCACTCGCTCGTTCGTTTGATGACGGTGATCGCAATGTTGCCACACACTTCGCGGAGATTGCTTATAAGGAGGCTATGAGATGAGACAAAACATTGAGACTGCGATACTCGGCATGTATAGTGCTATGGCGCGTGCTGCGGCGGCACAAGCGGCAAATGGGCGTGCTGATCAAGGGCGTAGAAGTGCTGTTACGTCGGGCAAACACCTCGATCCGGTTGCCGGGATTATAAGAAACGACTTGATTGACCTCGGTTTCCATGAAGACGAGGTGTTTCACACAGCGCGCATGTACGCTTCCGGGATGGTTTCGTCCGACAAAGGACTGGGATCTGTTGGCGCTTGATGATGGTGAGCTCGTAAGTGCCATTGAGCTCAAGAGCATCAGTAGTTCGTTTGGCAACAACGCTAACAATCGCGCTGAGGAATCGATAGGGTCGGTTGTCGACGCGATTGAGGCGTATAACGAGCGCTTATATGGTAACTGCAGCATTCCGCCGGTGATGGGTTACGCCATGATCGTCTGTGATTGTGATGAAAGTCGTAGTACGTCCGCACGTCCTGCGCATTCACCGCATTTCGATATAGATGAAGCATTTAAGGGCGTTTCGTATCTTGATCGCTTTCATATTCTCTGCGACCGCTTACGTCGGAAGAGCTTGTATAACGCGGTATGCTCGTATTCGCGCGTCCTGACGAAGGTATCGCTTACGAGCCGGATCCATCCATGACATATGAAGTGTTTATGACGACGATTGAGTCGGGCTTGCGGATGCATCGTGCTCAACGTTGATAAGAAGTAGTACTTATTCTTCCATCATTTTGTCAACTCGCTTTATATACCATGTATCCGCAGACAGTTAGCCGTTGCATGTCTGCTGTCAATTACGGTTTCGTCTTCGATGTTTCGCACTGTGCTGAAACTTTGAAAAATGGGCGGCTATATCAGGGCGCTGAATATCCTGTATGGCCGCCCACTTGCGTTTATATTGGTCAGTTGTCGTTCATGCCGAATTCAATTGTCCGAAGCACGCCCTTCCAGTAGGATTCCCGGCTAAGCACCGTGTCACGGGACGTCTTTTTGTCGAATATTTCCAGAATCGAATACGAGAAATTGCTGGTGATGTACTCCGCGCCGTATTTGTTCCTCAATTCGATCATCTCTTTGTTACCGCCGGTCGGATCATTCAGGTTCGCGTAAGTGGACCATCGCGTCCACAGACCTTCATTGTCACTGGATGCGCTGCCCACATACAGTTTGCCCGTGTTCCGATCTGTGATCACATATACGGCTTTGACGGCGGACAGGGCCGTGCGCCATTCCGGTTCATCGTGGTTGATGATGTCCTGCAATTCACCGTGGGTCAGGGTTACGTGATCGTAGCCGTTGAACGTGCCGAGCTTGGTGCGGGGCGCGATCTCATACACGATTGGGTCGAGCTGATCCTGCACATGCTCGTACAGGCGCATGTACGGTTCATTGTTCGAGAGCACTTTGTTGATGCGGATGATAAGGCGTTTCTCATAGCCCGCATACTGGTCCATGTGCTCCAACTTGTAGCCGATGCCTTCGTATACCGGCGGTTGGATTTCTGTTGCCCGGTATAGTCCGCCGAAAATGTAATAGTCCTTGCCATACGGGTAGTACTGTGCAAATGCGAATAAATATTCGCGCCCGTTCATTTTGTGGTTGTTGTTACGCTCGCCGCCGCGGTACGCGTTCATGATCTCCCATTCGGATCGTCATGTAGCAGGAGATCCCATGCGGGGAATGTGGTGTTGTTCCGGTTGAGTTTGATCTTCGCGTTGGTCGGCTCACTGAAATGGAATAGTTCAGTGAATTTTATCGGTTTTTGCTCTGGCATTTTTCATCCTTATGCAGGTGCATTATTGTTATCTATTTTCGTTTTATCGCTGATTGCATTATCAGGTTAAATCTGCGGCGGGATGGGGATATTTTTGCCTGTGTATTTCGTAGACGAACCCATCGTGTAGTTTGACGGGGATTATATCGTAAGCAGGATCGTCGGGATGCGCTTCCATTTCGTCGTGGGCTGCGCACAGTCGTTGAATGTCGCTGCCGATCAGGTTTCGTTTGCTGAACAGATCACTGGGATGTTTGTGCATGGCCTTGGCGACGCTGTTCTTGCTGTCCCCTTCGTGTATCGCCCATGCGGCGACTACCGCCAGTTCATGGTCGAGTGCTTTCTTGAGTTCTGAAATCAACAGCACTTGAGCGACGTGTCGGCATAGTCCGTTGTCGTATTCCGGCGACAGGGGTATTACGATGTAGCCGTTCTCCCGACGTGTTGGTATAACGGCTGTTTCTGCTTCCAACTGCTCGGCTAGATCGATGGACATTGTGTCGACTTGGCTGAGAATCTCGATGACCTTGTTGTACATGAGTTTTCTGTAATTGTCATCGTTCTCGATTGTTGCGAGGACGCGCATGTTGTCGCGCGTGTGCTTCTGTTGCGATTCCATCCGGGCCATGTGGAAGTCCTTTCCTCTCTAACGGTTTTCTATATGAATACGGTACTCGGAAAATTCTTGGGAAATCTGCTGATGGACGAAAGGATGGAAATCACCAAGAACGCACAGGGCGATCCCGAAAACCAGAAAGGTGGCGTCACATGCCACGCAGGAAAAGCTACACAACTGCCGAAGGATTTCAGAGCCTCGACCAGCATCTCATCGCTCAGCAGATGATTCCCCTGAGGGTTGAGGAGAAACAGGGCGATTGGAATGCCGAGACCAAAACCAATGCGCAGAAGACCAATGCGGACGGCGTACCTCAATGGCTGATCCAGACCTTGTTCCAGCCAATCGATGGTGATACAGAGCACGCGCCCGAGGTCGTGCCCGTTACCGTGACGGCCAAGGTGAAACCCGTCATCCGTGTGGGGGTTCCGGTGGAATTTGTTGGATTCGGCGCATGGGTTTACGTCTCCCACGACAAGACTACGAAGCAGGTCACGTCGGTGGGACGCAGCTTCATGGCCGCCGGGTTCAAACAGAACGGCGGTGAATGATGATGGGGCGTAAGACCAGTATCACGGTCCGAATCCCCATTGACCTGCTGGACCGGTTGGACGCGTACGGGGAATCCGAATTCGGTCGCCGTTTCGATCGGAGTCTGTTCATCGTGGAAGCGATAACGGGGCGGCTGAATGGTATCAAGGAAGGAGCCCATCATGGGTGACGTGTTGTTCTGGCCGGCGCTGGCATTGATTGCCTGCGTCGCGGCCGTGGTCTTTATCTCGGTCGTGCGGTTGCGGAAACTGCGCCATACGATTGAGCATCACATGCCTGAAGCGGTCGTGCGCCGCGATGGTTGGGGCTGTCGCGCGATTGCCCTACCCGGCCGTCGGATCTGGCTGGTGCCGACCGACATCGCCGAGCAGCAGGCGATGGACGCGTTGAAGGAGACGGCGAAGGCGTACCCCGGCTGGATCCCCTCGCATCGGATGATGGGACGTGGTACGCGGGCATACTGGTTGCTGTCCGTCCGCCGTCCGGCGCGGAAGATAATCCGTCGCGAAGATATACCGGCGGAGAAGGATCCGGCCCATTACGTCTGTATCGGTCTCAACTTATCTCGCAAGCCGGTCATGATCCGTAGCGACGAGCACACACTGGTCATCGGCTTGACAGGCAGTGGCAAGGGCAGCATCATGGCGACTTACGTCGACGGACTTCACAGCTGTATGAAGACGGCCTCGTCCAGTTCTGGGGCATCGACCTCAAAGGTGGCATCGAAATGTCGATGTACGGCACTCTCTTTGAGTCCCATCACGCCTACACGCTTGACGAGGCGGTCGCTCTACTACAGAATCTGTCCACCGAATGCGACCACAGAATGGACAGTCTGCGTGGGCGCGCGCGGGAGCTGCCGCGCGCCCGAGTATCCACGAATCGTCCTGCTGATCGATGAAGCCGCCGAGCTACACGGCAAGGCAGACAGGAAGAAGAGCGAATTGGTCACGCGCTTGCTGGACTCGATCCTCAGACGTGGGCGTGCGCTCGGCATCGTCGTCGTGGCGCTCAGTCAGGATCCACGTGTCGAATCCGTCCCCCTGCGGGCCCGGTTCCCTCAGCGAATCGCGCTCCGGCTCAACTCCGAGGAGGAAGCTGTCATGTTGCTCGGACGGGAAGCCGTCGACCGCGGTGCCACTCCATGGCTGATCTCACCGGATCAACAGGGATCCGGATTCATCTGGAACCAGACCACGGGGACGGTCGACTATTTCAGGGCGCCGTGGTATGGCGACGACGACCTGATGGAACTGGGCGCGTAGGCGCTGTGAGAACCCCGCCGTCGGAGCGATGCTCGCGCAGGCGGCGGGGTTCTCTATACCCAAAATTCGGTCATCGAAGCCCGGCTGCTCTTGATTATTAGATTCAAATTCCACCGTGAACATCAAAAGGAGGTGATCCGGCATGCCCAGATTGACGATCCGACAGCACGGAGCAAGCGCATCGATCCCACGTCATCCCATTGCCGGAAACCTCCAAAAGCCGGAGGAGAGGAAGGCGAATCGAGGCTGGACCGCGCCGTGGCAAGAAGAAACAGCCAGTACCTCCAACGGATTGATTTCGAGAGAGTTGATGGGACACCGTACGCGGTGACATTGACGTTGCCGGCATGGCAGATGGAACAGGTCACACCGGTGGTGATGCACCGGCTCATCGACGTGATGATAAAATACCTGCGCCGACATGGAATGCTCCACTTCCATTGGATCATCGAGTTCACGGCACGACGTATGCCGCACATCCATATGAGCGTATGGATGGCTGATCGGTATGAGGAATGGGACCGGCATCTGCGCCAGTACATCGTGTGGGACAACAACGAGAGCGCGGTCGTCTCCAATGTCGTGGTCAAGTGGCTGGAGCTGACGGAAGCAGAGGGACTGCATACATCATCCAACTCCCAAGACGTCCAGTTGATTGATGGGAACGAGGCGTGGCTCGTCTACATCGCGAAACACGGCATCCGCGGCGTCAAACACTACCAGCGGGCATTGGATAACATGCCAGACGAATGGCGTGACGGTGCCGGCGCGATGTGGGGACACGACAGGAAAATGCCAGTGGCTGACGACAGCGTTCTGCCTATGGACATGCGGGCTTTCCACCAGTTCCGCAGAGAGGCGCGCAAATGGTGTTGCGCCCATGCCTGCATGATCAAGGATCCGCACAGACGAGCGAAGGCGATCGGACAAGCGCGCCGGAGCAATCGTTGTTGCCGGCCGGAGTTGTCCGTCGTGCGTCCGGTGTCTGTTTGGATCCCCAAGGACGTGACGATCTCCATCGTCAAGGGACTGCGCTCCCGCGGATACATGATCGGCTGGGACGCATACCAATGGGGAGTGGACGAGCTCGCCCGGCTGCGTGACGAAGGTGGTTCAGAGGAACGCCGGCGCATCCTCGGGAAATCGCTCATGGAAATGCTGAGGACGTGAGCTACATGGTGATCGTCATCCCCGAAATCCCGATCAAAGACAAGCTCACGCTCACTGTCCCGGAGGCGTCGGCCCTCGCGGGCATCCCATACAAGATTGTCAACGCTGCCGTCAAGAACGGCGACCTCGCCTCCTGCTACGCCGGCAGCTCCACCGTCCGGATACGTCGCACCGACCTCGACGACTGGGTGGCTGCTCTGCCATCCGACTGGTGCTGAAACGCAAGAAGACCCCGGAGAAATCCGGGGTCTTCTTGTATACCTTAGGCTACCGTTTGGCTACCCTTAGAATTGAAAATGGCTTAATTCCAAGGAAAACGGGCCATATAGGTCAGATGTGGAAGTACAGCTCGTACTCCAGCGGGGTCGGAGCCAGGCGAGCCTGGTCGATTTCGCCGCGCTTGAGGTCAAGCCAGGTCTCGATCAGATCGTCGGTGAACACGTCGCCGGCGGTCAGGAAGTCGTGGTCCTCTTCCAGGGCGTTCAGGGCCGCGTCGAGGGAGCCCGGCACCTGCTTGATGTTGGCGTGCTCTTCGGGCGGCAGCTCGTAGAGATCCTTGTCGACCGGCTCCGGGGGCTCGATGTGGTTCAGGATGCCGTCGAGGCCTGCCATCATCTGGGCGGAGAAGGCGAGGAACGGGTTGCAGGACGGATCCGGTGCACGGAACTCGATGCGCTTGGAAGCGGGGGAGGTTCCGGCCAGCGGGATACGGATGGCGGCGGAACGGTTACGGGCGGAGTAGACCAGCGAAACCGGAGCTTCGAAGCCCGGCACCAGACGGTGGTAAGAGTTCAGCGACGGGTTCGTGAACGCGACCACTGCGGAGGAGTGCTTGATCAGACCGCCGATGTACCAGCGGGCGATGTTGGACAGGCCGCCGTAGCCCTGCTCGTCGTAGAACAGCGGCTTGCCGTCCTTCCACAGGGACTGGTGGCAGTGCATGCCGGTACCGTTGTCGCCTGCGATCGGCTTGGGCATGAAGGTCACGGCCTTGCCGGCGAGCGCTGCGGTCTCGTGGACGACGTACTTGTACTTCATCAGGTCGTCGCCAGCGTGCTGCAGGGTGTTGAAGCGGTAGTTGATCTCCTGCTGACCGGCGCCGGCCACCTCGTGGTGGGAGCGCTCCAGCTGCAGGCCGACCTTCTGCAGGTTGGCGACCATGTCGTCGCGCAGGTCCTGGTAGTGGTCGCACGGCGGAACCGGGAAGTAGCCCTTCTTGATGCGGTTCTTGAAGCCGATGTTCGGGGTGCCGTCCTCTTCGGTGTCGACGCCGGAGTTCCACGGAGCCTCAATGGTGTCGACCTCGTAGAAGGAGCGCTGCATGGAGTTCTCGTAGCGCACCTTGTCGAAGATGAAGAACTCGGCTTCGGGAGCGAAGGAAGCGGTGTCGGCGATGCCGGTGGACTTCAGGTAGCTTCGGCCTTGCCGGCGACCTGGCGCGGGTCGCGGGAGTACGGCTCGTCGGTCAGCGGGTCGACGATGGAGAAGGCCACGTCAAGGGTCTTGTGCTTGCGGAACGGGTCGACGAAGGCGGTCGTGACATCCGGGATCAGCTTCATGTCGGACTCGTTGATGGCCTGGAAACCCTGCACGGACGAACCATCGAACGGCATGCGTCGGTGAAGGCGTTGTCAATGAATTCGCTGGCCGGGACGGTGAAGTGCTGCTGAACGCCGATCAGATCGGTGAAACGCACGGAGACGTACTCGATGCCTTCCTTGTTGATCAGTGCTTCGACCTCTTCAGGCGTGTGGGCGAAAATCTTATTCTCTGCCACAATCGCTCCTTTGTTCTTGAGAACTTGTTTGAGAACTTACAATCGACAAGTCTAGAAATGTGAGTTTCACGCGCTCGTCAATTGGGTTACGATTATGTTTCGAGATGGGCAACAGGCGGTGTAATCCGCGTTTTTCCAATGTTTTGGGATTTATGAAATTCGTCGCGTCTCAGTGTCGCGTTTCAAGTAGTGGACGGTCTGACGGTTGTCGGTCGGGACCGGCCGGATATGGGAAAGCCCCCGCGTCGATGTCCCGCGGGGGCTTTCCCGATGTATGAATGATGCCGGTTCGGCGTGAGGTTGCCCGCCGAAGATCAGCGGCCTCGCATCGCGCGGCGGCTGACGTGCTGCATGCGCGTGGGATCGATGCCCTTGGGGATGCCCATGCCGTTCTTGGTCTGCAATGTGCGCAGACGGGCGTTCAGTTTCTCCAGCTCGGCCTTGGTGAGGATGAAACGCTCGCGCGGGTGGATCTTCGCCAGGAGAGCGTTCTTGTGGTGCGTCGGGCGGTACGCCTTGCGGCGGATGATGTTGCTGCGCAGCTTCTTCAGCGGCACCTGACCCTGGCCGTTGCCGACCATCACACGGTACACGGGGATCTGCGAGCCGGCGGTGACGCTCTTGATGGACTGCTCCTGGCGGTCCATCGCGCGCTTGACGCGATCGTAATCGCCTTCACCGAGCAGGTAGATGCCGTTGTATCCGGTGCCGCGCCAAATGGCGTCCTTGGTGCGCGGATCCACCCACACCGGCTGCTCGGGGAAGTTGAAGCCGGCCTTGTTGATGTTGCGCAGCACGCTGATGGCCGCGCCGGTCTTGCCGTCGAGCTGCTTGTATCCGACCATGTCGCGCGGCGGGTGAGCACGATGGTCGCCAGCAGCATGCCGAGCATGATGGCGATGAGCATGAGGAACACCCACGTCAGCACCGTCCAACGGAATATGATGCCGAGGATGACGAACACGATCACGGGCACGAGGAACGCGCCGGCGATCAGCGCCGGAAGCATCTTGTCTTCCTTGTGCGTGTACTTGAAGATCGTTATGATCTGTTTGATCGTGCCCTGCTTCTTGGGCTTCGTCTGCTTGGTCTTCTCGTCCTTGCCTGCCATCAACTTCCTCGCTTGGTCTAGGGTGAACACACTGAGCGACAAGTTTACCAGCAGATGTGCCCTTCTGCCGACCATGAGCCGCCGCGTCGCTCGTTCGCGGTGTCTTTATCGGGTGTGCAGCGGCCGGTCGTCGGCTTTGAGCAGCGTCTCGCCCAGCGTCTCGCTGAAGGTGGGATGGGGATGGATGAGACGCGCGGCGTCGGAAAGCGGGGTGTGGTTGCCGACGAGCTGTTCCGCTTCCGCGATGATGTCGGATGCGACGGGCGCGACCATGTGCACGCCGAGCACGACCCTGACGCCGGGCTGTTGCGCGCGGATGCCGCTGACGAGCGACAGAGATCCGCCGGAGTCGCTCATCATCATGCGGGCGTTGGACATCATCGGGTACACGGTCTCCTTGATATCGGAGAGGTCGTCGCGCTGTTTCGCGTCGGTCGCGGTCAGTCCGACGCTGGCGGCCTCGGGGTTCGAGAACACGATCTGCGGGATGGTGTCCTCATCGAGCGGCTTTGGGTCGAGTCCGGCGATGGATTCCGCGGCGATGATGCCCTGCTCGAACGCGCGGTGAGCGAGCGCGTGCCCTTCGGTGATGTCGCCGACGGCCCATATGCCTGCGACCGGCGTGCGGCCGTATCCGTCGGTCGTGATGAATCCATGGTCGTCGACGGTCACGCCGGCGTCACGTATCCAACCGTCGGAGGTCAGCGGATCCCGCCCGATCGCGACGAGCACGAATTCGCCTTCGGCGATGTGCTCGGTGGAGCCGCCGTCCTTGGCGCTGGTGTAGTGCACGAGCTCCCATGTTGACGCCGGTGTCGATGTGGGTCACCGTCGAGCGGTTGATGATGTCGATGCCATGTCGTTTGAGCTCATGCGTCAGGGTCACGCCGGCGCGGCGATCCCATCCAGAGAGCACACGATCCTTGCGGATAAGCATCGTGACCTTGCATCCGGCGGCGTTCCACATGGAGGCGAATTCGGCGGCGATCGCGCCCGCGCCGATGATGACCGCGTTGTGCGGCATCGCCATCGACATCGCCCGCGTCGAATCGATGATCGCGCCACGGAACGGCTCGCCGGGCAGCTGCCGCGGGACGGATCCCATGGCGAGCACCACATCCTGAGCGGTGATGTCGTAGGACGGGCCGATGTCTTCCGGCACGTCCGAGCGCACGGACCGTTGCACGCCCTGCCCGTCAGCAGATGCGGCGATGTGCACGGTGATGGGACGTGCCGCGCCGGTGATCGAGGCGACGCCCCGGAACACGGTGACGCCCCGATGGGCGAGCAGACCTGCCAGCCCTTGCGTCATCGTGTCGACGATGCGCTTCTTGTAATCGTGCAGCGTCCCGTAGTCGATGCCGTTGATGGTGGCGGAGATGCCCAGTTCGCCGGCGTACCGGATGGAGTCGATTGCGTGGGTGGCGCTGATCAGCGCCTTCGACGGGATGCACCCGCGGTTGAGGCAGGTTCCGCCGAGCGTTGCGTCGCGTTCGATCATGGCCACGCGTTTGCCGAGCTCGGCGCCCGCAATGCTGTGGAATATCCGCCGGGTCCACCGCCGATTATCGCGATGTCAAAAGCTTCACTCATGTTCGACTCCTTTGTGCTCGTACCAAAACCATCCCCATCGTAATACCTTACGCCCGCCGGCGGCTGAGCTGTGGAGCAAATAGCAGGGCTGTTCGTGGGCCAAGAGCGAGCAAGGTGGGTGCTGTCTTGCCCTCGCTGGCGGCGGGGCTGTCGGGCGCAGCGAGACTGGGGTGGTTTCACGCAGCCTAGGGCATACAAAAAACGGCGCTCCCACTATCGGGAGCGCCGTCAGGAAAGCAGCAGGGCGGCTGTCACTTCGGCCAGTTGCCGCGCTTGGGGCTGCGCGGTTTGGGCAGACGCCAGCGGCGCACCTGAATCGCGCGGCTCCAGGCATACGATGCGGAGCGCGAGCCCTTGGCAACGGATGCCTCACCATACTTCTCGATGAGCTTCTTCTTCAGCTTGCGCCACATGACAGCCACGTCGATGATCACGGCAATCAGGTACACGTACAGCAGAATCATCATCGGGACCGACAGCTGCGGCGCGATGGTGGTGACGAGAATCGAGCCGAGCAGCATGACGAACGCAACCGGGATGAAGAACTCGCCGAGGTTGCGGCGCGCGTCGACGTAGTCGCGGATGTACACGCGCCACGGCAACCGTTCGGCCTTCGGCATGCGGTTGATGTCGCCGGTGCGCATCGCCTCATACTCTTCGTCCTCGCGCTTGCGGATCCGCTCCTTCGCGCTTGGCGCTGGCCTTGCGGTCCGGCGGCACCAGAGGACGCAGGTTACGCGCCTGCGCCTGCTTCATCTTGGGGGTCGGACGGCCTTTCCCGACGGTCTTGGCGGGCGATTCCTCTTCGACCGGCTCCTGGGCCTTGTCCTTCTTGAAAGGGTTCCATGTCATAATCCGTCAGAATACGGCCACGCCTCGACGCTGGAAAGCCGGGCGAACCGGTTACAATGGCAGCTGATATGACCATCTGTTCCAGGCCGGCCGGTTCGTGCCGGCGGGATGGATGATGACGAACGCAACAGTAAGGAGCATCATGACCGCAGTGTTTTCCGACGAGCTGCGCGCGCGGGTCGAAGCCGATTTCGGCCGCGTCGTCGATCTGCTGGGCCGTAAGGTCGCGCTGAAGTCGATTTCCGCCGAGGGCATCACCGCCGAGCATATGAAGCGGTCCGCCGAATTCGTAGCGGACGAGCTGCGCCCAGGTCGGCATCGACGCGAAGGTCGTCCAATCGCGCAACCCGGATGGCACGCCCGGTGCATGGGAGGTCATCGGCTCGAAGATCGTCGACCCGCAGGCCCCCACCGTGCTGCTGTACGCGCACCACGACGTGCAGCCTGTGCCGGATCCGTCCGCATGGGACACTGACCCGTTCGTCGCCACCGAGGTCGGCACGCGCCTGTACGGCCGCGGCTCGGCGGATGACGGCGGCGGCATAGCGATTCACTCGGGCGCGATGAAGGCGCTCGGCGACGATCTCAAGGTCAACATCAAGGTGTTCGTCGAGGGCGAGGAGGAGATGGGCTCGCCGAGCTTCATCCCGTTCATCGAGGATCATCGCGACGAGTTCGCGTCCGACGTGATCGTCGTGGCCGACTCGGGCAACTGGTCCGCCGAGATTCCGTCGCTGACCACGTCGCTGCGCGGCAACACCTGTGTGGACGTGAACGTCAAGGTGCTGCACCATCCGGTGCACTCCGGCCAGTACGGCGGCCCCATCCTCGATGCGAACACGCTCGCCGCGATGCTCATCGCCTCGATGTACGACGCCAACGGCGACCTTGCTGTGCCGGGCGTGGCCGCGCAGGAGCCGGTCGGTGGCCTGCAGCGCGACCTTGACGAGGCCACCGTGCGCGAGGACGCCGGCATCGTCGACTCTATCGTCTCGCCGCACCGGTTCGCTCGCTTCCAGGCTGTGGACCAAGCCGAGCGTGACCGTGATCGGCTTCGACGCGCATCCGGTCGAGGCTCATTCAACGTGGTCAGCCCCGAGACCACGTTCCGCCTGTCCCTGCGCACCGCGCCGAGCCAGCACCCGCAGGAGGCGCAGGACGCGCTTGCCGCGTTCCTGCAGGCACACGCCCCGTTCGGCGCCGAGGTGAAGGTCACCAAGTTGGAGAACGGCATGGGCTGGGCGATGGACCCGAACGCGGTCGCCACCAAGGATGCACTCGCGGCCATGGAGGAGGCGTTCGGCGTGGCGCCGATCAACAAGGGCGAGGGTGGCTCGATCCCGTTCATCCTGAGCTGCAGCGCATCTTCCATCCGCGCAGGTGCTCGTCACCGGCCCGGAGGATCCGAAGGCCAACGCACACAGCCCCAACGAGTCGATCTCGCTGCCCGGCTTGAAGAACAACATCCTCGCGGAGGCCCTGCTGCTCGCCAAGCTCGGCGAGTAAGGCCGGCAACTGCCCCCGTTTCCCCGGGAACAGGTTGGGTGGCATACCCGAAACGGGTATGCCACCGGTGTGCTGCGACGATGCGGTGCCCTCCGTTCCGGTAGCCGGCGGCGTTTTTTTTTCGGTTGCCCGCCGTGGCTCTTTTGGTGGTGCGGTGAACAATAAAGGGAATGAACACATACTCCGAACCGGATCATTTGACCGGCTATTGCGCCGATGCCAGAGTCGCCATCGTCGACAATGACGAGCGCGCCTGGGAGTCTGTAGTCTCGCTGTTTGCTGATCGCCTACCTCAAACGATGTTATCTGGTCGACGACTGAGGGGTTGAGAGCAATCAAATCATGCAAGGAGCATGAGCTCAAGCCGGATCTGCTGCTTCTTGATATGTCATCGGAAGGTATCCAGGGGCCTTCGGTATGTCGTAGCATCCGTAGATTCGATGGGCGGGTCTGTCATGAATGGACTTCATAGCATCATATGATGGGTGAACGGGATCATCGAACCAAAGGCGGTCGAGGATGAAAAAACGGCGTAATCGCGGCAAAAACGGCAAAACAGTCGGCAATGGCAGCATCTCCAAGACCCGCAATAGCGGACGTATATCTGTGATATGGCTGCTGCTGGCCGTGGTGGTCGCGGTGTCGCTGACGGTCGGGGCATGCGCTTTGTGGCTGCCCGACCGGGCACCCGCACTGCTCGCTCCGCCAAGGAGATCACGAGCGCGCCGGCCGGAGTGCAGGAGTACACGGGAGCCACCCAGGTCACCATGATTCCCACGGTCTCTCAGACGCGCGAACTGGTCGGCAACGCCTCCGGCACAGTGACGGAGGACATGTCATCGCAGGGATTGACCTCTGGCAAGACCGCATGAAGGTCAACGGAGTCTCAGTGGTGGCGCTGGCGACAGCCACGCCGATGTACCGCGACCTCGCCACCGGGGACAAAGGCGACGACGTGCTCGCCCTCAACAACGAACTCGCACGCCTCGGACTGCCGGCCTCGGCGAAATCCACCACATATACATGGAACACGTCTCAAGGAGTGAAGCAGCTCATGAGCGCCGCCGGCAACACGTCGGACGGTTCATTGCCGCTGACCGACGTGCTGTGGATACCTGCCGCGAGCGTGCGGGTCAACGAATGGGCCGGCACTGTCGGGGCGACCGTGGCCGGGGGAAGCGTCGTTGGGAAGGTGCCCGGCAGTGTCACGAAATTCTCCATCCAGAACGGGCAGCCGTCGGAACTCGACCGGACGGTCACCCTGATCGGGCAGACCGCCACGCTGAAAGCCGGCACCACCGAAGTGGATGACGCCGAGTTCTGCGCCAAAGTCGCCGCCACACAGGAATTCCAGTCACTCACCAGCGACATGCTCGCCACAGGTCTGGAAGCCAGCGTGCAGCTTGTGAATCCGGTGCAGGCGCTGCGCGTGCCGGCCGCGTCGGTGATCGGCGTCAACGGCAGCAAGGGGTGCATCGTCTCGGGTGGCAAGACCATCAAGGTGTCAATTGTCGGATCCGAGCTCGGGGCGAGTCTCGTCGAGCCCCAAGGCGCCGATGCCGCGGCTATCACCTCGGTTGAGATAGGCAGTGGTTTGACCGGCGAAAGCTGCCGATGATGACGGGGGAAGATGTATACGCCGGTGCCGGAGTCGGTGCCGCGCCGCAGCCGGAGCGATCGGTGAGCGTACATGATTTGGCGCATAGGTTCCCCGGAACGGACGTGTTGTTCGAACATCTGGATTTCACAGCGATACCCGGCCAGACCGTGGCGATATGCGGGCCATCCGGATGCGGCAAGTCGACGCTGCTGTCGATTCTTGCCGGATGGGAGAAGCCGTACCATGGCACGGTGGAACGCAAGAACGTGGAACGTGTAGGCTGGGTGTTTCAGAACCGTACGGCGTGCCCGGGCGAACGGCTCTGGACCATGTCGTGTTCCCGCTGCTGGCCAAGGGGCTGCGCCGGCGCGAAGCGGAGCCGCAGGCGTTGGAGGCCATGGGGCTGTTCGACTTGGAGTATGCGGCCGACCGGCGGTTCAGCGAACTGTCGGGCGGCGAGGCGCAGCGGCTCATGCTGGCCCGTGCAGTATGCTCCAGACCTGACATGCTGCTCGTGGACGAGCCGACTGCACAATTGGATACGCGCACCGCGCACTCGGTGAGCCACGTGCTCGGGAACCTGGCCGGACAGGGCATGATCGTGCTGGTCGCCACCCATGACCCGGACACGCGCGACGCCTGCGGTCGCGTCATCGACCTGGCCGACTACGCCCCCGGCGATAACGAGGACTCCGGTTTTGCCCCCGCTGGCGGAAACGAACCCGCTGAGCCTACCGATCCCGCCCCCGCTGGCGGGGGCTCCCGCGAAGCGGATGGGGGTGGTCCCACCGACGACTCAACTGACATCGCCGAAAATGGATCGGAGGTGCGCTCATGAGACTGGGATCCATCATCTCGGAGACGCTGCGCAACATCGCCTCGGGCACCGCGCATGCTCTCGCCATGTTCCTCGCCGTGCTGTTCGCCGGCACCCTGCTCGGAGGATACGAGCGATGTCGGTCATGAGGTTGGAAACCGAAGCCGCGGTGCGCATCCGCGCATTCGCCGACGTGAAAACCGTGGTCGGCGGCAATGTCGACGGACTCGCCTGCGACCGGCTCTCCGACCATGGCGACCCGTCGTTCATTTCCGGGGCGATGCGGTCCGGCCCGCAGGTCGTGCCGCTGGCAACGAAAGGCATCGAACTGTCATCATATGAGGTGACCGCGGGCATGATACGGCTCATCACCGCCGGAGACCCGCAGGAGGTTCCGGACTCGTCCGGCGTGTGGGTGTCATCCGACGTCTCCCATGATTTCGGTCTCGTCAAGGGCAGCCGCATGCAGACGAATCATGGCATGGTCACCGTGGCGGGCGTGTTAGATTGGCCGAATGACGGCAGGGACACGCGGTTCGCCTATGCGATGATCGCACCGGCGGCATCGAGCGGCGGCGTGTTCCAGGAATGCTGGGCAAAGCAGTGGCCGCAAAGCGACCAGATGGACGAGCTGCTGCTGTCCACCGCCACGAAGAACCCGAAATCGGAGATGCGTCCCGGTGTGACCGCTCTTAACAAGGGGTTCGATGCGCATTATGACGCGCAGAAGGGCTATCTGACCCGTGTGACCCGTTGGATGCCGTATCTTGGACTGGCGGTCGGCCTGCTGCTAGGCGTGATTTCGGTACGCCGCCGCCGGCTCGAATATGCAGGCGCGTTGCACTCGGGCGAATCTAAGGGCGCGCAGCTGCTCGGTATCGAACTGGAATCACTGATCTGGGCAGGAGTCGGCACGCTCGCGACATGCGCGCTGCTCTCCGCGTACGCGCTGCGCATGTCGCAGTCCGACCCTCTTGCCGTGTTGCTGGCCGCCGTTCGTACGCCGCTCGTGTTGCTGGCCGGAGTGCTCGTCTCCTCGCTGTTGACGGGATCGGTGATCCGACAGACGCAGCTGTTCCGCTACTTCAAGAACCGGTAGCCTAATCCCGTGTCACTTCGCCAGTCCCATCTGGTATTTCAGGGTCATTACGCGCGTTGCGGAGGCCGTCACCTTCTTCGCGAAGGCCGGGTCGGACTGCGCACGGGCGATGATACCGTCAAGAATCGGCGTCACATATGACGTATCGCCTATGCACGCCAAATCGCCGCCGGCGTCCACCAGACGCACGCCCAGGTCCTTGGTCGCTATGCCGCTGACCGCCGCGGCCGAAAGGGAGTCTGAGATCACCACGCCGTCATAGCCGACGCTGCCGCGCAGCGTGCCGTCGATGATCTTGCTGGAGAACGCGGCGGGCGCCGACGAGTCGATGCGCTGGTAGGTCGCCAGCGACATCATCACCATAGCCGCTTCGCCTGCTTGATCGTGGTGTTGAACGCGCCTATCTCCTCGTCATCAAGCGTGGTCGTGGTGTCGAGGATGCCTTCGGTCGTGAAATCGGTATTGCCGGTCACCGCGCCCAAACCGGGGTAGTGCTTGACGGTCGCGCCGACGCCCGCGTCGCGCATGCCTTCGACGAACGCGATGCCGTGCTGCGCGTTTCCGTTGGAATCCAAACCGAAATCGCGGTTCAGCGCGCCAATCGGAGCGTTTGAGGAACGCTTGACCTGCACCGTCCCCAATACCGGGGCCAGGTCGACGTTGATGCCGGCTTGCTTGAGCTGGCCGCCCCAGGTCTTTGCGGAGGAGCGCAGCGTGTCAGCGCTCATCTGGCCCTGCGCCACCGCGGACGGCATCGTGTCGAATCCACTGCCCTTGAGATGCTGCACCTGGCCGCCTTCCTGATCGGTGGAGACGATCAGCTGGTTGCCGCTCGGAGCATAGCTTTGCAGCGCGTCAGCGGCGGTCTTGGCTGCGGCTGTGCCGTTGTTCCAGTTGCCGATGAGCACCACGGAACCGACATGGCGTGTGCTGATGAGGCGCTGAGATCGGCCGGATTGCCGCCTGCGAACATCGGTGCCATGATGAGCTGCCCGGCCCGTTCGTCGAGACTCATCGTGGCGATGGCGCGGCTCGCCTTGGCCGCGGGGGAGCCATCGGCTGCCTTCTGCTGCTCCTGAGATTTCTGCGGTTTCGGTGTGGGGGCCTTGTCGCGGTTCAGCGTCGAAGAGGAGGACTGTGGCTGCGCGAGATGTTCGAGCGTGTCTTTTTGCTGGGGGCGCAGCATCCACCATGCCGTGCCTGCCGCCACAAGGGCTACCACGCAGAGCATGGCCGCGATGATGGTGGGGGCTGAACTGGGGCGCGGCCTCCTGCCGCCGTGTTTGATCTGCTGCATCCTCATATGCACTAGCGTAGGCCATCATGTGTAGTGGTTGTGAAACGGTTGTACGACGGCTGTGTTCTCAGCTCAGAGCATGACCAGCTTTCCTAGCCTTTCGATAGGCTTGTATCATGTCTTTTTTTGATATGTTGGGTATGTTCGATCCCGGCGACGGGCCACGCGGGCCACGTCGGGACTCCGGTGCGACCGATGACGATCCGGTGATCGTCGATGTGCAGGCGGATGGCGACGATCATGGCGAGACGCATCGCCGGCAAGGGGGAGCCGCCGAAGCGCGGCGTGCCGAGGCTCACGCCCCGACCGTTGCCGAACGGGCCCAGCAAGGGGACGAAGATTCTGATCGGCGTCGTGCTGGCGCTGGTTGTCGTCGTCGGCCTGTTCTTCGGCCTGTCGCAGTTCATCACGGACCTGATGTGGTACGGACAGCTCGGTTTTCAGAACGTGGTGTGGACCAGCTGGGTGTCAAGTTCGGCCTGTGGGCGGCGTATGCGTTGCTGATGGCCTTGGTCAGCTATGTGTCCGCTTGGCTGGCTATCCGCGCTCGCCCCGATTCGTCCGACGGCTCGACGTTCCGCATCAAGGACGACGTCATCGAAGTGGGCAAGTCGTTCAGTTCCAAGACCGCGCGTCGCGCCGCCGTGGTCGTGTCGCTGGTCGTGGGCGTGATGTTCGGCTCGCAGTTCAACTCGAACTGGTCTGAGATCCTGCTGATGTTCAACGCGCAGAGCTTCGGCACTGCCGATCCGCAGTTCGGCATCGACAACGGGTTCTATGTGTTTGTGCTGCCCGGTTTGCGGCTGGTGATGTCGGCCGTATCGATGCTGCTGCTGATGGGCATTGTGTTCTCCGTCGTCACGCATGCGATGATGGGCGGCATCCGCTTCACCATGCCGGTGCATGGTCGCGGAGTGCTCGCTGTGACCAAGCGCGCCCGTCGCCAGATCGGCATCTGGCTGATCCTCAACATGCTGGCCTGGTCCGCGCGCCAGGTGATCGGCGTGTTCACGCATCTGACCCAGCAGGGCGACCGCATCACCGGCGCCGCATACACCACCGTGCACGCGACCATTCCGGTCACGTTCATCATGGCGGCCATCACCGCGATGCTCGGTGTGTTCCTCGGCGTGTGGCTGATGCACTCCCATGCGTTGGAAGGCGCCGCCAAGCCGAGTGTCCGCGCCGCCGCGGCTCTCAAGGCGTGGCGTACGCCGGTGATTGCGATCGCCGCCGCGCTGGTCGTCTCGCTGGTGCTCACCGTCGCATGGCCGATGCTGCTGCAGCGGTTCAAGGTGAACCCGAACGCGCAGGAGATGGAATCCACCTATATCCAGCGCAACATCAACGCCACGCAGCAGGCGTACGGGCTCGACAAGGTGAAGGTCGAACAGTACAAGGCCACCACCAAGGCAAGTCCGGAGCGCTGTCGTCCGAGGCCGAATCCACCGCGCAGATCCGACTGCTCGACCACAGGTCGTCAGCCCCACGTTCAAGCAGCTGCAGCAGTCGAAGCAGTACTACACGTTCGCCGACACGCTGGCCGTCGACAAGTACGACATCGACGGCGTCAGCCAGGACACGGTGATCGCCGCCCGAGAACTGGATCTGGAAGGCAACGACAACCGCAACTGGGTCAACGACCACACCGTGTATACGCATGGGTACGGTGTCGTGGCCGCATACGGCAACAAGGTGGCGGCGGACGGGCAGCCGCAGTTCTTCGAATCCAGCATCCCCACCCAGGCAAGCTCACCGAATCGCAGAAGTACGAGCCGCGCATCTACTTCTCCCCGAACGCCCCAGAATACTCGATTGTCGGGGCTCCGAAGGGCATGAATTCGTGGGAGTTCGACTATCCGACCGGATCGCAGGGCGCGACCAATACGTTTGACGGCGATGGCGGCCCCTCGGTGGGCAACATCTTCTCGCGGCTTTTGTACGCGGTCCGGTTCGATCCGATCAGATCCTGTTCTCCGACCGTGTCACCTCCGACTCGCAGATCCTGTACGACCGTTCCCCCAAGGAGCGCGTCGCCAAGGTCGCCCCGTACCTGACGCTGGACGGCCGCGTGTACCCGGCGGTGGTGGACGGACGGGTCAAGTGGATCGTCGACGGCTACACCACGTCGGATGCCTACCCGTATTCGCAGATGACCGATCTGGGAAGCGTCACGCAGGATTCCACCACCAAGACGTCGAACACGATCCAGCGTTGGGTTCGCAGAAGGCCAACTACATCCGCAACTCGGTCAAGGCGACCGTCGATGCGTACGATGCTCCGTCGAACTGTACGCCTGGGATGCTAACGATCCGGTGCTCAAGGCATGGGAGAAGATCTTCCCCGGACAGTACCACCCGATCTCCGAGATATCCGGCGACCTGATGAGCACCTGCGTTACCCGGAGAACCTGTTCAAGGTACAGCGCGAGCTGCTCGCGAAATACCATGTGTCGTCCGCAGGCCAGTTCTTCTCCGGCGAGGATTTCTGGCAGACGCCGGTGGATCCCACCGAATCGGCCACGGCGCAGCAGCAGGGCGTTCCGCAGCCCCCGTATTACCTGTCATTGCAGACCGGCGGGTCGAAGAAGCCGGTGTTCTCGCTGACCTCCTCGTACATCCCCGCCGGCACGTCCACGCGAGAAATCCTCACCGGCTTCCTGTCGGTGGATTCCGACGCGGGCAACGAAAAGGGCGTAATCGGGCCGAACTACGGCACAATACGATTGCAGGAGCTGCCCAAGGACTCCAACGTTCCCGGACCGGGGCAGGCGCAGAACAACTTCAACGCGAACGCGGACGTGTCGAAGGAGCTGAACCTGCTCGAATCCGGTTCCACCAAGGTCAACCGAGGCAACCTGCTGACACTGCCGCTGGGTGGCGGTCTGGTGTATGTGCAGCCGGTGTACGTGCAGTCCAGCGGATCGACCAGCTTCCCGCTGCTCAAGAAGGTGCTGGTGGCGTTCGGCGACCAGGTCGGATTCGCCAATACGCTCGACGAGGCGCTCGACCAGGTGTTCGGCGGCAATTCGGGTGCGTCCGCGGGCGATGCGAGAATTCCGGCAACACGTCTCAAAGCGGTGACGGGCAGAACGGCACTGACTCCGGTGATGGCAGCGAGAGCAACGGCAACGCGAATGGCAGTGGTACGAACGAGGGCAAGGACCAGAACGGTTCCTCCTCGCAGGGCGGCAGCCAAAGCCCCGAGCTTCAGCAAGCGCTGAAGGATGCGGCCCAAGCATGAAGGACTCCCAGTCCGCCATGAAGAACGGCGACTGGACCGCCTACGGTGAAGCCAGAAGCAACTGGAAGAAGCCTCAACAAGGCCATCGAACTCGACGGTGGCAAGTAAGAGCCAAACCAGAAAACCCCAGTACTGTGAACGCCCCCACACCGGGGGCTGTCATGCGCAGCATGACTGGGGGTGGTTCTCAGCCCAGAACGGCCCCCAGTCATGCTCTACCCACCTGACCATCTGATTCGCTCCCAGCCTGTGTGCCACACTAGGCGAAAAACACCCCAAAATCGCATGGTGTGGTACAGCAGAAGGCCACACCATGCGATGTGAGCCTTCACATCATGTGGTGTGGCAGAATGCGAGTCGTGAAAACCGCCATTTTCCAATGATCGGTGGATGAGCCCGGAATCACCCTTGGCCACACCAGCCCCAAAACCCTCAAAAATCGCATGGTGTGGTACAGGCGAGGGCTAGATGGCAGTCGGTCGGTAACCATCCCCACACCTTCTCTCGCGGAAGTCCCATCCGGCGGTCTTCAAACGGAACTTTCGCGGGAGGGAGGGAGCTGACTAGTGGGAAAGGGGAACCTGACTAGCGGGCGGCGATGAGATCGAATACGTGCTCGACTACGCGCGCCGTGCAGGAGCCGTGCTCGGGGATGGCCACGTTGCGACGGATGAACGCCTGATAGGCGGCATGGTCGAAATCGTCGTGCTCGATGGCTCTCACGATCGCCTCGGCATCATCCGTGAACAGCGTCGGGATATCGCGCTTCGGGTCGATGTACAGGCTGCGTTTCTTCGAATAGTCCGGCCAGTCGTACGCATAGAGGAACACCGGCAGGTCAAGCAGTCCGGCCTCATAGATCACGGTCGAATAGTCGCTGATGACGTAATCGGCGACGAACAGCATGTCGTACTGGCTCGGATAGTGCTGGAATACGTGCGGATTGTTGATACGCAGGTCGTCCAACGGATGGCATTTCACGATCAGGTTGTACTTGTCGTAATCGATGGCATCGGCGAGGGCTGCTGCCGCCTGAGTCTGATTGGCGGGCGTCTTTTTGCGGAACGTGGGGCAGTAGACGATGTTGAGCTTGCGCCCGAGTTCCGGGAACTCGCGGATGATGCGTTCGCGCTGCTGCGCCCGGTACGAGCTGTTGATCAGCAGATCGGTGCGGGGCAGTGGCGCCTCGTAGATGATGGACGGGTCGATGTCGAAGCCGCGAGCGTAATCGCTGATGAACGATTTGGATGAGATGAGCACGGACGTGTACCCGCGATGCATGTTCAGCAGCGAGGCGGTGGAGAACTTCCGGCCTTCCTTGGAGCCCAACGCGGTGTATCCGAACTTCTTCATGTTGCCGAGCGCATGCCACATCTGGATGACGGGCACGTCGATGTAGCCGGCGAGCAGGCTTACCACGATGGCGTAGGTGTCGAGCAGCACCGCCTGGCTGGTGGCGATGAAATACAGCTGCCGGATCATATGGAACCCGTATCGTACCGGGTTGTGCAGCTTCTTGGCGAGGATCACCACGGAATAATCCGGATGCGTCTGTCTCACATAATGGCGGATGAGCCGGAAATCGGTGGTCGGTCGGTCGCTCTCGCGACTCAGGCACACAATCCTACGCTTGCGCGGGAACGCGCGGAAGAACCTATATGTAAGAAACATCATCATCCGAACTGCATTAATCAGATGACGTTTCATTCTTGTTCTCCCTTACCGAAGCATCAGGTTGGTGTGTTAGCCGGTCTACCGTAACTGCAACTCTATATATTACATAGGTTACCACAAGGGGAACCACAAGGTGTCGTAAAGGAGCCCGGGGATGTCACTGGACGTTCACCAAATCCGCTGGCGGTCAAGTTACTTGGAGATCGACTATTCCTCGCGGGATGGTGGTGTGCCGTGGCTGTATTGCGTGGGACGTCGCCAGTTCGTTCCGTTCGAGATCGTCGGGCTTGAGAGCGGTGTCCGCCGCGCCCGCCTGAACCTGGTGCTCGGGGACGGGCGCGAGGTGCTTCCCGGCGGCCAATGGATCATCTGCGAGAAAATCAAGGAGTCTGCGCTCTTCAGTCTGCAGGCGCTGTACGCCGAATACCCGCTCATGCCGCAGCGCGTCGACTACGATGTACGTCACCTGCTGCCCCCGGAGTTGCGTGACGATGATGAGGCGGTCGCACAGTACACCGACGAAGAGCGTCTGGAACTGGTGGCTCGGCACCCCTATGTCATCAGCGGAGTCACCTACGACGATGAGGTGCTGGAGCGGCTTGACAATCTCGACCGCGTGTTCCGCTACGGCAAGAACAGCTACGCCTATACTGGTGTGTTCGTGCCCAAGACGAATCGTGCCGGTCTCATCTATCTCGCGTTGCACATGCAGTTCTTCCAGCGCAACAAGACCCCGCGCCACCGTCAGCGCAGTCGTCGCCAGATGCAGAAGGACGTTTTCGCGGCGACGTACTCGGTGATGACCAAGCTGGTGCCGCGCAAGCGCAATCGAATCCTCTTCCTCAAGGAGAACGGCGAGGGCCCGACGGAGAATATGGAGGCGTTGCAGAGCCGCATGATCGAGCGCGGCATGGACAAGCGCTTCGATATTCGTGCCCGGTACCGCAACGTATTCGCGGGCAGGCAGAACATCGTCGCCTGGCTGCGCGACCTGTTCGAGATCGCCCGAAGCCGGTACGTCTTCATCGACGATTACACCCCTGTATTCAACTTCATCGACCCCGGTGAAGATGTGACGCTGACGCAGATCTGGCATGCCGCGTCGGTTTCAAGTCGGTCGCTATGCCCGTTTTGGTCTCAAGGGCTCGCCGGATCCGTACAATTCCGCGCACCGCCGATACACGTACGCGCTGGTCGGCAACGAGCACCTGCGTCGCATCTATTCCGAGGTGTTCGGCATCGAGGAGGAGGCGCTGCTCGCCACAGGCATGCCCAGGCTCGACCATTTCCTCGATGAGAAGGTCGAGAAGGAATACCGCGAGGAGATGGCCGACAAGTTCCCGTGGTCGGCCAAGGGACGCGTCATCGTGTTCGCTCCGACGTTCCGCGGCACCGGTCAGCGCACCGCGTATTACCCGTATGACGAGATCGACATGGATCGTCTGTACCGCATGTGTGTCGAGACGGACACGTATTTCGTGTTCGAGATGCATCATTTCATCCGCAAGCGTCCGGATATCTCTGCCGAGTACGCCGACCGCATCTTCGACCTGTCCGATGAGAGCCTGACGAAGCTGTTCTTCATCGCCGATGTGCTGGTGACCGACTATTCGTCGTGCTTCTACGACTACCTGTTGCTCAAGAAGCCGGTAGTGTTCTTCGTGCCCGACAAGACCGCGTACTCGCTGATCCGTGGTGTGCAGCGGTCCATCGACGAGATGGCGCCGGGCGTGGTGTGCGATACGTTCGACGAGTTCCTGGACGTGCTGAGACTCGCCATTATGAGACGGTTTCCCCTCACCCCTCGTCCATCGACCGCGCCGCCGAGCGCAGCGGACTCGCCAGCGACCGCGCCATCGACACTATTATCTACGGCAAGGATGTTCCGGGTGTGCGCAAACAGGCCTCCGGTAAGGGAGGCGCGGTGCCGGTCCGGCAGTCCGACAAGTCGGCCAAGTCCGAAAGGAAGGCAAAGGAACTGCTGGATTCCAAGGTCGCCGACAAGGATACCAAGTCCGCCTCCGACGAGGAGGAGTGATCGTGCCGGGGAACACGAGCATGGCCGTCGCGCCCGCCGCCGG
>ENA-OQDE01000319-OQDE01000319.1-human-gut-metagenome-genome-assembly--contig:-NODE-319-length-30199-cov-5.170192_pt1 | contig 30199 bp, 25 predicted proteins | sample MGYA00242768_ERZ504595 | MGnify/ENA primary metagenome ERZ504595 (study PRJEB26092, sample SAMD00036307) | human gut metagenome | host: Homo sapiens | study: EMG produced TPA metagenomics assembly of... | reverse complement strand
CATCAGGTGTTTACTGCGATCAAAAAGAGTACGAGGACATCACGATCACCTGCACCGCGCCGAGTAAGACATTCAATCTGGCAAGTATGATGATGTCAAACATCTTTATCGCAACCCGGAACTCCGTGCGAAATTCCGGAAACAGCTCGATGCAGCCGGAACGAGCCAGCTTGGTGTGATGGGTCTGGTGGCATGCGAGACGGCATATAATAAGGGCGAGGAGTGGTATGAGGCAATGCTTTCCTATGTGAAGGCAAATGCAGAATTTACAAGGCAGTATGTGGAGGAGCAGATTCCGGGCGTGAAGATGATCGACCTGGAGGGAACATATCTCGTATGGCTCGATTTCCGCGAGACGGGGCTTTCTGTCGACGAACTGGAAGACCTGATCATCAACAAGGCGAAGCTGTGGCTCGACAGCGGCAAGATCTTCGGAGACTGCGGTCGCGGCTTCCAGCGGATCAACATCGCCTGCCCGCGCGCAACCCTGACCGAGGCACTGGAGCGGATTCGGGATGCGATGAAAAGCAGATAAAGCCACACCGATGAGATGCGTAGCATTTTGGAAGTTGGCTCTGAACAGTGACGAAAACATGTTGAAAAGGCGCAGCTTACGGAACATCTTTTTGGGAGATATGATTTTTTTTGTGTCTCCGGTAGAGAAAGAAGAAAGCTGCGCCTCCGCATATCAAAACGAGTACTTTCACCGGAATCTGATATACCGGATACACAGAGGTATAAATGCAATGATATTCTGGCGAAGAAACTTCGCTTTCCTCAGCAGGGCTCGGGCTCCAGGAAAAAGATGCCAGAATTCGAAAATATTTTTTATCAGAAGAAAACTGGCTATAAGGAAGATAAAAATCTGGGTTTCCAGGCGTTGTGATTTTCCGTTCCAGCGTCCAGGGTTCTTCCGTGCTGTTCCGAGTCCACAATTCTGCTTTTTCTAATTCAAAAAGATACATCAGTGGATCTGTCTCCAGACGGATAAAGTCTTCTTTCGCAGTTCTTACCTGGGTTATATTTTGAAAATCGAAAACTGTCTGATATAACAAAGAACGATCTGATTTTTCCTGATAGGTGAGTACATTTGCGGCATACAGATCTTGGAAACTTTTTGTCTTTTCAGATCGTTTAAAAAAATAGAAATCGATAGGTTTGGAAGAAGTTTTTCGATACTCGTTTTCTAAACTGGATTCTATTGGCGAAGCATTTTCTGGTACGTTTTCTTTTAAAAAAGAGCACAATACCGTATCGTCATTTTCGAATGCAGTGTCTGCTTTGACTGGAACAGAAAAACAGAATAACAGGGTGAAAAATAAAAATTTGATTTTTTTCATAATGAGTTACCTCTTATTTATGGCTTTATTCAGTTGATGCCGGATTTAAAAGTTTTTTTGAATGGTTGTTCTGTACTTTTTGTTCCTGCAATTCCTAAAACATTCATAATCTGCCCGTTTTTCTACGAGTAATGGCGACTTGCTCATGATTTTACTTAAATTACTTGAAAATACCTTAAACACAATTTGCCTATCAGAGAAATTTGTGCTTCTGGATAGGCAAATTGTTACTTTGAAAGAGTAATTAGAAATTAAATGTATTTGTATGTGGTGAATGAAAGTTTAATAACTTAGGTTCATTGTTTTATATGCAGTATAGGCTGTTCCTGATGGAGAGTAGCTAATTCCACCACCGTTGTAGGAAAAAGAGATACTGTAGCCGGTTTTCTGGGGATTATATAAGTATCCCATTACAATTCTTTTATCACTGCTATTACCTGCAGTAGCGTGACAGTATGTAACACCTTTAAGCTTCATGGCATAGTCGGGTGTTCCTAGTTGACTCCCTGAAAATTCAGCACCAGATAATTGCTGATTATTTGCAGTAAGAGTTCCACCGACTTTCCAATCGTTCATAGTATTATCTTTGTACCATAATTTTCCACCATATTCATACGGTCTCATAGCAGCGCCTAATTGAAAAGAAAAACTGTCTTTTCCGCGAGGTTGTTTATTAGAAGTAAACTCGTATGTTGGATAGATATAAATGGTTGATGCATTTTTAAAAGCTGATGCAGTAAAGGAAATACCGGTTAAAGTTTCGCTACTGAGTATCGATATTTGATTTTCGATATTTGAATTAATATATTCAAAATGTTTACCTCCACTTTTTAAGTCATCCACAATGAACTGCATGACGTCATCATCCAGCTTTTCTATTTCCTTTTGTGGCATTCCGGTTTTTAATAGATATGCTTTGTTAGATAGAACAACATTATTATCTGCCTTTACATTGCAAATTACCATATTTAAGGACAGAATACAACAAATAAAAAATGCAAGACATGTTTTTAATTTTTTCATGATGAGTGGTCTCCTTTCATAAGTATTGTTGGATGGTTTTAGTTTTTTATTTATCCTTAGATTAGTGCACTATCTGAAAAGTAAATTCGTTCGTTAATATGGATGATAAAATAGAAAATTAATAAAAATGCTTGTAATTATTATATAAATATATGAAAAATAAATCAATAGTCAAAAAACATATAAATAAATATATGAATTTGTAAAAAACAACGATTTTGTAAAAAGAATGTAATTTTAGAGAGATATATACGTATAAAAAAATAAAACGTGATTTTAATTTGCAGTGATATGGATTCTATGATATAGTGTGGTAAAGTGATGCTGTGAAAAAAAACAAAACCCCGTCGGCAAACAAGGCGGGCAGCGCAGGAAAGGGGATCATAACAATGTATATTACATGTCTGGATGTAGAAGGAGTACTGGTACCGGAAATCTGGATCGCGTTTGCGGAGGCAAGCGGAATCCCGGAACTTAAAAAAACGACACGCGACGAGCCGGATTACGATAACTGATGAGATGGAGACTTGGAATCTTAAAAGAGCATGGCCTTGGACTGAAAGAAATTCAGGCTACGATTGAAAAAATTGATCCGCTGCCGGGTGCAAGAGAGTTCCTTGACGAGCTGCGCACCTTCTCCCAGGTGATCCTGATCAGCGACACCTTCACGGAGTTTGCCGCGCCGCTGATGAAAAAACTCGGCTATCCGACCCTGTTCTGCAACTCCCTGGAAGTCGCAGACGACGGAGAGATCACCGGCTTTAAGATGAGAGTCGAGCAGTCGAAGCTCACCACGGTCAAAGCACTGCAGTCTATCGGATTCGAAACGATCGCAAGCGGCGATTCCTATAATGACCTCGGCATGATTCAGGCAAGCAAGGCAGGATTCCTGTTCCGCTCGACCGATAAGATCAAAGCCGACTATCCGCAGATCCCGGCGTATGAGACGTATGAGGAGCTGCTTGGAGCGATCAAAAAGGCAATGGAGAAATAAGTATAAATACGTTTATAAAAATGCAGAGAACCGAAAAAACAGGTTCTCTGCATTTTTTAATTATTTTTTTAATTCCGCAGACCGCTGCTCACCAAGTTTGATGCATTCCTGAATCCACTGCAGTGCAGCTTCTTCCCGGTACACCGCGCCGCGCAGGACGAGATAATCCGAAAACGCGCGGTCATCTGTGGGAGGGATTTCATCAAACTTTTTCTGGTTTTCCAGCAGATGTTCCAGATGCTTCTGATGCTGGGAAAGCTGGTCGGCAAGAAAACGCTGCTGAAAATCCGGCGAAGCGCCGTCGAGGAAGAAGAGCCGCAGGCGGGATTCATCCTTGGATGCCGTCTGGATCGGGCAGAGCGTTTCTTCCCATTCCGAAAAATCGCGCCGTCCTTCATCGGTGATCGTATAGACCTTCTTCTCCAGCACATTTCCCGTGATTTCCACCCGATACTGGATCAGCCCCTCGGCGTTCAGTGATTTCAGTTCCGGATAAATCTGGCTGTGCTTTGCATTCCAGAATTCAAATAAGGTTGTCTCAAATTCTTTCGACAGTTCATAGCCTGTCATTTCATTTCGGTTCAAAAGTCCGAGAATCGCATATTTCAAAGTTCCCATTCGCATGAAACTCCTTTATCCAAATAATTTTTCAAAACCGTTTTGCTTTTGTGTTTTTGAGTATAGCACAGCTTCACCGGAAAATCCACAGAAAAAATAAGTAAAATAAAACATGTAAAAGTTGACATGTTTTGCGGTTGGTGATAAGATAACAAAGAATTACAATTATGAGGAAAGGATTTGAACTGCACCTATGACAAACAACAAAAAAGACCTTCTGAAACGTTACCTGATTTTTCTTGCGGGACTGTTTGTAAACTCCCTCGGGGTTGCACTCATCACCAAAGCAAATCTCGGAACGTCTCCGATCTCTTCGATCCCTTACGTATTAAGTCTTAACTTTGCATTATCTCTCGGAAACTTTACGATCATCTTCAGCATCCTGCTGATCGTTCTCCAGATTGTGATTCTCGGAAAGAATTTCAAACCGGAATCCCTTCTTCAGATCCCGGTATCCATTGCCTTTGGATTTTTCATTGATTTCAGTATGATTCTGTTAAACGCACTGAATCCGCAGATGTATGCGGCAAAAGTTGCTTATCTTCTGATCGGATGTCTGATCCTCGGCGTCGGTGTTTACATGGAAGTGCTCGCTGATGTTGTCATGCTGCCGGGCGAATCCTTTGTCCGCGCGGTTGTTGCCAGATGGGAAACGGAGTTCGGTGTGACGAAAATCGCATTCGATGTTTCGATGGCCGTCATTGCCGCTGCCGCTTCGTTCTTCCTGGCGCGTGAGCTGAACGGTGTCCGCGAGGGAACCATCGTAGCAGCCTTCTGGTCGGATTCATTGCCAGAACGATTGGCAAAAAACTGCATTTCCTTCCGGGGATGCTGTTTGAATAAAAAAAAATGGGGTATTTTACAGATTTAAAAAAGAGGAGGAAGCAAAAATGAAATACGATTACCCACACCTTTGCAGCCCGATTACCATTGCAGGAAAGACCTTCCCGAACCGCATGTTTTCCGCACCGATGGGCGGAACTGATATCACGAACGACGGATGTATCGGACCGAAGTCCGCAGCATTCTATGAGCTTCGCGCAAAGGGCGGAGCAGCAGCTGTCACCGTCAGCGAGTGCATGGTACACCCGGTAACCGATGGTTCCCATGCGTATCATCTGGATACCGCAGTCTTAAATTCCCTGGCATCTGCAACGTACGCTGCCGATGCAATTTCCCGCCACGGCGCTGTGCCGAGCCTGGAGCTGTCCCATTCCGGTATGTATGCCGGAACTTACATGACCGATAAAACGAGACAGCACGAAATGTGCCAGTGGGGCCCGTCCGACACGACACGCCCGGACGGCGTACCGGTCCGCGCACTGTCGAAAGAGCAGATTGATGAGATCGTACAGGCATACGGAACGGTAGCAGGCCTTGCCAAACGCGCCGGTTTCGAGATGATCATGATCCACGGCGGCCACGGCTGGCTGATCAACCAGTTCCTCTCCCCGTATTTCAACCACAGAACCGATGAGTACGGCGGAAGCCTGGAAAACCGCTGCCGCTTTGCCTGTCAGGTACTCGATGCCGTCCGCGCCGCTGTCGGCCCGATGTTCCCGATCGAGTTCCGTTTCAGCGGTTCCGAGCTGTTCGAGGGCGGCTATGATCTGGAAGAAGGTGTCCGCATCGCACAGACATTGGAGTCCCGCATCGATCTGCTTCACGTTTCCGCCGGAACGTATCAGAGAGGCTTCGGCGATACGCATCCGTCGATGTTCAAAGACCACGGATGCAACGTTTACCTCGCAGCCGAGATCAAAAAACACGTTTCCATTCCGGTCGCAACGATCGGCGGTCTGAATGATCCGGCGCAGATGGAAGAGATCATCGCATCCGGAAAAGCCGATGTTGTTTACATGGCAAGAGCCCTTCTCGCAGATCCATTCCTGCCGCGCAAAGTCATGGAAAACCGTTCCGAAGATATCGTGCACTGCCTGCGGTGCTTCACCTGTATGGCAGAGCGTGCGGCAACCGGCACGAGACGATGCACCGTCAATCCGCTGATCGGAAGAGAGATGGAGGGCGATGAAGTACAGCCGGCTCTGGTGAAGAAAAAAGTCCTCATCGCAGGAGGAGGCCCTGGAGGACTGTATGCGGCATGGACTGCAGCAAGAAGAGGCCACAGCGTGGTGCTCTGCGAGAAAGAAGTAGCGCTCGGCGGTATCTTAAAGAGCGAAATTGCCCTGCCGTTTAAACGGGAAATGTTCGCGCTGACCGAGACCTACGAGCGTTTCGCAAGAAATGCAGGTGTGGAAATCCGCTTCAACACCGAGGTAACACCGGAGTACGTCGAGAAAGAAGCACCGGATGCCCTCATCATCGCCGCAGGCTCCCGTCCGCTTGTTCCGCCGATCAAAGGCATGGATGGAGAGCAGGTTGTCGTTGTCAATGAGCTGTACCGCAATCTCGACAAGATTTCCGACAAAGTCGTTGTCATGGGCGGCGGCCTCGCCGGATGCGAGTGTGCGATCTCTCTTGGCATGGAAGGAAAAGAAGTTCAGCTCGTCGAAATGCGCGACGCCCTCGCCCCGGATGCAAACGTCCGCCACCGCCCGCTGCTCTTAAAAGAAATCGAAAAACAGGTCAAAGCCGTCCACACCGGTTACCGCGCCGAGGAGATCACCCCGGAAGGCGTATGGTGCACCGATGCGAATGGGGAGCGCCACCTCGTAGAAGGAACCACCGTCATCTGCGCCCTCGGCCAGAGAGCAAGAACCGACGTTGTAGAGCAGCTCCGTAATACCGCGCCGTTTGTACGCGTGATCGGAGACGCAAGACGTGTATCTACCATCACCAATGCCGTATATCAGGGGTATCATGCGGCGCTGGATATTTAATCAAGAATAGAAATTTTGGAAATGCTGTACCATGGAAAAAGAATCCGTGGTGCAGCATTTTTTAAAAGATAAAGTCTACCAATCCGCGTTTTTTCCGTGTATAATGAATGTATCAGTCAGAAAAAATGTGAACAGGAGGACGCCATGGGAAGATTTTTAAATCCGGGAAATGAAGCATTTTCGGAAGTCATTCATTCGGAATTTATGTAGATAAAACACCGCTTCTGGAATACACCAATAAAGTAATCAGTACGACATCAAAATTTATCTGCAGCAGCCGTCCCAGACGTTTTGGAAAGTCGATTACAGCGGAGATGCTGTCAGCATACTACAGCAAGGGCTGTGATTCCAGAGCACTGTTTGCAGATTATGCGATTTGCAAGGCTTCGTCTTTTGAAAAACATCTGAATCAGTACGATGTCATTCATTTTGATGTACAATGGTGCATGATGGACGCCGGGAATGCGGATCAGGTTGTGGAATATATCAATCATGGAATACTGCAGGAACTGAAGGAAAAATACGGAGAGTTGATTCCGGATACGGTAAAAACTGCTTATGGTGCGATGTCTTATATCAAGGCTGCCAGCGGAAACAAATTTGTTGTCATCATCGATGAATGGGATGTACTGATCCGTGATGAGGCACAGAATCATAAAGTACAGGAAAAGTATATTGATTTTCTGCGTGGCATGTTTAAAGGGTCAGAACCGTCAAAATATATTGCATTGGCGTATCTGACAGGAATTCTGCCGATCAAGAAATTAAAGACACAGTCCGCTCTCAACAATTTTGAAGAATTTACCATGCTGGATGCAGGAAGAATGGCACCGTATGTTGGCTTTACAGAAGAGGAAGTGCATGATTTATGCGACAGGTACGGACAGATCTATGAGCAGGTGAAATTATGGTATGATGGATATTCTCTGGAAGGGTATCAGGTATATAATCCAAAAGCCGTTGTCAGCCTGATGCTGAATGGAAAATATAAAAGCTACTGGTCCAATACCGGCAGCTATGAAGCAATCGTGCCACTGATTAACATGAATTTCGACGGACTGCGGGCGGCAATTATAGAAATGATGTCGGGGGCCGCCGTGGATGTGGATGTGACATCTTTCCAGAATGATACCGTAAGCTTCGCCAACCGGGATGATGTACTGACGTATCTGATCCACTTGGGATATCTGGCTTACGATCAGGACAGGGAGCAGGTTTTTATTCCAAATGAGGAAATCAGACATGAATTAAACAATGCGGTGAAACGCAATAAATGGAATGAAATGATTACTTTTCAGAAGGAATCCGCAGATTTGCTGGATGCAACCCTGGATATGGATGAAAAAGCGGTAGCAGATGGGATAGAGCGAATTCATCAGGAGTACAGTTCGGTGATCCAATATAATGATGAAAATTCCCTGAGCAGCGTGCTTACGATAGCATATTTAAGCTCTATGCAGTATTATTTCCAACCCGTAAGAGAGCTACCGACCGGACGCGGTTTTGCAGATTTTGTTTATCTTCCGAAACCGGAATACAGAACAAGTTATCCGGCGCTGCTGGTAGAACTTAAGTGGAACAAAAGCACAGATACTGCCATAGAGCAGATCTGGGATAAAAAATATCCGGATTCTATTCTGGAATATACAGGAAATATTCTTCTGGTGGGAATTAACTACAATAAAAAGACGAAAGAACATGAGTGCAGGATTGAAAAGATAAAAAGATAGAAAACCGAATGCTGAGAGGAAAAACGTCATATCATGGACAACGGAATTCATGATATGACGTTTTTGTAAATATTTCAGTCGATACGAAATAGGAATGAACGATTAGATTTTAGAAATTTTTTAAAAAGTCCTTGACCGGTAGCAACTCCCGGGTGATAAGCTAAAGCTACAAAGACAGGGAAATAACAAAATATCACACATCAAAATAAAACAGGGAGGTTATGATGATGAACTTTACATTAAGCAATCAGGTGCAGATTCCGGCAGTGGGAATCGGAACCTTTATGATGACACCAGATCAGGCAGAGCAGGCGGTTGTGGACGCATTAGCCTGCGGATACCGCATGATCGACACTGCACAGGCTTACATGAATGAGCGCGCGGTCGGACGCGGAATCAAAAGATCCGGTGTGGCAAGAGAGGACATTTTCATCTCCACCAAAATCTGGGCAAGCCAGTATCTGACAGAAGGAACCGTAGAAAAGAGTCTGGAACTGCTTGGAACCGACTACATCGATCTGATGTTTATCCATCAGCCTGCAGGTGATTTCATGGCAGGATACCGTAAACTGGAAACGGTAGCGATCCGTCCGATGGTAAACCAGATTGAAATGCATCCGTACTTCGCACAGGAGTCTGCATTAAAAGTCATGGAAGAGTACCAGATCGTGCCGGAGGCATGGGCACCGCTCGGCGGAGGACGCCACAATCCGTTTGACAACGAGATGGTAAAAGAAATCGCTGCCGCACACGGAAAGACCGTAGGACAGGTTGTTCTGCGCTGGAATGTGCAGCGCGGCGTTGTGGTCATTCCGAAATCGGTTCACAAAGCGAGAATCGAAGAGAATTTCCAGATATGGGATTTTACACTGACTGAAGAGGAGATGCAGAAAATCAGTCACTGGATCTTGGCTATCAGGGAACTGCGGTCAAGCATTTTGATCCGGAATTTGTTAAAATGTGCAATATCAGAAAGATCCACGAATAAAACAGGGCGGTTTGGTTTCCAACTGCTGTAAGATCATTTTTGCACAGGCAGACGTTGCGTTCCTGGATCCAGAATATTCGATGTCTGTACCATTCCAGTAGGTCATTTCCGGTGCGTTTGATACCTTAAGCCGTGCAATGGAAACATATTTCGGCAAACCGGAGGAAAACAATCTGTCCGATGATATCAATGAGGCACTTGCGCAGAACTGCTGAAAGGAAAAACATATAACTCTTAAAATTTCTTGCAGGATTTCACCCTGTGTGGTACATTATAGTTATGAATTGCGGTGGCCGTCTTCGGACAACACCTTGAAAGAGCCTGATGCGTCGGGCTCTTTTTATTATAGGTTTTAGCTTGCTTATTTAATTGAAGTGGCTAACATGGGGCTGCCCTTGGTGTGCAAGAAGTAGAAAGCAATAAAATAAAAACAATAATGACAATATCTAAGCCAGAGGCCTAGGTGTTATTTTTAGCAAGTATTATTGCAGAATATCAGGTGCTTATTATAACAAATAGAAAGAGGAAATGAGACAGGGGAAAAGAATGAAGAAAAAAACAACAATATTATTACTGGCAGGGAGTCTGATGATAGCTGGAATAGCTGCTCTCCTGTACCAGAGCCAGAACAGCAGAAATCAGATCCGTCATTATACGGCCTTTTTTTTCAACAACAGGGGAAGAGATCACTTCGGATAATGATATGAAAAAGAAGATCGCTGAACAGATCGGAGCCGATTGTGAAGAAACATGGCTGAAAGGACAGACAAAGGATAATGCACTGAATGCTTATATTGCAGCCGGCGAGTATCCGGATTTTATTTCCGGCGAAAGTAAATTATATGATGCAGGAGCACTGATTCCCATTGACGAATACTGGGACAATTATCCCAATATAAAAAATTATCTGACAGAGGAACAGTGGACCTGTTTCGGCAGGCAGACGGACATATCTACTGGATTCCACAATTCGGAGTTTCACAGGGACAGGACACGGAAGTAATCCACAGCGGAGAAGCTTTCTGGATTCAGACAAGAGTTTTGAAATGGGCAGACTATCCGGAAATCACGACGGTGGATGAATATTTTGATCTTCTGGAACGGTATCAGGAAGCAAATCCCTGCCTGGAAAATGGAACACCGAATATTCCGTTTGCTATTTTATGCGATGACTGGAGATACTTTTGTCTGGAGAATGTTCCTCAATTTCTGGATGGATATCCGAATGATGGGAGCTGCATCGTAGATCCAGATACACTGCAGGTCATTGACTATAATACAACACCGACAGCCAAAAGATACTATCAGAAATTAAATGAAGAATACAAAAAAGGAATGATCAGCCGGAAACATTTCTGGATACTTATGAAGAATATCTGGACAAACTATCACAGGTGCTGTTCTTGGCATGGTAGATCAAAGATGGCAGTTTTATTATGCCATACAGACAGCGTATGATTCCGGAAATCTGCGCAGTTATGGATGTGATTATGTGCCACTTCCGATAACAATAGACAAAAAAGTAAAGAATCAGTGGCATACGGCAAGATCAGCAGAGCTGGATACCGCGTCAGGACTTTCTATTACCATTTCCTGTGAAGACCCGGAAGGGGCAATGCAGTTTGTAAATAACCTCCTTGATCCGGAGATTACGAAATTACGTTTCTGGGGAGAAGAAAATCTGGATTATTCGATAGACGAAAACGGAATATTTTATCTGAATGAGGAGCAGGGCGTAAGGGTAAATGATCAGAAACTGAAAAAGACGCATTTTTGTACATATTCCTATTTTCCAAGGAGTGAAGGAATGCTGTCAGATGGAATCAATGCATTTTCGCCGGAAAATCAACCGGCAGAATTCTGGAAAAGCCAGCCCTGGGATATACAGGAATGTTTTGAGGCGTATGGAGTAACAAACTATGTAGATATGCTTGGGAGAAATGATGCGCCGGGAGTGTGGTATCCCATGTATTCGTATACCAATTCACTGACATCAAATACACAGGCAGGACAGACACTGGAACGGATGGATGAAGTAAAACACCGGTGGCTTCCGCAGGTGATTCTGGCACAGAATTTTGAAGAAACATGGAATTCCTATATGGAAGCATACAACGCATGCGATCCACAGAGCTATTTTGAGGATTTACAGAAAGAGCTCAATCAACGAATGAACAAAAAGAATAGCAATTTTTGCATATTGAATGACAAGAACTAAATAGTCCGAAGGCCCCTATTTGTTTACAATGGTGATAACCAGTAAACAGATGGGGGCTTTTTATAAAATACGGGAGGGAATCCTATGAGAATTTGTCTGGAGCAAAGTGCCTTTCCGGGCGTAATCAGAGTTACGGAAAAGGTAGCACACGATGTGGAACTTGTATCGGGAAAGAAACCGCAGATTCTGGTAGAAAAAGAGATACCGGAAACACTGGAAAGCAGCGGGGAGGACTGGACGATCATTGCCGCGACGAAAGGAAAAAGCAGCTTCCTGAAAAAGCTGGAAGAAGCCGGGAGTGCGGAATTAAAAGAGCTGGAACAAAAGAGAGAATGCTATGCATGGATTTTTCCTGAAATAAAAAACAGGACAAAATCGAACCTTCTTGTAATTGCCGGGAGCGACAAAAGAGGAACGATTTATGGCCTTTTTCATTTATCGGAAATGCTGGGAGTCTCACCGTTTGTCGACTGGTGCGGACTGATGCCGCCAAAGCAGGAAAAGATAGAACTGAGGGAAGACATGGCCTGTATCAGCAAAGAGCCATCCGTCAGATACCGGGGATTTTTTATTAATGATGAATGGCCGGCATTTGGAAACTGGTGCAATCATAATTTTGGCGGCTTTAATGCAAAAGCTTATGATCATGTATTTGAACTTTTACTCAGATTAAAAGGAAATTATCTCTGGCCGGCTATGTGGAGCGCAAGATTTGCAGATGATGGACCGGGTCTCTTAAACGCAGAGCTTGCAGATGAATACGGAATTATTATGGGAATGTCACATCATGAGCCGTGCTTAAGGCAGGGGGAAGAATACAAATATCTTAGGGGAAAGAATTCTGTTTACGGAGATGCCTGGAATTTCAGAACAAACAGAGAGGGGATTACAAAATTCTGGGAAGATGGACTGAAAAGAAGCGGAAAGTTTGAAAATGTGATCACCGTCGGCATGCGTGGAGAAGCGGATACTGCGATCATGGGAAAGAATGCAACACTGGAAGATAATATTCAATTGCTGCGGGATGTACTGAAAACGCAGAAAAAACTGATTCAGGAACATGTCAATCCTGATCTGACCAGGGTTCCGCGTATGATAGCCTTATACAAAGAAGTAGAAGAATTTTTCTATGGAGATGAAAAAACAAAGGGACTGATGGGAGCAGAGGAGTTAGAGGATGTGATTCTGATGCTCTGTGATGATAACTATGGAAATCTCCGGACACTTCCAACAGAAGAGATGCGAAAACACGCAGGCGGCTATGGTATGTATTATCATCTGGACTACCACGGATGGCCGGTTTCCTATGAGTGGATCAACAGTTCTTATCTGCCGAAAATCTGGGAGCAGATGAGTATGGCATACGATTTTGGTGTGCGGGAACTCTGGATGGTAAATGTCGGAGACATCGCCACACAGGAATTTCCACTGAGCTTTTTTCTGGACATGGCGTATGACTTGATCGCTGGGGAAGCAGGGCGCTTAACTGCACGCAGGAGTACACCAGAAAGTGGGTGAGACAGCAATTCGGTTCTGTGGAAGAAGAGACACAGGACACTATTGCAGACATTTTAGAGCAGTACACAAAAATCATCCACAGAAGAAGGCCGGAAGCACTGAACCCGGAGACGTATCATCCGGTGCAGGAAAAGGAAAGCAGCAGGATCTTCGAAGAAGCAGAGCAGCTTTTGAAAAAACTGCAGGACGTATATGAAACAATTGAAAAAACGAATCCGCAGAATCTGTCCGCATTTATCGCGCTTGTATATTATCCGGCATTTGGGACAATGAATCTTGTGAAGATGCAGATTCTTGCAGGCTGGAATCATTATTATGCTAATCTTGGTGCGGTCTGTGCCAATGATTATGTGGATGAAGTGGAAAGATGCATGGAACAGGATCGAAAAGCTGTGGAAATGTATCATCAGATGGATCAGGGAAGATGGTATGGAATGGGAATGTCACAGCATATTGGATTTACACACTGGAATGAAGATGAATGCAGGAATCCAGTCGTTATGCGGGTCATACCATTAAAGAAAAGATCCATCCTTGTGGCAGCAGACGGCACGGCGCAGCATGCGGAAGGAAGCCCGTGGCTGGATAACACGATGAAATTAAAGGATTTCTTAAATCCGGACTGTACCAGAGCATCCGTCACCCTATATAGCCGGAGTGATTTAAAGGCAGAGTACAAAGTTCTGAAAAAACCGGGCTGGCTGTCTGTGGAGCCGATGGAAGGATGGCTGGATGGCGTGAGCCAGAAGAAAGTGCGGCTGAATCTTACCTTGATAAAACAGAGATTACCGGAAACGAACCAGGATACTATTCAGGATTCGCTCGAGATTGCAACACCGGAAGGAAAATGTGAGATTACAGTGCCGGTTTATACAGGAAATCTACAGGATAAGAAAAATGTATTTGTGGATACAATGGGGTATCTCAGCATCGAAGCGGCACATTATGTAAATTCTGTTCCTGGAAATTACAAAGACAGACAGGTAAAATTTGAAAATCTGCAGGGATATGGAAAGACGAATTCAGCGATGAAGGCATTTCCATCCGATGCCTGCACAGTTCCGGGACAGGATGCGCCGTATCTGGAGTATCAATTTGTTTTGGAAGAAAGCGGAACATATGAAGCAGAATTCTATATGCAGCCATCCAATCCGGTTACCAGAGAGAATCAACTTCTTTATGCGGTCAGGATAAATGAAGAGATGACAGAAACCGTAAACGCAGTGGAGAAAGATTATCAGGTCGGTGATCAGGCAGAGAAATGGGCAGAAGGTGTTCTGAGTCAGATTCGAAGACAAACAGTTTCGATAAAATGCAGAGCAGGGTTCAATACACTTCGGGTCTATCATGTGACACCCGGCTTCGTTCTCGAAAAAATCGTGATTTATCCGATGGGGGAAAAGCCGGAAGAAAGTTATCTTGGACCGGCAGAAACGTATCACGGCAGACAGGAGGAAAAATAAAATATGGCAGGAGCATATGAAACAGGAGTATACCGCAATATTTTTAAAGAGTGTGGATATTCCGAAGAGGAAATTGAAAAAAGAGTGAAAGAAACATTTGAAACAATCTTTTATGGGAGTGAAGAAGAGCGTTTCTATCATGAAGCAGGTGCGGACATGGGATACATGGAGGACACCGGAAATCATGATGTCAGAACGGAGGGCATGTCATATGGAATGATGGTGTGCGTCCAGATGAACCGGAAAAAAGAATTTGACCGTTTATGGAAATGGGTACGGACGTATATGTATATCGAGGATGGTCCGGGAAAAAATTATTTTGCCTGGTCGTGTGCTGTCGATGGTACAAGAAACGCGGACGGACCGGCACCGGATGGAGAAGAATATTTTGCAATGGCGCTCTTTTTTGCTTCAAAGAGATGGGGAGATGGAGAAGGCATTTTCGATTACAGCAGCGAGGCAAGAGCAATTTTACGGGAATGTGTCCATAAGGGAGAGCCAGGGCATCCAGGAGAGCCGATGTGGAATCCGGAAAATCATCTGATCAAATTTGTTACCTCTTTTGAGTTCAGTGATCCATCCTATCATCTGCCGCACTTTTATGAGCTGTTTGCGTTGTGGGCAGATCCCTGCGATCATGAATTCTGGAAAAAGGCAGCGGACGCAAGCCGAAAATATCTTCACACGGCATGTCACTTCCGAACCGGATTATCTGCGGAATATGCAGATTATGACGGAACACCGCATGCACAGCATCAGGAGATTTTCGGCCGTCATGACTGGTACTACAGCGATGCGTATCGTACGATTGCCAATATCGGAATGGATCATCTCTGGTTTGACGCGGATCCCTGGCAGACGGAAAATGCCAATAAGCTGCAGCAATTTTACTGTGAAGAACAGGCGGAACACTGGGATGGGGTATTTCTGACTGACGGCACCAGGCTGGAAGAAAAAGCACTTCATCCGACGGCAATTATTGCGGTAAATGCACAGGCCTCACTTGCCGCAGACGGACCGTATGCAGAGAAATGTGTAAGACGTTTCTGGAATACACCGCTTCGGACAGGCGAGAGACGGTATTATGATAATTTTCTGTATCTTTTTGCAATGCTTGCTTTGTCAGGAAATTACCGGATCTATCGGTAATAAAATCATATATTTTGCAGGAAGGTTTCCTATAGTTTCTCCCGGTGTACAGCACCTGGAGTTCTGTTACAATGGAGTTATCTTGAGTTAACATAGGAAAAGCAGGAGGAATAATAAGGATGGAAGGACCGAAGGCGCCAAGAGATCCGGAAAAAATGAGACCCTATTTTTATATTTTAAAGGACAAAGAAATTTTTGGATCAAAACAGGAAGATGGAACCGGAATCCAGTTCGTGTATGAGAGTGACGGAAGACTGATCAACAGTGCACAGATTGCCGGAAATATCACAGATCAGGAGGAACTGGCCTTACTGGAGAACGTAGAAGGATTTCGAAAACTGGTACACAGCATCGGAATCTCTGTGGAACTGGATGATCCCAGAGAGTCTGTTGAATTTGTGTTTCAGATGTATGGAAAAAAGGATCTCTATGGAGGGGGAACGAATCTGAAAACCAAACTGCCCGGAGATGGAATGGAGAGAAAAATAGATCTGTCCGATTATACATGGACAGAAGATGATGATATTCCGGGGCAGATAAAATTTATCTTTCAGATACCGGAATTGCTGGGAAAAGCAAGTGTAAGACTTTATTTAAATGATGGATATGATGCACCGAAAGAAACCGCAGAAGAAAAAATAGATGTCCGTTCGGAAGAATACAGGGAAATGATACAAAGATCTCTGATGAATTTCGGAAATACCTGCCGGATACAGAGAGTAATTGAAAAAGCCAGAGACGGAAAAGAAGTTACGCTTGCATATATCGGCGGATCTATCACGCAGGGGGCGGGAGCAATTCCGATCCATACAAAATGTTACGCCTATCAGTCCTGCAAATTATTTCAGAAGCGCTTTGCAGCACAGGATAATGTCAGATTGATAAAAGCAGGAGTGGGAGGCACCCCTTCGGAACTGGGAATGATCCGTTTTGACAGAGATGTTCTGCGCAGAGAGGAACAGCCGGATCTTGTAGTGATCGAATTTGCTGTTAATGATGAAGGGGATGAAACAAAGGGGGACTGCTATGAAAGCCTTGTACGTAAAGTGCTGAATCTTCCCTGGAAGCCTGCTGTAGTGCTTCTGTTTTCTGTTTTTGCAAATGACTGGAATCTTCAGGAACGCCTGAAACCGGTGGGATACCGCTATGATCTTCCGATGGTCAGTATACGGGATGCCGTAAGCCCGCAGTTTCAGATGCCAAAAGGACGGGGACGGGTTCTGACAAAAAATCAGTTTTTTATGATATGTTTCATCCAAACAATATGGGGCACACGATTATGGCGGACTGTCTGCAGTATTTGTTTGAACAATGCGATCTCAGGAATCAATGTGGGGTTGAAACACTGGAAAGACAGATGAAGGCGGAAGAACGACTGAAAGAATGCATGAGCGAGCCACCCGCAATCGGAAAGAGTTTTGAAACAGTTCGTCTGCTGGATCGAAAAGATGGATACAGAGGAGCCGAAATTGATGAAGGTGGATTTACAGCCGTGGACAGGGAACTGCAGAGTGTCGAAATGGATGCAGAACTTACACCTGTGCCGCAGTTCCCGTATAACTGGATGTATGATGGCACCAATTCCGATAAAAACTATTTCGAAATGACGATAACCTGCAGAAGTCTGCTTCTTGTTTTTAAAGATTCCGGTGAAATTTATACGGGAAAAGCAGAGATTTCCGTAGATGGAGGATACTGTATGACAGCGGATCCGCATATCAATAACTGGCTGCATTGCAATGCGGTCATTCTTTTCCAGGAGGAAGAGAGTAAGAAACATATCGTGAGAATTACAATACCAGAAGAAGGCAGGAATAAACAGTTTACGATTCTTGGATTCGGGTATGTACAGTAAAGGAGAAAGTTATGGTAACGGCAAATAATCCAATTTTATCCGGTTTTTATCCGGATCCGTCGATTTGCAGGGCGGGGGATGATTACTATATTGTAAATTCAAGTTTTGTTTATGCCCCGGGAGTTCCGATTTTTCACAGCAGAGATCTGGCACACTGGGAACAGATCGGAAATATTCTGAACCGGAAGGAGCAGCTTCCAGTAGAGGGAAGTGAAATCTCAAGAGGTATTTTTGCACCGACGATTCGTTATCATGAAGGATTATTTTATATGATAACAACAAATGTAAGCTACGGTGGAAATTTTATCGTTACAGCGAAAAATCCGGAAGGCCCGTGGTCAGATCCATATTACCTTGGTGAAGAAGCAGCAGGAATTGATCCAAGCCTGTTTTTTGATGAAGATGGAAAGTGCTATTACTGCGGAACAAGACCAAACCCGGAAGGTGTGCGATATAATGGGGACTGGGAAATCTGGGTACAGGAACTTGATCTGAACACCATGAAACTGACAGGAGAAAGCATGGCAATCTGGAAAGGTGCGGTAAAAGACTGCATCTGGCCGGAAGGGCCGCATATTTACAAAATCGGAGAATATTATTACCTGATGCATGCAGAGGGCGGTACAGGTCCGGAACACAGTATCTCAGTTGCCAGAAGCAGAAAACTGTTTCAGTGGTTTGAAGGATGCCCGAGGAACCCCATTTTTACACATCGCAATCTGGGAATGGATTATCCGGTGATTTATGCAGGCCATGGAGATCTTGTAGATGATGGACATGGAAACTGGTATGTAGTAATGCTTGCTTCACGGCCGTGCAGAAAACACAGCAGTATGGGCAGAGAGACATTTCTTGCTAAAGTGATATGGGAAAATGGATGGCCGGTCATTGCGCCTGGAGTGGGACATCTGGAAGAACAGGTGGAAATCCCAATGGAAGAATATCGCTTTGCACAGGAAGTTACAAAATGTGATCAGATTCATTTCTGGGATAAAGAGTTGGATCAGAGACTGATTGGAATTGGCGGGTGTGATGAAACCATTTATTCGCTGAAAGAAAAAGAGGGAATGCTGCGGTTGTATCCCCGAAAAGAAAGTATTGCAGAAGCAGCCTATTGCTCCTATCTTGGATTACGGCAGAAAAGCTATCGCTTTGAAGCGGAAACAGGAGTTTTCTTTGTGCCGGAAAACGAGAAGGAAACGGCAGGTCTGGTTCTTTACCAGAATCATGAGAATCATCTGAGGATGGAAATCGCAAAAAAGCAGGAACAGAAAGTTTTTCGTGTTGTAACGTGTATCAAAGGAACAGAAACGAAAGCAGCAGAAGTTTTACTGCCAGGAGAGACGGAACAACTGCTGAAAATACGCCTGCAATGCCATGATCAGACGGCAAAAGTATGGATTGCGTCAGAAAATGGCTGGGAATGTGCGGCAGAGGAAATCAGTCTTCTTCCGTACACAACAGAAGAGGCAGGTGGTTTTGTCGGATGTACCATCGGCATGTATGCTTCTTCTAATGGAATGGAAAGCAAAAACCATGCAGACTTTGCATGGTTTACCTGTAGCAGCAGGAATTAGGGATTTTTCTGCAATTTTTCCGGATAAATATACATATCGCGGAATTCCGTAGGCGTACATTGTTTGACAGAACGGAAGACGCGAAGAAAGGTGGAAAGACTGGAGAAACCAGACTGAAGTGCTGCTTCCGTGACAGGAATATCGGGATCGGATAAGAGCAGCATGGCATGATCAATTCTTTTGCGATTAAGGTATTTGTAATAGGTGGTATTTGTAAACTGCTTAAACAGTCTGGTAAAGTGGTATTTGCTGAAGCCTGCTGTTTTTGCAACCTGGTCAAGGGAAAGATCTTCCGTGCAGTGTTCATCAATATAATTGCAGATGGAAAGAAAACGATCCAGATATTCTTTCTGCTTTTGCGGTCCGGCATCAAAACGGCAGGATGCAAAGGCCTGGTATCTGCCGATCAGAGAAAGAATATCAAGCATGCGCGCATAGATAACAGCTTCCGAAAGAAAGGAATCCTCTTCATATTCCGAAAGAATCTGGCAGATAAGATGATAAATATCGGAATAGATGTCAGGAGCGGTCTGAGGAGTAAGAGTGAGAACCGGGGAAATCAGCGCGAGGATGGAATTGAGATCGCGGATTTTTGACACAACCGACCATTCAATCTGCAGAATAATTCGTTTTCCGTTTTCCGGTGCCACAAGAGAGTGAAGGATCCCAGGGCAGATGAAAATAATGTCGCCCTCCTGAAGAAGAACAGGTTTATCCCCGAGGAAAACCGTATAAGTCCCTTCCAGAGGCATAATGATTTCCATGGGAGTATGCCAGTGAATGGGATAGTCCTCGCAGTCTGTGTTTACAAAAAGCCGCAGACTGCTGTTCTCTTTATACGTTACGGTTTCGTGAATCCCGTCTAAATGTTCAATCATAATATTGCCTCCGGAGGACTGCTGTAAATTTGATATTATCATAATACAGTAAAACAGAGATCACAAGAGAAAAAATTGAAAGAAGAGAACTGAAAACAGAATTCCAATCTAAATCTGGATATGATAAGATAACTGTGTGAAAGATGACATTGGAAAATCCAGAAGGGAGCAGGCAGTGTCTGCTCCCTGATTCACGTGAGAGGTTCTGAGAATGAAAGAGTTGCTTCAAAAAATTGAAAAACGGATGGATGACTTTACGGTCAAAAAGAAATTATACATTTTATATATTTTTTGCGTACTGCTTCCGCTGATCATTACGGACAGCGTGGTTTTTTTAATCATAAGAAATTCCGAGATGGAAAAGCAGAAACATGATATGACCAACATTGCAAATGCGGTAAGCTACAACATCAGCAGCGTGGTAAATAATGCAGGAGAAATGGCAAAAACGATCTATACCAGCAGATATATTGATGATTTTCTATCCAGAAAATATGATACCTCTGCTCAGTATATCATGGAATACCAGGAGTTTTTCAAGGATACTTTGTTAGAAAATCTGCTGGGAATGAATCAGATTGTATTTACGATGTATACGAACAATGACACCATTGTGAAGGAGGAAAAGTAGGTAATATAGAGGATCTGAAAGAAACGCAGGCGTATCAGAAACTGAACCAGAGTGGGGAAACAAAAGGTTTTTTCTTTGTCTATGACAAAAACAGATCCGGAACGGCAGAGGAACGCAAGGTGGTATTTCTTCAAAAACTCGATTTTTTTTTTCAGGAGAATCAGGAAAAAATGCTGCAGTTGGAATTTGACTATGGGAACATGATGCGTACGCTTCAGAAAATGAATTTTGACAACGAAGTTTTGATCTGTGAGGAGAATCAGATTGTACTTTCCAATACGAAACATGGAAGCACAGGTTCAGACTTTGAAGAACTGGATGATAAAATAAAGAAGGGATATCATCAGACGGTCAATCTGTATGGTACGGAACTTGAGGTGTATGTCAGACGTACGGGGGAGAACGCGATTGCGAATATTGCTCATAATTTACCGAGTATTCTGCTTCTGATCCTGATTAATGCGATTCTGCCATTCTTTTTTGTACATATCCTGAATCATTCGTTCACAAAACGTATTACGGAGCTGAATGAAGTGTTTAAAAGCGTGGATTCCGAACAGCTTGTACCGATGCGTCATGAAGGCGGAAAAGATGAAATCGGAAGTATGGTTCGAAGCTACAATCGAATGGCGGCCAGGACAAATGAGCTGATTCAGACAGTTTATAAAAACAAACTCGTAGAGCAGGAGATGCTTGTCAGCCGCAAAAATGCAGAACTTCTTGCCCTTCACAGCCAGATTAATCCTCATTTTCTGTTTAATGCACTTGAGAGCATCCGCATGCACAGCATTTTGAAAAATGAGAATGAAACAGCGGATATGGTTGAAAAACTGGCTGTCATGCAAAGACAGTATGTCGAATGGGGCGAGGACTCTGTGACGATTGAACAGGAAGTGGAATTTGTAAAGGCGTATCTGGCACTCCAGAAATATCGTTTCGGAGAAAGACTGAGTTATCAGATTGAGATTGATGAAGAATGCAGAAAAAGAAAGGTTCCAAAACTTACGCTGGTAACATTCGTAGAAAATGCATGTGTGCATGGAATTGAAAGTAAAGCGTCTCCAGGCTGGATTTTTGTAAGAGTATATGAACAAAACGAGCTGATCTGCATGGAAATAGAAGATACTGGGAACGGAATGGAAGAAGGCAAAAGGCAGGAACTTCTGGAAAACATGAGAAACGCAGACATTGAGATGCTGAAAAAGAAAGGAAGGGTAGGAATTGTCAATGCATGTTTAAGATTGAAATGGTATCGGAAAATAAAGTGAAGATCGATCTGGATGGAGAAGAAGGGGTGGGTACACTGATAACAATCTGGATGCCCCTGGAGTATATGTAGTGTAGAGCAGGGAGGAGAAAAATGTTAAAAGTACTGTTGGTTGATGATGAACCCTTTATCCTGCAGGGAATTAAGGTCATCATAGACTGGGAAAAAGAAGGATTTGAAATTGCTGCGACGGCAGAAAACGGTCTGGAAGCACTGGAATATTTGAAAAAAGAAAAAGTGGATCTTATCATAGCAGATATCCGGATGCCTGGTATGACAGGTCTGGAATTACTGGAGCAGATACGAAGGGAAGAAATATCGGATGCGTATTTTGTTATTCTGAGCGGTTATGCGGAGTTTGATTACGCAAGGCGTGCCATGCAGAATAAATGTACGGAATATCTGTTAAAACCTGTTGACCGGGAAACCCTGTTAAAACTGTTGCATAAGGTTCGTGCATTATCAGACCGGGAGAGACAGGAATCAAAGGCACATGAGGAAATGGAACATGCCTATTTTTCGAGACATCTGATCTCTTTAATCCATGGAAAATACGATGATGTCAATCTTAATTACGTAAAAAAACACATGAAAGATACGCAGGGAATCCGTTATGTGGAGATTCAGAAAGAACAGCCGAACAATCTGGAAGAACAGAGCGATAAAGACCTGCGGAATTTTCAAAGAGAGCTGTATGACTGCTGCAGAGAATTTTTGAAAGAAGATGCCAAGCACTGTGTATTTGATGTTTCTGCGGATGAAAAAATATATGATATTGGTTTTGTATATTCTGAAAACCTTGCGGAGCGTCTGGGAATGGATGATAAAACATACCTTTCTGCATTCCGGCAATATCTTGTCAATAATACGAAACAGCCGGTTATTATGCTGGTTGGGAAAAAAGTACCAGATATCAGCAATGTGGCAAGATCGTATGGTAATGCCTGTATGCTCCGCTCTTTTCAGGGGTTCCGGGCACGAAAAGAAATCTATTATTATGAGGATGAAGTGCAGGTTACAGCGGCTGGAATGGTCTTATGCAAACAGGGGCTGGATCAGCTTCTTACCACCATTGAACAGAATAACCACATGGAGATCCGGAAAGCAGTAGAACAGTTTTATGAAGAAATGAGTCAGATGGGAATGAATGCTGAGAGCATGAATCTGAATATCAATTATCTGCTTTTCCAACTGATCCATCTGGCGAGTGAGCAGGATAATGACGTAAACCAGGAAGAAATCCTGCGTCTGATCAGTGAAAGCAGCTTTGAGAATGGTATCCTGCGTGGCAGTAAGGCGCATATGGCGCGCTTTGCATGTGAATACGGCGATTATCTTTCTCAGCTTCGAAAAAACGTTTCCAGGGGCGTTCTCGGCATGGTAGAAAAAGAAATCAAAGAGAATTATGCCGCCAACCTCACGCTGAAGGGTCTCAGTGAAAAATACTATGTCAACAGTGCCTATCTCGGGCAGCTGTTTCGGAAAAAATATGGTCTTTCCTTCAAGGACTATCTGAACAATTTCCGGATGGAGCAGGCCGCAGGCTTCTGATCCGCACGGATAAAAAAATTGTGCAGATTGCAGAAGAAGTAGGATATCATGATCTGGATTATTTTGTAAACCGTTTTATTCAGGTGAAAGGGTGCACACCGGCCAGATTCCGAAAACAGATGCAGCAGGGAAGTTAAAGAAAACAGGAAGTAAGAAACAGGGTAAATTATAGTGCGTATCTACGATCTATAATTTACCCTGTTTCTTACTATAGTTCATCCGATTGTTTCAAACCTGCAAACTGATAAAATAAATACTATCAAAGGGAGGTATTACAAGATGAAGAGAAAAAAAATTGTAAGCATGCTGCTTGCCTCGGCAATGGCAGCAACCCTGCTCGCAGGATGTGGAGCAGGAGGAAAGAGTTCCTCTAAGGGAGATTCTGACGGAGAGATAAAAGAATTTACCGCATTTTTTGCAGTCCCGGGATCCGAAATCAATGATGATAATGAGGTTCAGCAGATCATTGCAGAAAAAACAGGCGCAAAGGTAAAAGAAACCTGGCTGACGGGTCAGACGGATGTTGAGGCTATTGGCACCATGATCGCAGGAGGAGAGTATCCGGACTTTATTGAGGGCGGAAACGGACAGATGCAGTTATATGATGCCGATGCACTGGTTGCACTGGATGACTATCTGGATGATTATCCTAATATTAAAAATCTGTTCTCTGATCTTGAGTGGGAAAAATTAAGACAGGATGATGGCCATATTTACTGGATTCCACAGTTTAGCTGCATTAAAAATGAAGAAAAAGTATGTACACATAATGATGAAGCATTCTGGATTCAGGCCAGAGTCTTAAAATGGGCGGGTTATCCGGAAATTAAAACAATGGATGATTACTTTAATCTGATTGAATCCTACAACGAAGCGAATCCGACTATGGAAGACGGAACGGAAAATATTCCATACACCATCCTCTGTGACGACTGGAGATATTTCTGTCTGGAGAATGCCCCGCAGTTCCTCGACGGATATCCAAATGATGGATCCTGTATGGTAGATCCGGATACACTGACCGTTTTAGATTATAACACTTCGGATACAGCGGTTGCCTACTTCCGAAAACTGAATGAAGAGTATCAGAAGGGAATTGTAGATCCGGAATCCTTTACACAGAGTTACGATGAATATATTTCCAAACTTTCTACCGGACGTGTACTTGGAATGATTGATCAGTGGTGGGATTTCTCGAATGCAAATGATGCAATCAAACAGGCTGGACTGGATGAGCAGGGCTGCGATTATATTCCTGTTCCGGTTACGATTGATGGCCGTGACAATCAGTGGCACAATTCAGGCGGGGCATTTAATGAGTCGAGCGGTCTTGCAATTACAACAAGCTGTGAAGATGTGGAAGGAGCATTACAGTTTGTAAATGATCTTCTGGATCAGGATATTCACAATCTCAGATTTTGGGGTGTAGAGGGTACCGATTATGAGGTGGATGAAAACGGAGAATTCTACCGAACAGAGGAAGAGCGGACGAAACAGTCTGATACCGCGTACAAAGCATCTCATACCTGCCCATATTCCTACTTCCCACAGTACACTGGAACCAGTGATGATGGAATTAACGCCAATAAACCGGATGGACAGGCAAGTGAGTTCTTTGATGGATTAAATCAGGATGTAAAAGAAACCTTTGAGGCTTATGGTGTTGAGACTTATGTTGAGATGCTTGGAACAAATGAGGCACCTGGAGACTGGTATCCGATGTGGTCCTTCTCTAACAATTTCACAACAGATACACCTGGCGGAGTTGCATGGAACAAAATTGCAGATGTAAAACATGAGCAGCTTCCGCAGGTTGTTATGGCAAAAGATTTTGACGCGGCATGGGATACCTACATGGATGCTTACAATGCATGCCACCCGGAAGACTTTATCAGTGAACTGCAGACTGAATTAGACACAAGAATGGAGCAGGCAGCGAAGTTCAAATAAAAAATGAAATTTTGAAGCGGGCAGATGTGAAAAATTTCATCTGCCCGTTTTTTAAGGAGTGAGGTCATGTCTTTAGCGAGAACAAAATCAAAAACAAAAGAGCCCAGAACAAAAATCACATGGAAAGAAATCAAAAGACAGAAAGTCCTGCTTTTCTGGGCAGCAATTATCGTAGCATATGGTGTGATTTTCTATTACCTTCCGCTTGCTGGCTGGGCAATGGCATTTCAGAACTACAAACCGAAACTAGGAATCCTGCATTCAGAGTTTGTAGGATTAGAAAAATTCCGGACACTGTTCTCAGATATGACGTTTATCCGTGTTATCCGGAATACTCTGGCAATGGGAGTTATCAATCTTGTTGTAACTTTCGTAACGGCAATTGCGTTTGCAATTTTATTAAATGAAATCAGAAGCCATATAGGAAAAAAAGTGGTTCAGACCATTTCCTATCTGCCGCATTTCCTTTCGTGGATTATTGTAACCGGTATTCTGCATGATATGCTTTCCGGAACTGGTATTGTAAATGAAGTTCTGGTGAATCTGCATATCATCAAACAGCCAATTAACTTTTTTGCACATACGAGCTACTTCTGGCCTATTGTTGCTTTTGCAAATGTGTGGAAGGAAACCGGCTGGAATGCCATTATTTATCTGGCAGCAATCACAGCAATTGATCCATCTTTATATGAGGCGGCATCCATAGACGGCGCCGGAAGGTGGAATAAAATTAAGTACGTGACACTTCCTGGAATCAAACCGACCATTATGATTCTTCTCCTGATGAACGTAGGCAACGTTTTGAATGCCGGATTTGAAATTCAGTATCTTTTAGGAAACGGCCTGGTACAGAGAGTATCACAGACCATTGATATCTACGTATTGAAATGGGGTATCAGCCAGGGCGATTATGCAATCGGTACGGCAGCAGGTATTTTCAAGAGTGCAGTCAGCATTATACTGATTATGATCGCAAACCAGATTGCAAAACGCAATGGCGAAGAGCGATTGTTCTAAGGAGGTTCATCATGGCAAAAAAAACTGGAAAAAAGACCGGAAAATTGGATCTGTTTCCGATAATAAATGGTATTATCATGGTACTGTTTATAGTCATTACACTGTATCCGGTATTAAATACACTGGCAATATCATTAAACGATGGTACAGATGCCCTTCGCGGAGGAATTTATCTGCTGCCAAGAAAATTCACATGGAAAAACTATATCACCGTTCTTCAGAAGGATAACCTGATCACGGGCGCATATATCACAGTGGCGCGAACCATCATCGGAACGCTGCTGGCACTGGTAGCAAATGCAATCCTGGCGTTTATTGTAAGCAGAAAACGCTTTCTGTTTAAAAAAGAATTATCCTTATTCTGGGTTATCACCATGTATGTCAACGGTGGAATGATTCCTACATTCCTGCTGTACAAACAACTTGGCCTGACAAACAGTTTCGGGGTATATGTAATTCCTGGAATGGTCAGTGCGTTCAATATGCTGGTAATCCGTACCTATATGAACGGAATTTCCGACAGTCTGGAAGAGTCCGCGCAGCTTGACGGTGCAGGATATACCACGATTTTTCTGAAGATTTATTCACCGCTCTGTAAGCCGGTATATGCAACCGTAGCATTATTTGTGGCGGTAGGACAGTGGAACTCCTGGTTTGATGCGATGCTGTACAACAGAATGAACAGCAATCTGACGACCCTTCAGTATGAGCTTATGAAACTCTTATCATCGGTTACGAATCAGGGAACCTCTGTGGAAGCAATGAAAAATGCAGCCGGTTCGGTCACACCGACGTCGGTCCGTGCAGCAGCAACCATTATTACCATGCTTCCAATTATTTGTATTTATCCATTTTTACAGAAATACTTTGTTGCCGGGCTTACTCTTGGCGGAGTAAAAGAATAAAGATACTGCATTTTATCCAGGGTCATGCTGTTTTGGCATGACCCTGAAATATTATATGAGGAGAGAGCATATGAAGATAGCAGGAAAAAATCCAATTACAGAACTGGATTATCCGGATCCAGATGTCATCCGGGTAGATGATACGTATTACATGGTAAGCACTACAATGCACTTTATGCCGGGGTGTGAGATTCTGCGGTCGTATGACCTCATTCACTGGGAACATCTGAGCTATGTGTATGAAAGACTGGACAGCACAGAGGAACAGAGGCTTGTTGGTGAGAAAAACTGCTATGGAAAAGGCATGTGGGCCGCATCGCTCCGATACCATAAAGGGATGTATTATATTTGCTTTGTGGCGAATGATACCGGAAAAACATACCTTTATACTGCTGATGATATCGAAGGACCATGGGAAAAACGCATCATAGAAGGCTTTTATCATGACTGCTCACTTTTGTTTGAGGATGATCATGTTTATATTGTTTCCGGCAATAGAAATGTTCGTCTGCAGGAATTGAAAAAAGATCTGGGCGGTCCAAAGGAAGGCGGACTGGATCGGATTCTGGTCAGTGATAGTCGGAATCCGGGGCTTGGTTTTGAAGGAAGTCATTTTTATAAAATCAATGGAATGTATTATTTATTCCTGATTCATTCCCTTCCGGACAGGTGGATGCGGACGCAGGCATGCTATGTATCAGACAGCCTGACGGGAGAATTTAGAGGCGGAGATGTGTTGTGTGATACCATGGGGTATTGCGGCCAGGGCGTTGCGCAGGAGGAATTGTGGATACGCCGGATCATAATGGTACGCCGTACTTTTCCAGGACAGAGGTGCTGTCGGCAGAATCCCGGTTCTTGTGCCAGTAAAATGGGAGAAAAATGTCAGAGTTACCTATATGCCGGCGCCGGGCGAACAAAAAGAGCAGATCATAAAAGAAAATTATCCGGTATTGGGTGATTCGGGAAGGGCACTCTGTGAAGTGGAAACAAAAAGCACAAGACCGGAGGAACAGTATCATTCGCTTGTGGAGAGTGATGATTTTTCAGAATGGAATCCGGACCAGAAACGGCTGTTTGGAACGTTTGGATGGAAGAGCTGCTGGCAGTTCAATCACGAACCGGAACTTTCCTGGATTGAGAATGATGCAGAAAAAGGGTGCCTCCGAATGAGCTGTAAAAAGCAGTGCAAAAATGTCACGCAGGCAGTAAATACGATCACCCAGAGGATGAAGTTTCCGATGTGCATAACAGAAGTAACCGTTGATGCGGAAAGACTGAAGGACGGAGATTATGCAGGTATGTGTGCATTACAGGGATGTTACGGCATGGCGGCAGTTACAAAGCGTGATGGACGGATGTTTCTGGTTATGAGATCTCTCGAAGCGGAAAATGACAGCCTGGAAGGAAATCAGGGCAACAGCGAAGAAATCGAATGGGAAGCAGTGTCGGTTGAATCATCGAGAATAAGAATCCGGCTGGAAGCAGATTTCCAGAACCAGCACGATAAAGTCCGGTTTTTATATTGGAGCGATGAAAAATGGAAACAGATCGGACCATGGCATCAGCTCTATTTCAAAATGGATCATTTCACAGGATGCAGAGTTGGACTGTTTGCCTATGCAACGAAAGAAGCAGGGGGAATCGCAGAATTCGGCAGATTCCGATATTTTTAACAAAAAGTTCCCGCCCCGGCGTTTATCAAAAGTGAAATTCCGTTGAATTTCTGGAAACTGCTGGTGATCTTTCTGGAGAGAACCATCATTGCCATTCCGCTGATCGTATTGTTTGCAAATATGATCGGGCTGTAAATACAGGAAAATACAAGATCCCCGATTTGGCACTTTTGTGCTGAATCGGGGATTTTTTGGCGTAAAAACGCAGGTAAAGGATTCGTAGATTGACAAAACAGCCTATTTTCGCCTATTCTGAGACTGTAAAAACGCTCCGCTGGGCAACATGAGACGGTGCGGGAACAGCAGGAGGAAGGGACACGACGTGGAAGCGAAAGAGTTCGGGCGGTTTATTGCCGGAATGCGAAAAGAGAAAAAGATGACGCAGGCAGAGCTTGCGGAAAAGATTCATGTGACGGATAAAGCCGTCAGCCGGTGGGAGCGGGGACTTGGCTTTCCCGATATCCAGACGATTGAGCCGCTGGCTCAGGCACTTGGGATTTCTGTGCTGGAACTGATGCGCTCCGAACGGCAGGAGAAGGCGAAGGAAGAGGCGGCGCCGGAAATTCAGTATACTCAGAAGGAGGTGGCCGAAATGCTGCAGAACGCAGGTGACATTTCAAGGCAGCAGAAAAAACAGGACCGGAACGCAAACGTGATCGCGGGATTTCTGGTGATCGGTGTGGCAGCGGCAGCGTGGGCGGCAAAGATCGTAAACGTGGGCGGCGGCCTGATTCTAGGCGGTCTGGTGGCAGCAGCGTTTGTATCGCTGTGGTATTTCTTCCAGAACCTCGATGATGAAGAAAGCCGGAAAGTCTATGGGGCAGCATCCATTCTGTCTATCGGCATTCTGGCATCCCTGGTAAATTTCGTCTGGGGCGATCAGCTGGCAGAATTCATTCCCGGCGGTCTGGAACGAAAAGAGCAGATCTTCTGGACCTGTGGTATCTGTTTGTTCTGGTAATGATGATGATCGGAACCATTCGATGTCATCCGCCGGCAGAGACAGAAAAA
>ENA-OQDE01000318-OQDE01000318.1-human-gut-metagenome-genome-assembly--contig:-NODE-318-length-30258-cov-3.852212_pt1 | contig 30258 bp, 34 predicted proteins | sample MGYA00242768_ERZ504595 | MGnify/ENA primary metagenome ERZ504595 (study PRJEB26092, sample SAMD00036307) | human gut metagenome | host: Homo sapiens | study: EMG produced TPA metagenomics assembly of... | reverse complement strand
CCACCTTCTCAGTATTCGCTTCTATCATCACTTTCAATATGTAATCGGCGGTTACTTCCACCGGATTTGGATTATGAAATCGATAGTTCAGTTTTCTTTTCGTCCACGGTGAAGTTCCACCTCCTCCCTGCCCACTCTTTGTCCATTACTATGAAAATTCCTCCTGAAATAGTCCTAGATTTTCAGAATGTTTTCATAGTCTGCATATTGTCATTTGCCATGGCTTCTCGTCTGCTGGCTCCATCAATTTTACCGGAATACATCTTTCCAGAATTCTGTCATAAATTCTTTTCTTCTCAATTTTTGTCTCTTGTTTTAATTGTGCTAAAGGAAGATTTGTTGTGATAATCAAAGGTTTCCCCGATCGATATCTCCAATCAATCACACTGAAAATATTTTCTAATGCATACTCACTGCTCCGTTCTACACCAAGATCATCAATAATTAAAAGCTCATATCCATTCAATGATCTGATATATTCTGTCTTGTCTTCAGCTGCAAACAAATCATTTAATATGGTGTTGAAATTTGTCATTTTCACGGTAACTTCTTTTTCCAGCAATGCATTCGCAATACAGGCAGCCAGATAACTTTTTCCTGTTCCAACTGGTCCCCAGAACAAATATCCCATATGGTTTTGCTTCATTTTTGCCAGTTTGTTACATATTCTTCTGCGATTCTTATAACGCCACTATCTCTTTCTACATTTTGAAATGTAAATCCCTCCTTTTTTCCTCAAAGCAGATTTTCTTATTTCTTGCGATTAGCTCCCGATGCTCTTTTTTTATTAATATTGTGCTCTTCTGCATATGCCTTCCTTTCACACGCACACTGCCTGTGATGCTTTCTCATTTCAAGCAAAGAACCTTTTGGATAAAATGCTTCTACGGGTTCTTTACAAACAGTACAATGCATCAATCCATCTGCGCCTAAATATGTTTGTATCTCATACATCACAGGCTTTCTATAATGGTATCGTAAGCTTAATATTTCTGAATCCATTAAAACTCAGACTCTTCTGAAGAAGCAAATGATTTGTACATACGATGAATTTCCAACTAATACAAAATTTAACCAGATTATTAAATCTACAATGTTATTGCTTCTTAAGGCCAATATCACAAATACACGAAAAAAGAGTCTACGGAATCTATTATTATTTTTTTCTGATGTTAACGAAATTGATTTACGTTTCGTAAATTGGAACCAACATTATAATCGTTCCAATCAAAGTTATCAAATGCTAATTGGAATCTGTTATCTGATTTATAATGGACTTCTACAGACACAGACCGATGATACCACGAAAATAATGGATTTTTTCGACGAACAACGTATGTGCCGTTTATATGAAAATTTTTGCTTGAATACTATCGTAAAGAACATCCAGAACTATCTGCCAATGCATCACAGATTGCATGGCAACTTGATGATTCCGAGAACCAATTGCTTCCTAAAATGCAAACTGATATTATGTTGTCTCAGGGAAACAATATACTTATTATCGATGCAAAATATTATTCACATATGACTCAGCAGCAATATGGAACAAACACCTTGCATTCCAATAACCTCTATCAAATTTTTACATATGTGAAAAACAAAGAATTTGAATTAAGAGAGCTGGAACATACCGTCTCTGGAATACTCCTTTATGCACAGACTGATGAAGATGTTATTCCCAATAATACATACAAAATGAGTGGAAATCAAATTTCTGTACGTACATTGAATTTAAATCAGGATTTTTCTGGAATTGCCGAAGATTTAGATTCTATTATAGGAAATCATTTCTAATCATTTAATAACAACTGCAAAAAAACTAATATCAAATATCTTTTAGATACCACATAATACAAAATTATAGTAAACTTTATACAAAGGAGGGATTTTGATGGAAAAACTTATATTTTGTAATTTGGATCTGCTAAAAAATAAACCTGACGAAAATGATTACGAAGAATATGACTTTTCTGATTTCGATTTTGAACAGTTCACCAATAAACGTAATATATTCATGCATAAGTTTAAAGAATTATCGGAAGAATCGGACAATAAAATCTATTTTTATAGTAGAAAGACTGATTTATTAAAAGATTATGCAGATGCTTTTCATTCTCACGGATATACTAATTTTTTATTTAAAGATAGAAAAAAAATCGAAACTTTTGTTAAATCGTATAAAAATAAGAGTAACTACTTTGTATTTGTAGGTGGCAAAATGCTGACTTCAACTCGCAGTTAATACTCGTTCTTTATATATTGTACCACATGGTTGCCGCTTGAAGAGAAAGCACAAAAATATGGTATTCACGTAAACACAGTAAAACAGCTCAGAAAGTTTATTCAAACACTAAACAATCAAAATGTATGGTATTCCAAGTTGGAAGTAGATGCTATTACTACTTGTTACTCTCTTATGGATGCAAGATACAGCTCTTATGCAAATACTAACGAAGAAAGAGAAATGCTACTACATTTTCAAGAACTTCTAAAAAAAGGAAGAAGCCGAAATTATTATCAAATACTTTTATATCATTTTTTAGCTGGAATGACCAATTCGGCCGTTTTTAATGATATAGAGTTGTTTGGAATAATCCCGTCATCTAATTGCAATGTAAACGAAGATTTGTATTCATTTATGGATCAAATTAGATGTTTAAAGGGAATACAACCCGTAAAAAGAAAATATCCTGAAGAGTATACAAATACGCAAAAAAATCTATTACTACGCCATACACAAAAAAAACCCGCACATATCAGCCATTCACCTGAAGAACGTGCAAATTGAGTATTCCGGGTGGTTTTACACCGTAATTCCGGAGAGTGGAAACCGCCGTTCCGATATAAAGGAAACCGAGATTCTGTTTTAGAGGAAACCTACATTCCGGAGTCATGGAAACCACGGTTTCTTCCCTTATAATGTATTTATACGTCATTTGGCGCAAATACATTATAAGGAGGTCGACTATCATGACCAAATATCGCGAGATTATCAGACTTGCCAGTCTGAATCTCAGTCAAACAAACATCGCCCTTAGTTGTGGTGTATCCAAGAAAACAGTCAACAAGGTTTTAAAGGCGGCCAGAGAAAAAGGAATCTCCTGGCCACTTGATTCAAACCAGACTGATGCGGTGATTGAGCAGATGCTGTTTCCAAAGAACAGCACACAATCCCAATCTAACAGGCGTATGCCGGATTATGTGCACATCCGCAAAGAACTTCTCCGCAATGGAGTGAACAAAAAACTCCTTTGGACGGAATATCTTGAGGAGTGTCGCCTTTCTGGTGATGAGCCACTTATGTACTCTCAGTTCTGCTATTACATCCAGCAGGATGAGCAGAAGCGCCGTGCTACCATGCACATCAATCGTAAACCAGCAGAACAAGTTGAGGTAGACTGGGCTGGTGATCCTGCACACATCATAGATCCGGATACCGGCGAAATCCTGGATGCACACATTTTTGTAGGAGTAATGACCTATAGCCAGTATCCATATGTAGAAGCATTCATGGATGAAAAGCAACCCTCATGGATCGCTGCACATGTCCATATGTATGAGTACTTTGGCGGTGTCGCAAAAATCCTTGTGCCGGATAACTGCCGTACTGCTGTGGATCACAACAAGGCTGGAAAGACCAACGGATCAATGCGGTCTATCAGGAGATGGCAGAACACTATGGCACTGCAATCATTCCAGCCCGCGTTCGGACCCCTCGTGATAAAGCAACTGCCGAGGGCAGTGTAGGCAATATTTCCACATGGATTACTGCAGCCCTGCGTAATGAGCAGTTCTTCTCCCTTAGTGAGTTAAACCGGGCAATCCGTCAAAAACTGGAAGTTTTCAGCCATCGCTCTTTCCAAAAGAAAGAGGGCAACCGGTATGAAATCTTCCGCGATGAAGAACTGCCATTGCTGGCGCCTTTACCCGCCACCCCATATGAACTGGCGGAATGGAAACAAGCCACCGTTCAGTTCAATTATCACATATCCTTTGCCGGAATGCTATACTCAGTTCCACACGAATATATCAAATGCAAAGTTGATGTTCGAGTTACAGATAAGACTATTGAGATTTTTTACAACCATAATCGGATTGCATCCCACCGTCGTCTTTACGGACGCAAGGGACAATACAGTACAATCACAGAGCACATGCCACCTTCACACCAGCAGTACCTTGAATGGAATGGTGATCGATTCCGCAAATGGGCAAAACGGATTGGTGCCAGTACTTATCAGGTAGTTGATGCAATCCTTACCTCCAAACGAGTGGAACAACAGTCCTACCGCAGCTGTATGGGGCTTTTGAAATTGGCTGACAAGTATTCTGTTGACCGCTTGGAAAACGCCTGTCGGAAAGCACTCTCCTTTACAGCCACACCAAGCTATAAAAGTATCAAGAACATTCTTGATACCGGAAGCGAACTAAAGGAGATTCCAAACAAAGCGTCAGGAAACAACCATGCAGAACCAGTAAAAAGCAGCCACGCGCTTACAAGAGGCGCAGATTACTACAGGAGGTAAGAAATAATGACTACACAAAGTACTATCGATAAACTTATTGAAATGCGCCTAACTTCCATGTCAGATGCCTTTCTCACCCAGATGGAGGATCCGAAGATGAAAGAAATCTCTTTTGAGGATCGTTTCGGGATGTTGGTAGACATTGAGTATAGTAACCGTAAAAGCAATAGTCTGAAACGATTGATCTACAATGCCGGATTTGACCAGCCTGATGCATACATCGGAGACATTAACTATACTTCCGGGCGTAAGCTGAACCGTTCTTTGATTGAACGTCTCGCAACTTGTGAATATATCACGGAACACAGAAATCTATTTATTACCGGAGCCACCGGCAGTGGAAAGACTTACCTTGCCTGTGCTTTCGGGATGGAAGCATGTAAGCAACGCTACAAGACAAAATATGTCCGGCTTCCAGATATGCTTTTGGACCTGGAGATGGCACGTAATGACGGAACATATAAAAAAGTACAAGCGAAATATGCCAACCCAATCCTGCTGATCATTGATGAATGGCTTTTGTTGAAACCTACGGAATCTGAGCAACATGATATCCTTGAACTTCTCCATAGAAGACGCAGGAAATCATCCACCATCTTTTGTTCTCAGTATGATTCTAATGGCTGGTATGATCAGCTTGGTGGAGATGACAGCCCTCTCTCAGAAGCAATCATAGATCGCATCAAGCATGATGCATATAAAATCAACATTATCCCGACAGACCCAGGTAATTACAAGTCCATGCGGGAAGTATATGGATTAGATCCAGCTTTAAGCGAGTAAACTCGCAGAGATAAGAAGTAACTAAGTGCGGTATCCCTGTTTCGGAACAACGGTTTCCTGCCGCTGGATTAGCGGTTTCCGTTCCTCCGGAACAGCGGTACTCTTGCACAAGAATATTCATGCAAATCTGGGTGGAGATGAAGAGTTTTCTACAATTTGTATTAATCCAGATTATAAAAAGAGGATTGATAAGTTAAGAAGAGAAAACAGATTTAATGTATGTATTTTCGATGATTATATGACACATGGAAATACATTTAATTCTGTAAGGACGCTATTTGAAACACTCGGTGCTAATAAAATTGTATGTGTTTCATTAGGTTTATTTAAGGCTCCTTTTCAAAAGAATGACTATACTATCATTGGAGATGTGTTCGGCTCAACTTATACCTTTCAAATTGAAGCATGCCAGAAATTAAATAATTTTGAAATTAATGATAATGCAAAAATAGAAGTAGATGCACTATATAATATATTTAATTCCTAATAAAAAATGAGATGAGATAAAATGATACGATATATTATTGCCCTAAGCGAACTAGGGCTAAAAAACCATGATTTAATATTTCTTTTACAAAACAATATTACTTACATTGAAAAGATGTTTTATGATAGTTCACTATTTGAAAGTCACCTTGAATTAATGATATATCAAGAATACTTTTCAAATAAAGAACAAATAAATAATGCTCTTCTCAAAGCTGATTCAATTTTAGAGATAAACAAAAATTTAAATATAAAAGTAACTTTTTATACTGACACAAATTATCCTCAAGAATTAGCAAAAATAAATAATCCACCAGCAATTATCTATTATAAAGGAGGAGAGTTTTCCGAGATTTCTCAATATTCCATTGCTTGTGTTGGGACTAGAAAGCCCACAAAACTTTCGTATAATGCGGTAAATTATCTTGTGCCACAATGGATTAATAATAATTGTTCTATTATTTCAGGCCTAGCCTGTGGTGTAGATAAACTATCCCATCAAGCATGTATTTCTGCTGGTGGAAAGACTGTTGCTGTATTAGCTCATGGGCTTGATACTATTTATCCAGTAGAAAACAAATCATTAGCTAATCGAATACTTTCTACCGGTGGAATACTAATGTCTGAATATCCTGTATATACAAAAGCTGATAAATTTAGATTTGTTAACAGAAATAGACTGATCGTTGGAATGTCAAAAGCTATTGTAATATATGAATGTGATGCAAAAGGCGGTACAATGCACAATGTAGACTTTGCTATACAACAAAACAAACCTATCTTTTGTCCTGATGTAGGAGACGGAATATTAGATATCCAAACTGGAACTCAAAAATTAATTAATGAGCATATTGCTACCGTAATTAGGCAGGGTAGGGATATTAAAAATGTACTTAATGCTATAGGCATTAAAAATATAGATACATCAATGAAAAACATTACTATTAAAAAAATATTTCTTCATGCTATTTTATCTATTCTTCATAATGAAATAGTATTGGATTCAACTATACAAGAACTGAAGCTACCGTTTAAAAATCACAGTTCTTTTTATAAAAATGTAATACAGTTAATTGATAAAAATATGCTTGACATAGATACGCTACTTAATTCACTAATTCTAAATAATATTGCAAGTATTGATAAATCATTGCAATTTAACGATTAAAGGTTGCACTAAGAAGGGACCTCAGTGTCCCTTTAAACAGCATTAATAAAAACATAATTACATTATCATTAACAGTAATCTTTTCCATTCCTTTTTGTCACATCTATATGCACCGTACTCTTACTAATCCCAAACTGCTTCGCTGTCTGCCTCACTGTCGCATTATTTTCTATTATATAAGTTGCGATCTCAACGGCCCTCTCCTCGATATAATCTTTCATGGAAACCCCTGTATAATTTGTTTATACAATCTATGCAGGGCTAAGAGACAGTATGCGGAATGTACACTCCGATTCGTCTATATTTCTTTTGATATCTGCAACAACTAATCTGAACCTGTTTCATTTTTCTGTATCTATTCGATTGTAAATAATTCAGGCAAGTTCCACCACATGATTTATACTATCAATTACAATATACTTCCATGATATAATCTCATAACATGCCTCCGTTTTTTCGGCACAATATCCCTAAGTCTTCTATTATTGTTCCAAAATCTAAGGTATGCTCAACTTCATAATTTTCTTTTCATTCATCCAAAACCTCCTATTATTTAGCAATGGCAAGATAATCTTTTTCCTGCTTCGCCATTCTATTATCCTCCCTTTACTCGTATCTTTAAAACAATCCAAACAACGATGACTCATCAAAAAGTACATCATTTGATAAGCATAGCCTATATGTATCTACAAACATTCTTATAAATTCACCTGATAGTTCTTTATTTTCTTCATAATCCTTTTGTAGCAACTGCTGAAAATACGCCCACTTCTACAGCTTCATCATATACCTCGCATATTTCTAAATACGTATTCGAATAATGTCTTCTTTCTTCCGAAAAAGTATTTGTTACATTTCTCCAATTTCCCATACTAATCTCCTTCCTATCCTTCATTTTAACTGCTTTTCATCTGTAACTCAAGAAAATGAGTGACAAAAAGACCGGAATTCCCCTGCAGTCATTACTTTTTCCCCATTCTCCACACTTCAAAACCTCAAAATTTTATTGTAATATTTTACCAATTTTTATAGTATTACACGCCAAAAAACCATGATATTATAAAAACAATTCTTCCAGTTTTTCAAACACGCGCGATCTGAAGGATAACAAGAAGAGTAAATTTTTTATGTAGGAGGGCACTATGAAAAATCGTTTACGATCCATGTTTATAGCCGCCGTACTGGTTGGCACAGTTGTCGCAGGAAGCTTCACAGCTCCATTTTCTGTTCAGGCAGCGAAAAAGGACACCACATCTTTTGAAGATTTAAACCAGTCTCAAATAGTAGAAGCAATGGGACCTGGCTGGAATTTAGGAAATCAGCTGGAAAGTGTCACTGACAACGTTCCGGAGGAAACAAACTGGGGAAATCCCGTAATCACCGAAAAACTCATTCAAAGTGTAAAGGCTGCAGGTTTTAAATCGATCCGTATCCCTGTATCCTATTTTGCCAAAATCGACGATGACAAAGATTATACGATTGACAGCAAATGGCTGGATCGTGTACAGGAAGTTGTAAACTACTGCATTAAAAATGACTTGTATGCAGTGATCAACATTCACGGAGATGGCTATAATACCATTGATGGCGGCTGGCTTCTGTGCAATGGAAAAAATCAAACAGAAATTAAGAAAAAATATAAAAAGGTATGGAAGCAAATTGCAGAAAGATTTAAAAATTACGATGAGCACTTACTGTTCGAGTCCATGAATGAAGAATTTGACGGCAGTTATTCTGAACCGAATAAAGAGTACTATCAAAATATTAATGACTACAACCAGATATTCGTTGATACTGTTCGGAAAACAGGAGATAACAATACAAAGCGTTGGCTGATTATTCCCGGCTGGAACACAAATATCGACTATACCGCCGGAGACTACGGTTTTAAACTTCCTACGGATCAATACCGTGACAAATCAATCGATAAAGAAGAACAACGAATTATGATTTCTGTTCACTATTACTCTCCATGGGACTTCTGTGGCGGGAAAACGGTGTGATCACTCAATGGGCAACGAAGCGGATGATCCTTCCAAAACAAGTACAACCTGTGACGAAACTTACATGAAAAATCAGTTAAATCTGATGAAAACAACATTTGCAGACAAAGGATACCCTGTTTTCATCGGTGAATACGGCTCTATCGACAAAACATCCTATGACAGTGAAAACGAATATTACCGTGCATATTTTGCCCGAAAATTGTGCCAGCTGAGTCGTAAAAACGGATGTATTCCAATGTACTGGGACAATGGATACAATGGTGTCCACGGATTCGGCTTATTTGATCGTACAACATGTGAAGTCACACAGCCTGTCATTATTGATGCCATTATGGAAGGTTTTGGTCAGAAAGCATCTCAAAACAGCACTCTGATGTCCGTCCGCCTGTATGTGTCAGACAGTAAATACTGGACAACCATTCAAAGTGATAACACTGCAAGAATTACCAAAAAAGGCGGCACCTATACTCTGAAACTGAAAGGTGATAAAGATATGCTTTCAAACATCACAACCATCGCTTTAAAAGACTGTAACGTTGAACTTGGAAATCAGACAAAATCCGACTTTACCAATGCTCAGATTGTAATTGACAAGGTTCGTTTTAATGGAACCGATTACACGGTAAAAGAAAATAAAAATGATGAGGTTTTCTCTGAAAAAGGCAGCCTTCAGATGGAGCTGATCAATCAGTGGAGCGAAGCAGAGCCGATGATCGAAGGTCTGCAGAAAAAAGAATCTTTTTCTTTCCAGGATGCAGACTATAAAGATGAAAATGTGTTAGAGGTTACGTTCACCATCTCCAATTTGAAATAAAAATAACAGACTCATTTTCAATATTTCATGTAAAAATGAGGCCGGGAACGCAGATTATTTTGCTTTACACCAGCCTCATTTTTGCTTGTCTACTTAATTACCAAGATGGTGAATGAATACCTGTACTGTGCAAGAATCAAATTCTGCTTTGTATTCATTGTTCTTCCAACCTGTGCACATCTTCCGGTGATAATCCGGAATACTCCGCGTTCTTTTCTATCGGCAACTTATCCTCCAACATCTTACGCGCCATTTCCACTGCGTGCTCATGTTTTCCTTCACGTAATCCTTCACGTAATCCTTCGCGCCTTCCACTAGCTAACATATGGCGATGATCCCGGATTGCCTTTTGTCGTTCCTCATATTCTAATCGTTTTTCCTCGTCTGCACTGATTTCTTCCAATTTATCATATGCTTTATGGATATATTCATCTTTTTCTGCCAACACTTCAATTTCCTCCCTGCTCCTTGCACCGAAAAATTGTGCCCATCGAAGGAGTTCTGTCTGTGGATATTCATACTTCGCAAGCTTTGGCAGCTCAAGTACATGAATCTCGAATTTGTCGGAATACATGTCCCGTATCGTATCCTCCCAGATATGAAAACAAGAATAATATCTCTCATGTTCAAACAGTGTAAAATCCAGAATCCCTACATGGATACATTTCTTCAACTTATCATAATCTTCCCCTTCGTGGATCTGGTCTACATACATTTTCCCAAGATAAAACAAAGACCGCTCCTGCCAGTAATCATAGGCAATAGACTGCATTTCAATGTTTAGCTGCTCTCCCTCTCTTAGACGAACTCGCACATCCAGGATTCCGTACTTCTCTTCCTTATATTTCTTACGAAGCTTCTTCGGAAGTAATTCCATATCCAGAATCTCTTCCGGTGGAATCCGAAGAAACGCACCTATAAATCCTCGGCGCACTTCTTCATCTTCCATCAGCTCCTGAAAACAAAAATCCACGCTAGGTAACATAATAAACTTCTGTTCTTTCGTTTTCTTACACATATAACTGCTCCTTTCCACGGTGTGGAAAACACAATCATACATGATGTTCTTTTTTGATATTTTCATTATAAAGAAATATTGTCTATTGTACAACTGCTTTTCCATCATATTTACTTGCCTCTTTGTTCAGTTAAATTTTTTCTGAAATATCTGACCGAACGGTCTTGACCTTCTAGAAATCATTTAGAAATTTATCAGAAAGTTTAGATGATTCAAGTATAATATGACAGTATATGAAAAGCAATAAACTATTTATTAAATTTCCAAAGAATCCCTTTTAATTACTCAAACTTTGCATTTCAATAAGTTCGTATACACCTTGAAAATCCAATAATTGAGGGCGTAAAAAATAGTATGGATGCCATCCGGTTTGGTAGAATTGAGTTACTCAAAAACAATTAAAAACCGTAGGCTCATGCTATAAATAAAAGATAACACCAGACACCCAGAATGATACCCAAATTTTTAAAACTATTCGAAGATTTTTAATGGTTTTCATGTTTCTCCAGTACTCAAAGCAGCAAATTCATTGTGTACTTCACTTACTATCGTTGTATTTCCGGTACATTTTCTTCTTTGTATGTTACTCTAAAATGTTTTGCCCCAAGATCCTGCACAATCTTTTGTAATTCTCTTATTCGCGCTATTTTTAAATAACTAAAAATAGTCGTCTAACGCAATATATTCATCTCTATCACTTGGGTCTACATCATAAAAAGTCGGAATTTCTCCCGACTTTTCCTTTATTCACTCAATTTAAATCATTTTTTACGCCCTGGCATTTTTGCAGTAATCTGCTTTGATACCCCTTTCGGCACATTGATCTGTATTCCAAATAACATCCGAATAAACCAGATCATAAACAAGAATATAAAAATTGGAATAAGACAAGATGTAACCAACATCACCGCGATTAACTCAATAAATTGATTCAAAAGTTCTTCCCCTTTTTCCAACAATCCTGAAATTCCATCTTTGATTTTCGATAATGCTTTCTCTATGATGTTACCTTCTGAATCTGTATTTTTCTCAATTTCATTCGTTATATCCTGTGCTTCCTTTACAGTCTCTTCCATCGTTGACTCATATGTTTTTTCTATCATTGCCGAAACATTCATGCTGAATGGAATAATCATAAATATAACAAGACCGAATGCTGCTATTTTTGCTGCCAATATTTTCAAAACCGTTCGATTAAATCCGATTCCTGCCGCGAACAAAACACACGCTGCCGGAATCAATATAGAAAACGTTGCATATCCGGTAAGTGTCACCAAATACTTTTCCAAAAATATAACGACCAGAATAATCAGAAAATATGATGTTAAATCTGTCAGCTTATTTGCTATCGGTGTTGTCGCATCTCCGGGAATTGCCGCAATGGCTGTTGATGCTGCCGCTGATGTTGCTGTTAGTTTTAGAATATCTGCCTTCTTCTCATCCAGTGCCTCTATCGTTTTTTTATGGTTTTCCGGATTGCTTGCCGCTTTTGAAACAACAGTCATCGAAAGGACCATTATCACAAGTGCCACTGCCACCCATGCCAGTTTTTTCACATTCTTCTTTTCTATCATTTTCTCATTTCCTCCTATGTGCAATCATATACACAGTATACCCTACAATTTGACTTACTTCATTAATTTTTTCATCACGGTCTTTCCTTTCTCCGTGTAAATGAGTATATTTCATCACGCTAACGTGATAGCAATACTCATTTACGGAATTATTTGTTTCAGAAAAGACCGTGTAAATTTCGCGAATTATACATCAAAACGGACGTGTTAACTCTAACACGCCCGCACATCTGTCCTTATTTTATTGTCCCCGTATCCCAATATACTGTATCGGCCCCTATGAAATCTCCGCCAGCATCTTCTCCGGATCTTCTGCTGCCTTCACTTTATCGTTTGCCTGAATGATCACACCCTCTTCATCAATCAGATAGGTCGTTCTTACTACTCCCATGGATACTTTTCCGTAATTCTTTTTCTCTTTCCAGACATCATATGCCTGAATCACTTCTAATTCCGTATCAGAAAGCAATGTAATCGTCAGACCTTGTTTTTCTTCAAATCTTTTATGCGACGCAACACTGTCTTTGCTGATTCCAAGAATTACCACGCCTTTTTCTTCAAACTGCGGATAACGTTCGCTGTATCCGCAAGCCTGCTTTGTACACCCCGGTGTATTATCCCTTGGATAGAAATACAAAAGAACTCTTTTCCCTCTGTAATCTTTTAAACTGTGTAACTCTCCATTCTGATCCGGAAGTGTAAATTCCGGAGCTTTTGTTCCTGTTTGTAACATTGCATTTTCCTCCTGTTTTCTGATTTTTTTGATATTCCAACCTTCTTTACAACCATATCTCTCCCAGTCTGCCTTCTCCTTTCAGATACTTTCTGTAAATCACAAAGAACACCAGACTGGTCAGACATGCTGCCGCTCCATCCGCGAGGGGCTCTGCATAAAATGCACTCTTCGCCGCAAACACGATCGGCAGGACACATGTCATCACAAAGTACACAATCTTTCGAAACAGTGACAAGCTAAGGGAAAGCCTTGTCATCCCAAGCGCCGTCAGCGCATCCACAAACACATACTGGAGGCTGAGTGGGATCACCATCAATGTAAACACCTGGATTCCCCATATGGACAGTTCCCGGTATCTTGCATTGTCTGTAAAAATCTGCACAAAATACTGCGGCAGAATTCTGGATACAAGGAACATCACCGTTGTAAATGTAATACATAGCACCAATACCCACTTCACTGTCTTACGGATACGATCCGGTTTGTTCGCACCGTAATTAAAACTGATCAAAGGCTGTGATCCTCCCGTAATTCCAAGCATCGGAGAGGTAATCAAAAGCATATAGCTCTGTACGATCGTTGCTGCCGTGATCAGCGTATCTCCCTGAGATTCGCCGCCATAATACTGAAGTACAGCATTCAATGCAATGATGATCACACTGTCTGTCGCAAGGATCAAAAATGGCGAAAAACCGATCTTACAGATTCGTTTCCCAATCTCCCACTCCGGCTTTACAAGATGGATCGGAATCTGCATCTTCTTACTGTGTAAAGTCAAAAGTACAAAAATACAGGACGAAAGCTGTGCGATGACTGTCGCAACAGCCGCTCCTGCAATATCCATATCAAATACAAAAATAAAAATCGGATCCAGCACAATGTTTACCACTGCTCCGATCAATGTAGTCGCCATTCCCAGAAACGGAAATCCCTGCGCTGTAACAAAATAGTTCATCCCCATAGACACAAGGGCAAAAAATGTCCCCAGAGTATAAATCGTCAGATATGTATTCGCATATGGAAACGTCACTTCACTGGCACCGAACCAGTTCAGTAAAAAATCCTTGATCAGCAAAAACACAACTGTCAGCACTGCGGAAAATATAAGCAGCATGGAAAAACTATTCGCCAATATCCGTTGTGCGCTCTTCTTATCTCCTGCCCCCAGTTTCACCGAAAACGTAACCGATCCTCCGATTCCGATCAGAGCAGCAAACGAAGACAAAAGCGTAATGATCGGAGCACATACTCCGGCGCCGGCAAGGGAATCCCCGCCGATCACCGGAATATTTCCGATATAGATCCGGTCTACAATACTGTAGAGCACATTGACGAACTGGGCAAACATAAAAGGAATTGATGTCTTTAATACTAAAAGTGGAACGGAATCCCTTCCAAAATCATTTGTCTTTTTCATGCTGCACCACTATCCCACCAAAATCTGGTATCCTTTTTCAAATATCTCTCCCGGCTGCACCGCATTGATTCCCTTCTTTTCAGAAATATCTTTATCAAATCCGGTATCATCACAACGGCCTGCCCATGGCTCCAGACATACGAACGGCGCATTCTTCGGTGACCAGATTCCGTAACTGTAAAATCCTTCACTCTTTACGCCCACATATGGCTTTCTTCCATCCTTTTTGCACAGCCATACTTCTTTTAACTGATAATCATCACAGATCAGTGTATCCACCTCAAACAATTTTTCGGAAAGCTGCAGATAGCCGTCCTCCAGTTCCAGAGAATAGCTTTCTTCCGGCAGGCCTGTTCCGCATTCCAGATTCAGCCCGCAGCATTCCAGCGTTTCCATCTTCGGAAACCACAGAAGATAGTCGTCTTTCGTCTCCTTTGCGCCTTCAAACATAAATGCCGGATGTGCTCCGATCGTAAAATAAATCGTTTCTTCTGATGGATTTTTTACTTTCCAGTCTACAAAAATATTTTTTCCATCCAGACGGTATGTGATATACAGCTCAAAGTCATAGGGATACACTTCTCTCGTCTCTTCATTCGAACAAAATAAAAACTGCGCTTCCTCTGCTGCAGATTTTACACAACGAAACTGGCTGTCTCTTGCAAATCCATGCTGAGACGTCGGATACTGTGTTCCTTTGATCAGAACAGTATTTCCGTGTGTCTTCCCTACATTTGGGAACAGGATCGGAGAATGCCGGTTCCAAAATTCAGGATTTCCGTTCCACAAGATCTCTGCTCCTGTCTTTTTGTTAAAAATTCTTGTCAGTTCTGCGCCTTTTTCTGCGATTTCCACACAAAGGCATGCGTTTTCCAATTTCATAAAACTCCTCCGCTTCTTTTCATTCGTCTACTACAACTGTACACCATTCTGCCTGTCAGTACAACCAGAAAGCACCGGAAAAACAAAATCTGTTTTCCGGCGCTCTCTTTTTATTCCTGTGCATTATCTGTACTGCTCTGATCTGAACTCTCATCTGAACTCTGATCGGTATTCTGATCTTTGTTCTCTGTTGTGCTGTTCTGTGTATCTTTCGCATTTTCATTCGTCGTTTCGTTTTCCTGCTCTACCTGAACACAACTCTTCTGCAGATACTTGGCAGCTTTTTCCTGCATGATGGACTGCTCGATGTTTTCTTTTCCGTTTTTCTCTTCATATTCCGCAATCTGATCTGTACGATATCCGGCAAGTGCTGCATACTGCTTCAGCCCGATCTCATACTCTTTATCTGTAGGTTCTAAATTCTTTTTCTCACAGAGAAGCTCTACTGCCATCTGATTTCTCACGGTATTCTCTGCTACTGTCTGTGCCTTCTCTTTAAACTGATCTTCTGTCATTCCCATGTACTGAGTCAAATAATCTCCCAGCTCCATCTGATAGTATTCTGCTGTACTCTCATACTGGTTTATGATCGCCTCTTTCTGCTCTTTTACTTTATCTTTCGGAAGATCTTTTTTCACTTCGATCTGATCCACCAGAGCATTCAAAAGATTCTGGTACATCTGCTGGTTTTCGATTTTTTCTTTGATTTCTTTTTTATATTCCTTTACAGTTGTAGCTTCTACACTGTTCTCTTTGACCCACTTATCTGTCAGCTTCGGCACATCTACTGTATAAATGCCATTTAAAGTAATGGTAAACACTGCGACTTTTCCGGCCATCTCTGTATTCGTATACGTATCCGGGAACTGTACCGTAATGTCAAACTGCTCTCCTTTGTTATGACCGACAATCTGGTCTTCAAATCCCTGGTAGTCTCCGTTTGCACCGATAAAAGAACCGGAACCAAGCTCCAGGTCTGTTCCCTGGGCAGAACCACCCTCAAATTCCACACCGTCTACTTTTCCGACATAATCAATATTGACTGTATCTCCTGTCTGCGCTGCACGGTCTGTCACCTCTGTTCTGGTTGCATCTGCCTGAAGAAAATAATTCACATAATTCGTCACCTGATCATCTGTCAGTTCAGTTGCTTCCACCTGCGGCACTTCCAGTCCCTTGTACTGTTTAATCGTAATATACTCATTGGATAACTGACTGGAACATCCTGTTAAGGATCCAATCAGAAATACTCCTGCAATTGCTGCAATGATTCTCTTCTTCATCACTTTCCCCTTTCACTTTCCACATCATTAGTCAACGCCCATTATAACACATTCCTGCTCCCAAAAAATATAGCATTTCTAAGAGTTCACAAGATTTTCACGGTTTCTCTCTTTTCACTTACAAAAGAGGAGATAACAATCTTGAAAACTGCTCTTTTCCCCGGATGATAAGACTTCTCTGGTGATACGCATTTCTCGTGATCTGTGTAGATTTTGTCATATCATTTTCAAAGCTCTGCTCCAATTTCTGCGTTGTCTCCTCGCTGTATACCACTGCATTGACTTCAAAGTTCAATCCAAAGCTGCGAAAATCCATATTGGCAGTTCCCACACACACTACGGTTCCATCCACCATCACTGTCTTTGCATGCAGAAATCCGTTGTCATACACATAACATTTTGCTCCGGCCTCCACCATTTCACCAATATAGGAATACGTCGCCCAGTATACAAACGGATGATCCGGCTTGCACGGAATCATAATCCTTACATCCACACCGGAACGGGCAGCAATCTTCAATGCATCCAGAATCGAATCATCCGGAATAAAATACGGTGTCTGCAGATATACATGATCTTTTGCGCTGTGAATCAGTCGCAGATAATTGTCATGGATTGTTTTGATCTGCGAGTCCGGACCACTGGAAATAATCTGCACCGGGTCTCTTCCCTCCCGCTCATACTTCGGAATCTCAAATAAGGTATCCTCCTGAAACAGATTTTCCTTTGCCGCATAATTCCAATCCAGTACAAACCGTACGGCCAGAGAGGTTACGGCTGCCCCTTCGATACAAAGATGGGTGTCCCTCCAGTAACCGAACTTCTTTTTGTCCAGTCCCAGATATTCCCTTCCTACATTGAAACCACCCACAAATCCGACCCTGCCGTCTATCACGACAATCTTGCGGTGATTCCGGTAGTCATTCGAAGCTGAAGATTTCCAAACAGCGCCGGGAAAAATTCTGCACGTGGATTCCTTCACATTCCAGGCGCTCCCAGTCCCGGTTACGCATCCCGCGGCACCCCATACTGTCAAATAAAATCCGAACTTCCACACCTTCTCTTGCTTTCTGGATCAGAACCGGCTCAATATGCTGCCACAATTCATCATTTCGGATAATATAATACTGAAAATGAATATACTTTTTTGCCCCCCGCATCTCTCTCAGAAGTGCCTGAAACTTTTCTTTCCCATCTGTATAAATCTGAACATCGTTATTATCTGTTAAGACCGCCTGACCGGCTTCCAGATTATACAAAATCAGATCGCGGTATCTCGCCACTGCCGGATTTGTCAGACGGAGTTTTCGCCTGTATATCGTTTCTTCCTGCCTTCGTACCGCGTATTTTAATTCTCCTTCAATCTCTTTTGCCTTAAACATCCTGCTTTTATGAAAATCCTGCCCGATCAGCAGATACAGGACAAATCCGAGAATCGGTATAAAATACAGCAATAACAGCCAGGTCCATACCGTCTGCGGAGATCTTCTCTGAAAAAACACAATGACCAGAGAAAGCAAAATATTGATCACAACCAGATTGTCCATCATAAAATGATACACACTGACTGCACTGTTCCATATCGTTTCTGCCATAAATACCTCTCCCCTATCTTTTTCTCATTTCCTTAGTATACCTGTTTTCTCCAAGAAAAGTAAAGCCCTGCCGTCCAAATCTCTTGCACTTCCCGGGAAACAATGTTACAATATTACATGCATAATTATGAAAAAGAGAATTTAGGAGGGTTTTATCGTGTCTACAGGATGGATCGTACTGATCGTTGTACTTGTGATTCTGATCGGTGTACTCGTCGGCCTTTATTTCTTCGGAAAAAAAGCAGAGAAGAAGCAGGCAGCACAGCAGGAACAGATGGATGCCATGGCGCAGACTGTCAACATGCTGATCATCGATAAAAAGAAAATGAAACTCAAAGAAGCCAATCTTCCTTCCGCAGTGCTGGAGAATACGCCAAAATATTTGAGACGTACCAAAGTACCTGTTGTAAAAGCAAAAGTCGGACCAAGAGTGATGACTTTGATGTGTGATGTTAAGATCTTTGACCTTATCCCGATCAAGAAAGAAGTCAAAGCTACCGTAAGCGGCATCTACATCACTGCTGTAAAAGGTGTTCGCGGACCACTTGAGGCTCCGGAAAAAGCAAAGAAAAAAGGCTTTTTTGCAAGATTCAAAAAAGACAACAAATAAGACAAAGAGCATTGCCGGCAGAAAATCTGCACTGCAGTGCTCCTTTTTTATACAGCAATTCCGCTGCCTTTGGATACAATATTCATTCGGATCTTACAATTCGCAAGCGGTTCATGATTCACATCCAGCTCATAATCCACCCGTACTTTGATCGTTTCATCCAAAACTTCAATTTCCATGTTTCTGGTATTCAATCCTACCAGCATCTGACCATATGGTGTTTTGTAATATGTCAGATTCTTCTTGTTTTTCTCAAATATCATATGGGTATTCGACAGTCCGCTTTTCATGATCTCAAGACTGTCCGTCCCTGATATTTTGATCTTATTCTTGATCGTGTCACTGACTCCTTCTACGATCTCATCATAGATGATATAATGTTTTCCATTTTTCGAGTAGTAGGTAGCCGGTGTCACAACTTCGATCACATCATCCTCATCCGGTCCCGGAATCTGGGCGTCCATATCCATATGCAGCCCTGAAATACTGACCAATACATCCTTTGTCATCTGTGTTCCCCTAATATTCTTCTATATTCACAATATTCGCTTTCGAAATATCAAACGGCATCACTGTATTTGCAAAATTTACAAACTTTTCCGCCGCATCGCTGACATAAAATTCATATTTGCTGCTTGTGCCTTCTTCCCCGTCATTTTCCATATCTTCACTCTGAAGAAGCCGTTTGAGATCCATGGCGGTCTCATAGGCGGATTGACAATCTGGATCCGTTCTCCCATATAAGCACGGATCTTGGAACGTAAAAGCGGATAATGGTACATCCTAAGATCATCGCATCGATCTCTGTATGCTTTAACGACTCCAGATAATATTCGATGACTTCTTCTGTGACCACATGTTCTTTAAATCCTTCTTCCACAAGAGGGACAAACAGCGGGCAGGCCTTCTCCCTCACATGAATGTTCGTCCATCTGATGGATCACCTTTGTATAAGTACCGCTCTTCACCGTTGCATCCGTTCCTACCACACCGATTTCTCCGTTTGCCGTAGCTTCTACTGCCGCCCTTGCGCCCGGAACGATCACGCCGATGATCGGAATATCAAATTCATCCCGAACAGTATCCAAAGCCAGTGCACTTGCCGTATTGCAGGCAATAACAATGGCCTTGACCTGTTTTGTTTTCAGGAAACGGATGATCTGCTCAGAAAAGCGAATAATATTGCTCTTGGATTTACTTCCGTATGGAACGCGGGCAGTGTCACCAAAATATACAATATTTCATGCGGCAGCTGCCGTGTTATCTCCCGTACAACGGTAAGTCCTCCGACACCGGAGTCAAATACTCCGATCGGGGCCTTTTTCTTCTCACATTCCATACTCATAATTTTCTCTCCTAGATTGCAAACGATTTTGCGATTTTATACTGATACTCCGGAATTGTCTTCTTCATGGACAATGCCTGATCAATATCGAAATCTACATATTTTCCACCCTGGTATCCGATTACACGGTTGGATTTTCCTTCGCACAGTAAGTCAACTGCCAGTGCCCCCATTGTAGACGCATATACTCTGTCTTTACATGTCGGGCTTCCTCCACGCTGCATGTGTCCGAGGATTGTTGCTCTTGTCTCGATTCCTGTTGCTTCTTCAATTCTCTTCGCCATATTGATGGAATCACCGATTCCCTCTGCGTTGATAATAATGTAGTTCTTTTTCCCGCGTTTTTTGTTTTCCAGAATATCTTCGATCAGCTCCTGCTCATCATAATCTTTTTCTTCCGGAAGAAGGATTTTTTCTGCTCCGTTGGCAATACCGCACCACAGTGCAAGGTATCCTGCGTCACGTCCCATTACCTCAATGATACTGCATCTCTCGTGTGAAGTAGATGTATCACGTACCTTATCGATCGCTTCCATAGCTGTATTGACAGCTGTATCAAATCCGATCGTATAATCTGTACATGCAATGTCAAGATCGATCGTTCCCGGAAGAGCAATCGTATTTACTCCGAGGTTCGCCAGCTTCTGTGCTCCGGCAAAAGATCCGTCTCCTCCGATTACTACAAGACCGTCAATTCCGTATTTTTTACAAATTGCTGCTGCTTTCTGCTGTCCTTCTTCTGTACGCATTGTCTGGCAGCGTGCTGTCTGAAGAATTGTACCACCTCTCTGGATGATATCAGACACATCGCGTGCCGTCAAATCAATGATCTCTTCTTTTAAAAGTCCGTGATATCCTCTTCTGATTCCGCGTACCTTCAGTCCTTTTGCAAGAGCTCTTCTTACAACTGCACGGATCGCAGCGTTCATTCCCGGTGCATCTCCACCACTTGTAAGTACTCCAATGGTACGAACTCTATCTTCAATCTCTTCTAACATTTTTTCTTTGTCTGCTTTGTTTGCCATAACTTTTCCACCTTTCTGAATTCTTCTACTCTTCAAAAGTAAAGTTTGCCTATTTTTTAACACTCCGGGTATATTCTACCTTATTTATATTCCTTTATCAATAGATTTTTCTACGACTTTTACTCGCTTTTCCCCGTAATGATTCATCAATCTGCTCAATACTTCCTGACCGATGCGAATGTTTCTGTTTCTCGGAAGCCGCTTGATCGCCCGCTCTTTCTGACAATAGATCACAACCTCGTCATCTCCTTCCGAGTCTGCCAGGTATCCATATAAAATATGCTCATTTCGCAGAAAATCTTCTTTATCTGAAAACTGCACCCACAGCTCTTTTTTGGTCTGCTCAAACGGAATGATCGTCTCACAGATCAGCTTGCTCGGCCGCTCCTCTTCCTCGGATACTCTTCCCTTTACAAAAATTTTTTATCAATCTCCAGATACTCTCTGTTTTTTCATAGTCCCGCGGGAAGACGATCACCTCTACCGTTCCCACCAGGTCTTCCAGAGACAAAAATGCCATCATCTGATTGGTCTTTGTATGCTTGATCGTTTTTGCGGTGATCATGCCGCCTACAATCTCCCTCGTTCCGTCATGCACCTTTGCCCGGCCTGTCTCTTCATCCGGCTGGAAATCCAGTGTGGTGGCTGAAATGGATTTTCTCCATTTGTCCTCATACTCCTGCAATGGATGTCCGCTTAAGTAAACTCCCAGCACTTCCTTTTCAAACGCCAGCAGATTCTCTTTCGAATACTCCCCGACATCCGGCAGTTGATCTCAAACTGCTCTTTTTCTTCCTCACCCACCATATCAAACAGTGTCATCTGACCGGTCATGGCATATTTCTTTTCCTGATTGACGTGATCGACGATCTGAACATAAATGCTCATAAACTGCTTTCTCGTGCCTCCCAGGCAGTCCAGCGCACCTGATTTGATCAAATGCTCGATCGCCCGTTTATTCAGCCATCCTTGACTGACATCCGACTGATAAATCTTCCAGATTTTAAACGGACCAAACTCATCCCGATCTTCTATGATCGAAGCGATCACCGGTCTTCCAATGCTCTTGATAGCCGTCAGTCCGTACCGGATATTGTTGCCGTCTACCGAAAAGTTGCCGATCCCGCGGTTAATATCCGGTGACAGAATCTGAATATTCATCTGCCGGCAGGCATAAATATATTCTGCCACTTTGGACGGATTTTCAATCACGGAAGTCATCAGTGCTGCCATGTATTCCACCGGATAATAATATTTCAGGTATGCTGTCTGATAAGAAACAACCGCATAGGCCGCCGCATGGGATTTGTTGAATGCATACTTCGCAAAATCGATCATTTCATCATAGATCTTATTGGCTGTCTTTTCATCAATTCCATTTTTAATACAGCCCGGCACACCGTTCTCCTCATCTCCATAGACAAAGATCTGGCGCTCTTTCTGCATCACATCGCCCTTTTTCTTGGACATGGCACGGCGAAGAAGATCGCTTCGTCCCAGTGTGTATCCGGCAAGGTCACGCACGATCTGCATAACCTGCTCCTGATAGACAATACATCCGTAAGTAGGCGCCAGAATCGGCTCCAGCTGCGGACAGTCATAGGTGATCGATCCTGCATCATTTTTTCCCCGGATATACTGTGGGATAAAGTCCATCGGACCCGGACGGTACAGGGAAATCCCGGCAATGATATCTTCCAGGCTGTTTGGCTTCAATTCTTTCATGAAGCCCTTCATCCCTCCGCTCTCCAGCTGGAAGATTCCATCGGTCTTCCCGGTTCCGATATAAGAAAGTACCTGTTTGTCGTTATAGTCAATCTGATCCATATCAAGTTCCGGATTTTTGCTTTTTGCAAGCTGCACCGCATTCTGGATCACAGTCAGCGTCCGAAGTCCCAGAAAGTCCATTTTTAAAAGTCCCAGTTCTTCCAGAGTGGTCATTGTAAACTGAGTTGTGATCGAGCCGTCAGAAGCTCTTGAAAGGGGAACAAAATCATCGATTTCTCTCTGACCGATCACAACGCCTGCTGCATGCATGGAGCTGTGGCGCGGCAGTCCTTCCAGTCGTTTGCACATGTCGATCAGCAGTTTTACCTGCGGATCATTTTCATATGTTTTACGTAATTCCGGATTCATCTGCAGTGCTTTATCAATCGTGATATTGAGTTCCTGCGGAATCATCTTGGCAATCGAATCCACAAATGCATACGGAAGATCCATCACGCGTCCCACATCACGGATCACACCTCTGGCAGCCAGCGTACCAAACGTCACGATCTGGACTACCCGGTCTTTTCCATACTTACGCACAACATAGTCGATCACCTCCTGCCGTCTCTCGAAGCAGAAATCCACGTCGATATCGGGCATGGTCACACGCTCCGGGTTGAGAAAACGCTCAAACAGAAGCTGGTACCGGATCGGGTCGATATTTGTGATCTCCAGACAATAAGAAACAATACTTCCCGCTGCGGAGCCACGCCCCGGTCCTACTGCGATCCCGTGATCTTTGGCATATTTGATAAAATCCCATACAATGAGGAAATAATCGACATATCCCATGTTGCGGATCGTATCCAGCTCATAGCGCAGCCGTTCTTTCAGCTCCCTGGAAGGCGCTCCATAATGCTTTTCAAGTCCTTCCCAGCATAACTTGTTCAAATACTCCCAGGAAGTCATGCCGTCCGGCACATCATACTTTGGCAGCTTTGTGACTCCGAATTCAATCTCCACCTCACACCGGTCTGCAATCTTCTGCGTATTCTCCAGTGCCTGTTTTGCATATGGAAACAGCGCTTCCATCTCCTGAGGGGACTTTACATAATACTGGCCGCCCTCATACCGCATCCTGTTCTCATCGTCCAGCTTCTTCCCGGTCTGAATACAGAGCAGGATATCATGCGGCTTCGCATCTTCCGCGTACGTATAATGAATATCATTGGTCACAACAAGCTCGATCCCTGTCTCCTTAGAAAGCTGGATCTGTCTCTGGTTTACAAGCTGCTGCTCCGGGATCCCGTGATCCTGCATTTCCAGAAAGAAATTTCCTTTTCCGAAAATATCCTGATACTCTAGCGCCACCTTCTTCGCCTCTTCGGTAAGTCCCCGGCTCAGATACCGCTGTACCTCCCCAGCAAGACAGGCACTTAAGGCAATGATTCCCTCGTGATACTGACGCAGAAGATCCTTATCCACACGGGCTTATAATAATACCCTTCTGTAAATCCTCTGGAAACGATCTTCATCAGATTGGCATATCCCGTATTGTTTTCTGCCAGAAGTACCAGATGATGATATCTGCTCTCTCCACCGGCAGTCTCACGGTCAAACCGGGAATTCGGCGCCACATAAACTTCACAGCGAGAATCGGCTTGATTCCCTGCTTTCTGGCTTCCCTGTAAAAATCGATCACACCGTACATAACCCCGTGGTCCGTGATCGCAGCACTGTTCATGCCCAGTTCTTTAACTCTGGATACATATTCTTTTATTTTGTTGGAACCGTCCAAAAGACTGTACTCCGTATGGACGTGTAAATGCGCAAAACTCATAATTCACCTCTATATCCAGTATTGCTGTAAATCTAAAAAGGGCGTTCCCTTACAGAGAACTGCCCTTACATCTTCTCGTGTCTGTCAAAACCGGCGATTCAAAATCTGAGATATTCTTATTCACCGTTGATCATAAAATTGATCAGTCTTTCTGTATCTTCCGGCTCATAAGCAATGATCTCAAGCTCCGGAATCTCTCCGTTTGAGAAAATATTTGCCATAGATACATACTGGGAAAGTTTGGATTTCAGGTTCAGTCTGTCTCCCTCTCCTGTTACCAGTTCTACTCTTCCTTTGCAGTTGTCTACTACTTTAAAAAATGCGTCTATGTCTGTAATATTCTGTACTTTCATTTCTATCTGTCCCCTTTCTTCTCTATTTCTTTCTTCATTATAGCCTATTTACCATGGATTGCAAGGCTTTTTAGCGAATTCGGATACTGTCCGGAAAGATTTTTACGCGGTTTTCTTTCAGGAGTCGTCCGACGGCACGCTTGAATGCAGCCTTGCTCATACCAAACTCTGCCTTGATCGTATCCGGATCTGCCTTGTCATTAAACGGCAGTACTCCGTCATAAGACTGGATTCTTTTCAAAATCAGTTCTGCATCTGCATCCATCTGCTGCGGAATCTTCCCTCTGACACTTAAATCCAGCTTTCCATCTTCCTTTACATTTGTCACACGTGCTTCGATCTCATCACCGATACGAATCTTTCCAAAAACATCCTTTTTCGGGATTCTTGCAGAAAACTGATGATCCACCGCAACAAAAACTCCAAACTCATCACTTCTGTCGTATACAATTCCTTTTACCTGATCGTCTTTCTGATATGGAGAGTCTGTACGCAGCATATGATAAACTTTCATGGTGGCGCAAAGTCTTCCGCTCTTGTCTACGTACAATGCAACAAGACACTTATCGCCTTTCTGTACTTTTGCTGTCTGTTCTTTAAATGGAAGGAACAGATCTTTTTCCAGTCCCCAGTCCAGAAAAGCTCCCATCTTTCCTGTATCTGCCACTTCCAGAACTGCCAGATGTCCCATCGTCAGCTTCGGCTCATTCGTCGTCGCGATCAGACGGTCAGACGAATCCCGGTACAAAAATACTTCCACCGGATCCCCCGGTTCAATTCCTTCCGGCACCTGCTTTTTCGGAAGAAGTACACGTTCTTCATCATTTCCCAGATACACACCAAAATCTACAATCTTTACAACAGTTAAAACCTGCTTTTCTCCTAATTTCATTTAAAATCTCCTCTTCACCGTTCTTCGAACAGTATAACATGCTCTCTTACTTGATTTCAATCACTGCATACGGTTTTCCGTTTTCATCGCACAATTCTGTCACAATACGATTTTCCTCTCTCGCCACTTTCGGAAAGATCACATCTCCAAGAACTGCTGATTTCTTGTATTCCACCCGGATCTGGCGGACTCTTGTCTCTTCCGGCAAAACCTCCAGAGCCATCTGTACATACTGACAGTTATTCACATGCTCGTTGGTATCAATGTGATACTTCCTCACCGGAAACGACGGTTTTTCCTCCAGATTCTCCGGAAGACGGATCTTTCTGTCTTCATACTCCATCTCAAGCGCAGGCTCTGATCCATATGAAAGTACATCTTCCGGCTCAGGTCTTGCCGGTCTTCCTTTTTCCATATCCATAAACACCCACACAGAATTGGCATACGCAAGCCGGTTTCCCCGGGCATCATCGAGCACAAAATTCCTGTTTCCATACAAGCCTTTAAATTCCGTCGCAAAGGTTCCTGCTGTAATACGCTCTCCCAATGCCGGCAGACGTTCGATCACGATCTGCCAGTAAGACAAAATCCATGCTTTTTTCTTTGCCTTTAACACCTCTGTGCCCAACCCGATATCCTCAGACTGAAACGTACTGCAGTCCTGAAAATAATTAATCAGTGCCGGCAGGGTCATATTCCCGGTATGATCGATCTCACTGTATCTTACTCTGCTGTCAAATGTGTACATCTTTTCTTCCTTCCCGAACAGTTCCTGTTCCTTATACGTGTGCCTTATAGCTGTGTTCCATCGTAATGACACACTGATATCTTTTATCAATCTCCTGCAGCTTTTCCATCAATTGAAGCTGCAGATTATTTTTTTCTTCCTCATCATATTCAAATGGTACGACCATATCAAAGATCAGATTGATCTGCCCCATCCCGTTGACAACACGCAGATCATGAATGCTGCACTGAGAATCCAGTTCCTTTAATGCGGCTTCCACTTCTCCTCTCACCGTCATCACCTGTTCATCCCTCATCTCGATCGGATCCATATGAATCACCAGAAGAATTCCCAGCTCATCCACCGCATCCCGTTCAATCCGATCGATCAGCTCATGGGCTTCCTCAATATCCGCGTCGTTTGGCACTTCCGCATGAATGGATGCCATACTTTGATTCGGTCCGTAATTATGTATGATCAGATCATGAGTTCCCTCGATTCCCTGATAACGCTCTACAAAATGCTTGACTTTATCATATTCTTCCGGATCGATTGCTTCTCCGATCAGAGGCTCCAGCGTGTCTTTTGCAATTCCGACACCGGCCCACATAACTACCAGAGCGACTCCGATCCCCACAATCCCATCAATATTAAGCCCGGTCAGCCGGAAGATCACCAAAGACAAAATCGTTGCACTGGTCGTGATCACATCTCCCATAGAATCTGTAAAGACTGCCATCATCACCTTGGAATCAATCTTCTTTCCCAGCTTTTTATTAAATACACCGAGCCATAGCTTGACTCCGATGGATAAAATCAGGATCACTACCGAAATCAACTGAAAATTCAAGGTTTCCGGGGTTCTGATCTTGGAAACAGAATCCTTCAAAAAAGTAAATCCTACTTCCAGTACCAGAAATGATACGATCAAAGCCGCTATATATTCAATCCTTCCGTGTCCGAACGGATGCTCCTTGTCCGCCGGCTTGCCCGCCATCTTCACCCCGATAAAACTGATGATCGAAGATGCCGCATCTGACAGGTTGTTAAACGCATCTGCTGTGACAGAAACACTGTGCAGCAAAAGCCCCACAATAAACTTCACAAGAAACAGAAATACATTACAAACAATCCCCACCATACTCGCCAGCACTCCATATGCAGTGCGGACCGCAGATTTTTCTACCGCTTCATAGTCTTTCACAAAATGTCTGACTAAAAATTCCGTCATACTTCTCTTTCGTCTCCTTCTGTTGTTTTATTTTTGAAATATCTCCTGCAGGTAAAAGCGAAATTTTACTTTCTCCGGCTTTTTTTCTTCCTCTGACAACAGGATCCCGTCTCTCTCACTTTTCGTCTCCTCATTTACCGTATGCACTGCATCCCAAAATGCCAGCTCCGGATAGAGCATTCCCCACCAGTTGTGACCTTTGGCACTTCCGATCTCCACACGGAGTGCTTCGTAATTTCCTGCCGGAAATGTCATATCCTGATACTTTCTTTCCGGAATAGGTGGTTGTCACAGCCGCATTGACCGGATCATCGTATCCCTTTTCTGTAAGGCACTTTTCTGCAGTCTGCTCAATTTCATCACAGTGGGAACGCACCCACTCTTTTGTCGCTTCTGCGCCTGCACCTGTTGGCATCTCGGTCTGCAGAAATTCCAAAATCTCATTGCGTACACACAGCTTCATCTCCTGATCCAGGGTACTGTCACTGTTTGCCAGCACATGAAATCTGAGCACCTCATCTGCCAGTTCCTTTTGTACCTTTGCCTGTACTGTTCTCTCTGCTGTACTAAAGATCTGTCCGATCAGAATTCCCGCTGCCAGCATGGACAGCAATGCAATGATTCTGTTCCTGTTCTGATTTGAAAATTTCATATGTATCTCCTCCGGTTTCATTTTGATATCCGAAGTATGTACCAAAAACAGGAAGTTTATACAAATTTCCGTAATTTAAGACGTAGTGAAGAAATCCTTCACTACGCCCTTACTTATGTCTCAATGAATCTGTCACTGCAGTCACCTGATTCTCAATATGCTGTCCCATGATCTCAGATGCTGTCTCTTTATTACTCTTCTCGATCGCCTCGATGATCGCCTGATGCTCTCTCAAAAGCTGCGGATAACATTCTTTCTTCTTGAGATACTCTACTCTGTAGCGGTACATCTGTTCTCTGAAATTATTCAAAAGCTGCATCAGCCTCTGATTGTCTGTAGAACGACAGATAATATCATGATATGCCACATCAGCTCTGCGATCCTGGTCACATCCTCACTTCCCAGAGATTCTTCAAACTCCTTCGCCGCTTTCTTCAACGCTTCGAGTCCTTCTTCATCCATCCGCTCACAGGCCAGCTGAACTGCAAGCTCTTCCAGTGCCTTTCTGACTTCCAGCACATCATTCAGACTTTTCTCCGTGATCTCTGCGACTTCTGCCCCGCGTCTTGGGATCATCAGCACGAGACCTTCCAGCTCCAGCTTGCGGATCGCCTCCCGGATCGGTGTGCGGCTCACCCCCAGCTTATTGGCCAGCTTGATCTCCATCAAACGCTCTCCCGGCTTTAATTCTCCGCGCAGGATCGCCTGCCTGAGTGTCTTAAATACCACATCCCGAAGCGAAGATATTCATCCATTGTCACTTCTAATTTCGGTTCCATCTTATGTCCTCCTTGCGCCATGCACATTTGTCACATATACCTGTTTTGCCAGTGCCTTCCTGCGAATCTGCTCCTGCGCTCTGCGCGCTGCCGCACGGCTTTCAAAAATCCCGAATACGGTAGGACCGCTCCCGCTCATCATCGCATTGAGCGCACCTGCTTTTTCATCTCATCCTTGATCTTTTCAATGACCGGATACATCCCGATCGTGACATCCTCCAGCACATTGCCCATATGAGCGGCAATCTCGGAAAGAGACCCCGTCTCCAGACCCCGGATGATCCCATCTATGTCCGGATGATCCACGATTTCTTTTGCATCCAGCGCCTCATATACCACTTTGGTAGAAACACTGATCGGCGGTTTTGCGATCAGCACCGTACACGCCGGAAGTGCAGGAAGTGTGGTCAGCTCCTCTCCGATTCCCTCTGCCAGTACCGTTCCTCTCATAATACAATACGGAACATCTGCTCCCAGACGGACACCTCTTTCCATCAGAGATCTCTGGCTTAAGCCCAAATGGAACATCTTGTTCATCCCAAACAAAACTGCCGCTGCATTGGAGCTCCCTCCTGCCATACCTGCCGCTACGGGAATGTGCTTGTTCAAAACAATCCTGACGCCGCCCGGAAGCTTAAATTCTTCCATCAGCATGGCTGCCGCCTTATACGCGATATTATTTTCATCCGTCGGCAAAAAATGCAGATTTGTCTCCACTTCTATACCCGGCAGATCCTTCTCACGATTACAACATCATCATACAGATAAACGGACTGCATGATCATCCGCACATCATGATATCC
>ENA-OQDE01000317-OQDE01000317.1-human-gut-metagenome-genome-assembly--contig:-NODE-317-length-30297-cov-3.916208_pt1 | contig 30297 bp, 50 predicted proteins | sample MGYA00242768_ERZ504595 | MGnify/ENA primary metagenome ERZ504595 (study PRJEB26092, sample SAMD00036307) | human gut metagenome | host: Homo sapiens | study: EMG produced TPA metagenomics assembly of... | reverse complement strand
CATTCAGAAAACAAAAATTATTGATATGCTTTCCGCAGAGAAAGAGAACGAACCAGAGCTAAAAAAGAGCCGCTTCATTTCTGTTGTAGTAGTCCTCTTTGAAGTATTTACCGTATGGGGATTGATTACAGGAATACAAAAGGTCTGGTTTTATTATGACACCCGCTTTGCGTTTCCGGTGCAGCTTATGTTTTGGGGAAATATTCTTTTTCCGCTGCTTACTTTGCTGTGGTCGATATTTTGCATAATTAGAAAGAAAAAAAGAGAATGTTTCATTGCCGGTTTGCTGATATGTTCTGTATTGAATGCTTTTACAGCAGCCAGCGTTGCAGCATTAACAAATAAATATTATCTGACTTTAGGTGGTGGAACGCTCAAACAATATCTGCTTTTTGTTGTGATTGACTTACTTTTCTTCATTTGTGCCTTCATTTATCTTACCAGTGGTTTGATTGTAGCATGGAAAGTAAAATCGCCGGAACATAGATACAAGGGAGAAAACCTGTTCTTTTTCGGGCAAATTATATCAAAACTAAATACAACCAGCAAAACAATGACGCTGATTTGTATAACCCTTGTCCTTGCAATCTTCATGTTTATTGCCGCCCCTATTTTGACGGGCTGGGCTTCAGGTTATTTGGATATGCGCTCTATGTATGATGTGCAGGTATATTCAAGATATAATGACGTATATGAAGAAGAAAATCTGCCGCAAGACAGTTATGAAATTATTACTGAGTTTCTGACAGAACACAAAATAGATACAGTTTATGATTGCACGTTCAATCTATATCTGCCAGAGAAAGATGATTTTCACAACAGACAGAAATATGATTTTCCGATTGTAGCAATTTCTTTGAGTGATTATAACACTATACGGGAAATGCTGGGTTACGAACAGATTTCTCTGGAGGAAGATGAATTTACAACACAATGGAAAGCAATCGCCACCGAGGAAGAGCGGGATAGCTTTTTGAAAGAACACACCAGCATTATGACAGACGCAGGAGAATTGACTCTTTCCGGGCAGTCTATTATGAGGATCCGATTGGAGAAACAGCGTACAATTCCTATACAAATGTATTGTATGTACTTCCAGACAATATTTGTGAAAAGCTGTTGCCAGTGATAAAAAACCGATATATTACAACAACGGAAAATATCTCCTATGAAAATGCAAGGAAACTGGAAAAACTTTTTACAGAGAAGTATCCCGAGCAGGCAGAAACCGGGGCTATTTATGGCGTGCGTTTTAGCACACTGCAAATCAATAGTTCCATAGCAAATAACTTTATTTTACAGACTGCAATGATTTATGGTGCTGTCGTACTGATGGTTATATGTCTTACGGTACTTTCCCTGCAACAGCTTTTAGACGCAGGACAATATAAGTATCGTTTCTCTGTACTCCGAAAATTGGGGGTGGAAGAAAAGCATATCGGAAAACTTATCTTGCAACAATTAAGTGTTTGGTTTGGGCTTCCAATTATCACAGCAATCATTGTAGCTGCTGTTGTAATAGCTTACTTTATCCAAACCATATCAGCAGAAATTTCAGCCTATATTGGGTTTAGTACATTGATGTTACAAATAGGGGCAACAATGGGGATTTTGGCAATTTTATTGATTTGTTACTTCATAAGTACATGGATTATTTTTAGGCGTTTCTGTTAATCCATAGTGAGTGCAATTTATAGCCTGCTGGTCATTACCGACACCATTCTCAACCGCGTTACCCTCAACTGGAAACGAGGCAAGCGCACCCATGTGTTCCTTGACGAGTTCCATGTGGTGTTTGAGAACGAGCAAAGCGGTGTGTTCTTCAACTCCGCATGGCGTCAGTTCCGTAAGCGCGGCGCATATCCCACCGCCATCACTCAGAACGTGGAGTACCTGTTGGACTCCGTGCAGGCCAACACCATCTCAGGGTGTGCCGTGGTTCCAGGAGCGCGGACTGTGGCAGGACAACAGCTATGAGCCGCGCCCTGGCGACATTATCTTTTTCGATTGGGATGATGGCGGCCAGGATGGTTCTTCCGACCATGTTGGTATCGTGGAGAAGGTGGAGAATGGCCGCATCTACACTATCGAGGGTAACTCCGGCGATAGCTGCCGTCAAAACAGTTACCCGGTTGGTTACTATGAAATCTATGGGTACGGAACCCCGGCGCATTAACTGAACCAAAAGAAAAACCCAGCCGTTTCTGGCTGGTACATAAAAGGTTCACAAAAAACAAGTTGAAAGACTTCGTTTATCCGGATATAATAATATCATAGATGTTTCAACGGAATAAGAAAACCGTGGAGGAAACAATGGATATTATGTCGGTAAAAGAAGCGTCTGAGCGGTGGAATATATCAGAACGCTGGATTCAGAAGCTCTGTGAAGAAGGGCGGATCGAAGGCGTGCAGAGATTTGGCCGGTTCTGGATGATTCCCAAGGAGGCGCAAAAGCCTGCTGATTTAAGAAAAAACAGAAAAGGAAGGAGTGATATTTCCCATGTATAACCCTCAATTGGAAACCTTCCTGTGTGTAGCGGAATGCGGTAGCTTCAACAAAGCTGCGGAGAAATTGTTTATTTCCCCCCCGGCAGTCATCAAACAGATCAATCTGCTGGAGGAAAATCTGGATCTGCAGCTTTTTGTGCGCACCCATCGTGGCCTTCAGCTGACGGAGGCTGGTAAATCTTTGGCACAGGACGCAAAATACATCATCCAATATTGCAAAGATTCGGTGACCAGGGCAAAAAATGTCATGAAAAAGAGCGAAGACATCATCCGTATCGGTACATCATCATGACACCAGCTCAGGTTTTGGTGGATCTGTGGCCAAAACTGCAGGAGGAGTGTCCAGGAGTTAAATTCCAACTGGTGCCATTCGACAATACACCTGAGAACGCCCGGGAGATTCTGGCCAATTTGGGACAGAACATTGATGTAATAGCGGGTATCTTTGATGAAACAATGTTGAACCTGCGCCGCTGTGCCGGGTTGGAAATTTCAAAGGAACCTATCTGCGCGGCGGTGTCCATTCATCACCGGCTGGCGGGAAAAGACAGGCTCACCGTTCAGGATCTGTATGGCGAAAAATTCATGATGATGCGTCGGGAATGGAGCCACTATGTAGATTTGCTACGAGATGATCTTTGGAAAAACCATCCGAAGATCCAAATTGTGGATTTTGACTTTTACGATGTGAATGCCTTTAACCAGTGCGAAAACAACGATTGTGTGCTGATGGCGGTGCCCAAGTGGCAGTACGTCCATCCGCTTTTGAAAATCTTACCCGTGGATTGGAGTTACACAATTCCCTATGGCCTGCTCCATTCACCAGATCCTTCCCCTGTAGTCAAGCAGTTTCTAAGGGCGGTGCAAAAAGAAACTGGACGGGACAAGTGATAACCAAAAGGTAAATACTACATAACGAAACGAGACTTCTGTGGAAGTCTCGTTTTTTTTATAATGAAATCAGAAAAGGAAGAGAGGCAGGTGACAAAATGAAGGTGCAAGGAATTCTGGTAGCTACGGTTTGTCTGTTGCTGTGCTTCACAGGATGTGCGGTTCCTGGACAAACAGAGACAACTTCTTCCGGTGAATCTCACTCGGCAGAGAGCACCGCATCTTTGGATGATGCAGATTTTCAGCAGGAATCAGCCGCTTTGCGCCTAAGGATCAAATGACAGAGCCATTTACTGGAAGTTGATACGAAAGGATACTCTCTCTGGGGCGGTTCAGCCGGAGCCCGTATGGCAGCGTGGCTTGGGTCCTATGGCCCGGCGGCATTTGGAGGGGATGATCTTCCACAGCCGAGTGCAGTAATTATGCAGTACACGGGCCACAGTGATTATACGGAAAACGATCCACCAACTTTCGCCTGTGTGGGAGAAGGCGATGGCATTGCAAACTGGCGAATCATGGAACGTCGCCTAACCGCCATGAGTACCCTTGGTATTCCAACGGAGTTTCATCATTATCCAGGACTGCCCCACGGATTCGGATTGGGAACCGGTACTGTGGCGGAAGGATGGCTTGATGAGGCTGTTGCTTTTTGGAAAGCTCAAATGTAACCGATGATTCATGAAATTTTAAGAAAGGAAGTATGGATATGAACAACTTTATTTTTCAAAACAGCACGAAGGTCTATTTCGGCAAGGGCTGTGTGAAGGAATATCTGACCTGTCTGACAAAAAATGCGCAGACCATCCTGCTGGCCTATGGCGGCGGCAGCATCAAGCGCAATGGTGTCTACGATGAAATCACAGGCATTCTGAAAGGCGCTGGAAAGACCATCGTGGAGTTCTCCGGCATTATGTCCAACCCCACCTACGACAAAGTGCAGGAGGGTGCGAGGCTGGCACGGGACAATCAAGCGGATATGATTCTGGCCGTAGGCGGAGGCAGCACCATGGACTGCTGCAAAGCTGTCTCTCTGGCTGCCCGGTATGACGGGGACATCTGGAGGATTTCTGGGCTCACCCCGGCGTCATCGACTTTGATCCGTTGCCTCTGGGTGTAGTAGTTACTGTGGCTGGTACTGGCAGCGAGTGCAACGGCGGCGCGGTAATCACCAATGAAGAGAGAAAGATAAAAACAGGGCGGGATTATCCAGCTCTCAATCCCCGATTTGCTCTGATGGACCCCACCTATACCTTTTCTGTACCCAAAAAACAGATGGCATCTGGTAGCTTTGACATCCTCAGCCACATCATGGAGACCTATTTCAGCCAGCCCAATGAGGACAATGTTTCCGATGACATCATGGAGGCACTGATGCGTAGTGTGATCCGAAATCTGCGTGTTGCCATGGACAGCCCGGAGGATTACACGGCTCGGTCCAATCTGATGTGGGATTCCACCATGGCGGAAAACCGACTCATCAAGATGGGAAAAAAGTGCGACTTTGAATGTCACAACATGGAGCACCAGCTGGGCGCTTATACCAACTGCAACCACGGCTGTGGTCTGGCGGTGATCCATCCGGTGTATTACCGTCATGTGTATAAGGAAGGCTTAAGCAAGTTTGTCCGTTTTGCCGAAAATGTATGGGGAATTGAGCGGGATGGAAAATCCGATGAAGCGTTGGCTCTGGCCGGTATCGATGCCCTTTCCAGCTTCATTCAAGAGATTGGCTTGCCAACTACCCTCAAGGAGCTGGGCGCACAAAAGGAGCAACTAAAAGAAATCGCTGATTCCTGTGGTATTTCTCAGGGCAGCTATAAGCCTATGACCCATGAAGAGATTCTGGAAATTTTCCATGAATGCTATGAATAAGAGCCCCGATTAATACAGGAAAGGAAGGATCCTTATGAAAAAACTGACTGCAATTTTCTTGTGCTTTGCAATGGCGTTGAGCTCGCTGCCTGTGGAAACACCACATCTTCCACAAATGAATCCAGTACGCCGGAATCTTCCGTTCCCCCTGCATCCAGTGAAGCAAGCGACACATCGTCCACCGCCGCCAGTCAGGAACCGGCTTCCCAGGAGGAAACCGAAGTGGAGGCTGGTAACACATTGGTAGTCTACTTCTCTGCTACTGGCAATACCGAACAGGCAGCTACTTACATTGCAGATATTACCGGCGGCGACCTGTTTGAACTGGAACCTGCTGATCCTTATACGGACGAAGATTTGAACTACAACAATAAGGACAGCCGGGTTTCTCAGGAATATGCGGATGAGTCTTTGCGGGATGTGGAACTGGTGAGCGACACGGTGGAGAACTGGGACAGCTATGATACTGTGTTTATCGGTTATCCCATCTGGTGGGGAATTGCTGCATGGCCGGTAGATACGTTTGTGGAAGCGAATGACTTTACCGGCAAAACAGTGATTCCATTTGCCACTTCGGCAAGCTCCGGTTTGGGTGAAAGCGGACAACTGCTGGCAGAACTGGCCGGAACCGGAGACTGGCAGGAAGGAATGCGTTTCCGTTCCAGCGTTAGTGAGGGCGATGTGCAGGAATGGCTGGATAGCCTGAGCCTGTCATAACAATCAGAAAGGAGGACCCCCATGAAGCGTATTTTTTCCTTTTTTCTTGCAGGAATACTTCTTTTAAGCTTTTCCACTTGCAGCAGCGAGACTTCGGGGTCCGACCAGGTTTCAAGTACAGAATCTTCCACAGTCCAGCCCACGGAAACAGATTCGGATGCAACACAGTCCTCTTCCAATACCATGGAGCAGGAAACGGTCAGTCCCAACTCAGATAGCAATATTCTGATCGCCTATTTCACTATGCCGGAAGATGTAGATGATAACTAACAACACGGGTTGCCTCATGACTATCCGTATAGCAGCGGGTTCTTCCGCTTTCGGGGAGAGCCTGCTCTTTTCTGAAAATCTCAAGGAAATATACCGGAATCCGAAGAAGTTAAAACCTTTGACTTATCACTCCATAACCAATGGAGACTTCTGTTTTTTTTCGCAATGGATTACAATAGAATCACAAAGGAGAGAAAGATGATGCAGATGAGAACACTTGGCACTGATTTGAACGTATCTGCTGTAGGCCTGGGGTGCATGGGCTTTTCTCATGCCTACGGTGCGCCTACGGAGGAAGCAGAGGCTGTCCGTCTAATCCGTCGCGCCTTTGACTTGGGCTATACTTTTTTGATACCGCTGAGGTGTACGGTACCGCCGACGACCCCCATGTAAATGAAACGCTGGTGGGCAAGGCACTGGCAGATGTAAAGAATCATACGGTAATCGCCACGAAATTTGGCCTGCGGTTTGACCAGGAGAGCGGAAAGGTTCCATTGCCTCTGGTGGCGGATTCCCGCCCGGAGACCATCCGCAAATCTGTGGAAGGATCTTTGAAACGGCTCGGAACCGATCACATTGACCTGTATTTCCAGCACAGAATCGACCCCAACGTAGAACCGGAAACTGTGGCGGAGGTGATGGCTGATCTGATCCAGGAAGGCAAAATTACTCACTGGGGCATCTCGGAGGCAAATGAAGACTACCTGCGGAGGACTCATGCCGTGTGCCCGGTGACGGCGGTACAGAACCGATACTCTATGATGGCACGGCATTATGAACCGTTATTCCCCATTTTGGAAGAATTGGACGTGGGCCTGGTGGCTTTTTCCCCTATGGCCAATGGTTTCCTCACCGGGCAATATGACAAGGGGCAGCGCTTTGATGCCGCCACCGACTACCGTGCTGCTATGCCCCAGTTCACTGACAAAGCTGTGGACCAAAATGCCGCACTTTTGAAACTGCTCGCAGATATGGCTGCGGAAAAAGGAGCAACCTCGGCCCAGATCTCCATGGCCTGGATGTTGTGTAAGCACCCGTGGATTGTACCATCCCTGGCACTCGCAAGGAAGATCGCATAAAAGAAAATGCTGGGGCCGCATCTGTTTTTCTGACGCCCAGTGAGGTGCGCGCTCTGGACGACGCACTGGATCATATGGATATGTCTGCGGTATTCGGTGGAACGCCTTTAAAATAAACGGAAGGAGTATGCTCATGAACGAAACGCTACTTGATATATCTCGGCAGTTTTGGGAAGCTATGGAACACGCCGACGAAGTGGGGATGCGAGCCTGTGCTCATCCTGACTGCAACTTTGTCCATATTGGCATCACCTGCAAACTGGACAAGGAAATCGAATTTTACACCAGTGGGGCCTTTCAACCTACGAATATTACCTTCCACAGTCAGAAGGCTGAGTTGTTTGGAGATACCGGAGTGGTGCTTACTGACTGCGATTACAGCCTACTGCTGGACGGGAAGGAAACCACTCACCACTTTATGGTGACGGAAGTGTACACCCAGGATGAAAAACGGTGGAAGTTGGTCACTTTTTCCTTTACGGCATTGGTGTATTGAACCGCCAGCCACAAATTTTGGTAAACACGGTTTGTATCGGTACAAATAAGCAATCACTTTTTAGGAGGATTTATTTATGGAATACGCAACTTTGAACAACGGAATCAAAATGCCCATGGCAGGCATTGGCACCTTTTTGCTTACCCCGGATGAAGCGGAGACATCCGTCCTCTCCGCTCTTCAGTGCGGATACCGCCTGATTGACACGGCCAATGCCTATGTGAACGAAAAAGCCGTTGGCCGGGCTATGAGGAAATCTGGGATTCCGAGAGATGAGATTTTTCTGGAAACCAAACTGTGGCCCAGTTTTATGAGCAGGAAGATGCGGTAGAAAAAACGCTCCAGCGCCTGGGAACCGACTACATTGACCTGCTGCTGATCCACCAGCCCGCAGGCAACTATGTCGCAGGTTACCGGCTTATGGAGAAAGCTACAAAGAGGGCAAGGTGCGCGCCATTGGCCTTTCCAACTTTACCCCGGAGCAGGTGCAGGAGATTCTGGACATCTGCGAGGTAAAGCCTGCCGTGCTCCAAACAGAGGTGCACCCCTACTCGCAGGAGAAAGAACTGAAGGCATTTCTGGATAAAGAAGGCATCGTCATCCAGGCATGGTATCCTCTGGGTCATGGAGACAAGGCGCTGATCCAGGAACCGTTGTTCACGGAATTTGGCAAAAAGTATGGCAAGAGCAATGCCCAGATCATCCTGCGCTGGCACATTCAGGCCGGCAATATCGTGATCCCTGGCTCCAAGAACCCGGCCCATATCAAAGACAATTTCAACCTGTTTGACTTTGCGTTGACAGATGATGAAATGGCTAAAATCACTGCTTTGGACAAGCAGAAGCGATATTACACCAGTACACCGGAAATGCTGAAGAAGTATGCGGAAATGGTTCCGCCTGTAGACGAGCAGAAATAAGGAGGGATTCGCAATGCGTAAGAATTTTGGAACAAAATCCTGGTTTTATCCGCTGCCGGTGCTTGTGATCGGCACCTATGATGAAAACGGCAATCCTGATGCCATGAATGCCGCATGGGGCGGCCTGTACGATGCAGACAAGGTAGTACTGTGTCTGAGCGCTGATCATAAGACCACCAAGAATATCCAGGCAAAGGGAGCGTTTACCGTCAGTTTTGCTGACGCTGCCCATGCGGTTTCTGCGGACTATGTTGGCATGGTGTCCGCAAATAATGAGCCGAAAAAGATGGAGAAGTCTGGCTTCCATTGCACCAAGAGCGAATCGGTGGATGCGCCCCTCATCGATGAGCTGCCGGTAGCTCTGGAGTGCAAACTCCTGAAAGTGAGCGAGGACGGCAACATCATCGGTCAGATTGTGAATGTGAGCATTGACGAAAGCGTACTGGACAGCGATGGGAAGCTGGATATGAGCAAATTCCAGCCCATCTCTTTTGAGCCAGCCAACAATGGGTACCATGTGCTGGGTGAGCGTGTGGGCAATGCGTTCAGCGATGGCGGCAAGTTGAAATAAGGGGGCGAATGATATGAATAAGGAATTTCACAATCTGTTCCCGCAGGGCAGTCCCAACACGGTGGCCGGGCAGTATTTCAGCGGGGCCAGTTATCTGTGCCCCCTGAGTGATATGGGCGTGTCTGTTTCCAACGTGACCTTTGAGCCCAGTTGCCGGAACAACTGGCACATCCACCATAACGCGGTCAGAGCCTTCTTTGTACGGCGGGTCGGGGTTATTATCAGGAGTGGGGCAAATCCGCTCAGGAATTGAACCCTGGAGATGTGGTTAACATTCCGCCCGAGGTAAAGCACTGGCATGGGGCGGCTCCTGACAGTTGGTTTGCCCATATAGCGATTTCCGTTCCAGGTTCCAAAGCCGAGTGGCTGGAGCCGGTAGATGAAGCAGAATATACTAAATTAAAATAAATCCGATAGAAGGATGGGATTATCATGGATAAAGTAACAGCAGGCAGAGATGCCATGAGCAAATTTGCCCCTAATTTGCGGAATTAAACGATGATGTCCTCTTTGGAGAGGTTTGGTCGCGAGAGGATAAGCTCTCGCCCCGTGACCGTAGCCTGATTACCGTCTCCGCCTTGATGGCCAGCGGAATTCTGGATACATCCCTTCTTCATCATATTGAGCGGGCCAAGGCCAACGGTGTAACCGCCACCGAGATGAGCGAGGCATTGACCCAGCTTGCTTTCTATGCTGGCTGGCCAAAGGCGTGGGCGGCTCTGCGGATGGCAAAAGATGTCTATGGAGAGGAATAAGATGGAACGCCCTTTTGTTGTGTGCCATATGCTCACTTCTCTGGACGGAAAGATTGACGGTACGTTTTTCGGTGTGCCTGAAACAGTTCCGGCGATAAAAGCCTATGGGGAACTGCGAAGTTTTTACGGATGTCAGGCCACCTTATACGGCACAACTACCATGCTGGGGGGATATGCCGAGGGAAAGGTGGGGCAGCTACCCACTGTGATGTCCACTCCGCCCCGAGCGGATTGGGTAAACCCGACAGGCAAGGCCATGGGCAATTTCATTGTTGCAGTGGACCCACAGGGTCAGCTGGCCTATTCCGGATTGTCCATCGAAAAAAAGGGCCGCCCCGCCGCCCATGTGATCGAGGCGCTGACGGAGCAGGTGGCTCCAGAATACCTGTCTTATTTACAGAATCAAGGGGTTTCCTATCTGTTTGCCGGCGAGAAACGACTGAACTGCACTCTGCTTTTGGAGAAACTGCATCGACTGTTTGGCATCAACAAACTGATGCTGGCGGGCGGCGGGATCGTCAATGGATCGTTTTTGGCTGAAAATTTGGTGGACGAGTTGAGTCTAGTCATTGCCCCGGTAGCCGACGGCGGCAACGGTGTCAGTTCCTTTACCCAAGTTGATTTTCTGCCATCCTGGCCACCGACTGCATTTCATCTTAAAGAGGTGCAGACAGTTGTACCGAATGTGTTATGGGTGCGCTACACCCGGCCATAAACGGGCATATTCGTCTAATCAATAGAATGATTTTACAAGGCAAGGTATCTGTTTCAACAGGTACCTTGTTTTCGTATTAGTGGAAAGCTAAAGGTTAATACTTTATAACGAATCGAGACTTCTGTAACCTTACAGAAACCTTTACAATAAAATCAGAAACAAAAGATTATCCAGGCAATGCTGGAGAGGTGTTGTGAAACCACAGAAAGGAAGTTATCCATGATGGAATATGTATTATTGAATAACAACGTTAAAATGCCAAAACTGGGATACGGCGTTTTCCAAGTCTCGAACGAAGAATGCGAGCGCTGTGTACTGGATGCAATCTCAGTGGGGTATCGCGCGATTGATACCGCTCAGTCCTACGGAAACGAGGAAGCGGTAGGCAATGCTATCCAGAAATGTGGCGTACCCAGAGAGGAATTGTTCCTCACCAGCAAGATCTGGATGTCCAATGCCAGTTATGAAAAGGCAAAGGCATCCATCGACAAATCCCTGCACAAGCTGAAAACCGACTACCTTGACCTGATGCTGACTCCATCAGCCCTTTGGAGATTATTACGGCGCATACCGAGCATGGAGGAAGCATACAAAGAGGGAAAGCTGCGGGCTATTGGCGTGTCCAACTTCTACCCGGACCGACTGATCGATCTGTGTCAGTTCGCAGAAATTGCACCCATGGTCAATCAGGTGGAAACCCATGTGTTTCAGCAACAGCGAACTGCGCACGAATACATGAAAAAGTACGGTGTGCAGCACGAGGCATGGGGCCCTTTGCCGAAGGGAAGAAAAACTGTTTTACCAACCTGTACTAGTTGAAATTGGCGAAAAGTACGGAAAAACGGCTGCACAGACTGCCCTGCGGTTTCTGATCCAGTCCGATGTAGTCGTGATCCCAAAATCCACTCACAAAGAGCGGATGGAACAGAACCTGGATGTATTTGACTTCTCCCTGAGTGAAGCAGATATGGAGGCCATCCGCACTCTGGATGAAGGAAAGAGTCTGTTCTTTGACCATTACGATCCTTCCACAGTGGAAATGCTCACCAATATGGGCAAAACGCGAATCGTATAAAGGGGGAAAGCCCAATGAGCAGGATACTGGTTGTTTACTACTCTGTCTCCAATGGGAATACCAGAGAAATCGCACACCAGATGGCGGAGTACATAAAGGCAGATTTGGCTGAAATTTAGACAGTACCGGATGTACGGCTTTCCCTTCAGCTGAAGTGCATCTGGAAGAAACAGTATCCTCTGAGCTATCGGAAACAATAAAACCGGAGACTGATGCAGCCAGTGCCATCTCCTCTGGCGAGGAAAAATCGTCCATGAAAACAGGGATTATTGCAGAACAGATTCTGGAGGGCGAAACGGGGACGATCCATTATAGCTATTATCTTCCGGAGGATTACGATACGCAAAAGAAATACCCGCTGATGATGGTCATGCCGGGCTATGACATGATGTGGTTTGGAGGAGAATCTTCCGGTTCGAACCTGGACTGGGATGGGTTCCTATGCTGGACGCAGCTTCAGGAGGATATGATCGTTGTGTCTGCTCAGCTGACGGATTGGCATGATACGTCGGCTCGGCAGGCCATTGAGCTGACGGAATATTTCCTTGCTAACTTTTCTGTGGATGTGTCTCGGGTGTATGCTGCGGGCTATTCCGCTGGCGGGGAAACCATGTCTCAGGCAGTATCTATGTGCCCGGACCTCTATGCAGCCTATCTCCACGGAGCATCTCAGTGGGATGGGGACTATGCGCCCATTGCGGAAAATGGCACGGCTGTCTATATTTTTATGGCAGAACATGATGAGTATTATGGTTCCCAGCGGGCATGGAGTGCTTACAACAGTCTCCATGATGCCTATGAGGAAGCTGGATGGAGCGAGGAGCAGATCAGCAATGTTCTTCAGATCCAGACACCAAATGACGAATGGTTCGCTCAGCGGGGCGTTACCAGCAATTATCATGGCGGCGGCAATGTGGTTTTTGGGGAAGATAATGTTTTAAACTGGGTCTTGTCTCACACCAAGGAGGAGAATGAATCATGAAGGTATTGCTTGTAAATGGCAGCCCTCACCGGGAAGGCTGCACCTATACAGCACTGTGTGCGGTGTCGGAGGCGCTCAATCAGAACGGGATTGATACCGATACGTTCTGGATTGGCAATAAGCCGATTTCCGGCTGTATCGCCTGTCACAAGTGCAATGACCGCAATCGCTGCGTGTTTGAGGATACGATAAACGATTTTTTGTCATTGGCAGAGGATTATGATGGCTTTGTGTTCGGAACGCCGGTCCACTGGGCAGGAGCTGCCGGTGCAATCACTTCTTTTCTGGACCGTGCTTTTTATGCTGATTTGAACGGAGGCGGCAGACGATTCTATTTGAAACCTGCAGCGGCGATTATGTCGGCTAGACGAGCCGGAACGACGGCTACATGGGATCAGCTGAACAAGTATTTTGGTCTGATGCAGATGCCTATTATTACGTCTCGTTATTGGAACATGGTGCATGGAACAACACCGCAGGAAGTAATGCAGGACCATGAGGGCCTTGCGACTCTTCGAACACTGGGCCATAATATGGCTTATTTTCTCAAGTGCAAAGAGGTAGGCAGCAAGCTGGTGCCTCTGCCCCCGGAAGAACCGTGGGAAATGACAAATTTCATTCGATAAGGAACCAATAAAGGATAGGAGGTCAACCCCAATGCAAAGCAAAACGATTGGAAAAATCATCGTGGATCTTGGCATGACCGTCCTTGCAAAAAAGAAGTGAGCATGATATAATATGGATAAGAAGGCAAAAGTCACCGCAATGGTGTGAAAATAGATTTTGGCTGTTTCCATAAGGAGTAGATCGAGAGGCGTTATCCTCAGTGGCTGAAAATACAGATGTGTGATGCTTGCAGCAAGCTATTTGTATAAGCCGAAAGGCCGCAGAAATGCGGCTTTTCCTAAATACATGAGTTAGCAGAACCTAACTTGTCAATGTGCACGTACTGGTTAGATAAATCTAACCATAAAAGGAGAGACAGCAATGCGAGAACACAAGAATTTCTGGGACAGAAATGCAGGTCTGTATGACTGCTTTATGCGAAAAGACAGGGCAGTATACGAGAAAATGTATGAGCTGATCCGTCCGGTCGTGAAAGACAAAACAGTGCTGGAGGTGGCTACCGGAACGGGACTGATCGCCAAGCACATCGTAAAAGCAGCGGCACACATCGAGGCGACGGATGCCTCTCCGGAAATGATTACAGAGGCCAAACGGGGGAATTACTCTGCGAAGCTGCGTTTTTCCGTGCAGGATATGTTTTCTCTGCCATACGCGAGCAAATCATTCGATGTGGTAATCGTATCAAACGCACTGCACATTGTGCCTCAGCCAGAAAAATCACTGCGAGAGATCAAACGGGTGCTGAAGGATGACGGTGTGCTGATCGCGCCTACCTTTACGCACGCAGAAAACTCATTTCCCGGCAAGGTCAAAGCCTTTTTCATGAATCTGGCAGGCTTTCCTCTCCACAGCAAGTGGACGAGTGAAGAATACCTAAAATTTCTGCAACAGAATGATTGGACAGTGCGAAAAAGTGTTGTTCTAAAGGCCTCTTTTCCGCTGACCTATACGGAATGTGTGAAATCGGAGGTGTGATATGTCCTTCTTTGAAAACACCCGCAAGCCCGTAGGCTTTAGCGGAAAGATCATGGTTGCTATGATGAACTTTGGGCACAGCGCAATGGCAGCGTGGGGATTGCATTTTTTGCAGCCTGCCCCGGATGCCATGGTGCTGGACTGCGGCTGCGGCGGTGGAGCGAACATCAAAACGCTGCTGAAGCTGTGTCCCAAGGGCAAGGTGCAGGGCATCGACTATTCAGCAGTCAGTGTAGAAAAAGCGCGAAAGGTCAATGCAGGTGCCATTGCAGCAGGGCAGTGTACTGTGCAGCAGGCAAGTGTAGCAGAGTTGCCGTTTGAAGCGGAGCAGTTTGATGTAGTGACCGCATTTGAAACGGTCTATTTCTGGCCGGAACTTGCGCAGAATTTCAGAGAGGTCTATCGGGTGCTGAAGCCCGGCGGGACTTTTTTCATCTGTAACGAAGCAAACGGTGAAACAGCAAAAGACGACAAATGGACGCAAATCATTAACGGTATGACCATCTATACGGATGCTGATCTGAAAGTGTATCTGGAGCAAGCAGGCTTTGGCAGGGTTCAGAGTCACAAAAATAAAAAGGGCTGGCTGTGTGTCACAGCACAGAAATGAGGTGCGATCATGTCGAAAAAGGCAACGGAATTTCAAAGAAAAGCAATGAGCTGGATGTACCGGGGCAAGGAAATCTTCAAGCCTTTGAACACCGGCTGGATCGACGAGAATGTTGCCTGCGTGCGCGAATGGGTGGCGAACATCTTCTTCTACCACAAAGGCGATACGACCATTATGGTCGATGCGGGATATAACTACGACCGCCTTGCCGAAAAAATGAGCTGGCTTGGGATTGATCCGAAGTCGATACACCATATCCTTATCACCCATCAGGACACCGACCATGTGGGTGCGGTGGAAGCAGACAGTCCGGGGCTGTTCCGGAATGCGAATCTGTACATCGGCGAGATCGAGAACCGGTATCTGATCGGAGAAACACGCCGCAAGGTTATTTATCATCTCTATAAGCTGCCGCAAGTGACCATCTACAACGAAAAGCAGCTGCTTCACGATGGAGAGGTCTTTGATATTGACGGCGTCAGGATCGAGTGTTTTCTGGTTCCTGGTCATACATGGGGACATATGGTCTGCCTCATTGACGATAAGTACCTTTTTACCGGCGACACGCTGTGGTTTGGCGCGGACGGCGGCTACAGCTTCATTTCCTCGCTGGCGGAGGACAATAAGCTGGCTGTGCAGTCACTGGCGGAGCTGGAGCGGAAACTGCGCGCACGTGGGCTGCATCCATATTTCATCACCGGTCACACGGATGGACGGACAATTTTGCCTTTGCGTTTGCCCACAAAGACAAAGCACTGTTCACCATTCAAAAAACGAGTACATGACCCATCGGCACCCTATGATGCCTACGACGAATCGGACGACACCGAAGAAAATGCAAAGAGCGGTTTTCTGAAAGGCGTGGGAAGATGAGGGACAGCGAATTACAAATTGACCGTAGCTGCCATGTGCTATATTCCAAACCCTGCAAAAAGGAAATTCTGGCGAAAATCACTCTGCACTATCCGGAGGTGGAGCGCGAGGCGGTCTGGGAGCAGGTGCAGCTGAGATACGCAGAGCTTCTTTCCAAGTGGCGCACCGACCTCGGCGGTAAAAAGAATTTTCACAACGGCGTAGGCGGCACCTACGACTGCATCGCCATCATGAGCTATTATGTGGTCTGCAAAGCAATTACTTCGTTCCGTGAAATTGAAGAGATGGAGGAAAATCTGATCCTGCCGACCTTCCGCAAGCTGAAATTCGTGGACTGCAACAAGCCGTTCTGGAGGAAGCTGATGTACAGGGCGTTTGTTCGTGCGAAAAGCGGCTGCGACAAATGGCACGATTACGAGATGTCGGTTGCGCCTTACGAAAACGGCAAGCCTATTTATTATGAGTTTACGTCGTGTCCGGCGGCGGAGTTCGCCATCCGGCACGGTCTTACGGACATCATGCCCGCCCTGTGCAATGTGGACTATGCGTCCATGGAACTGCTCCATGCCAAGCTGGTGCGAACGACCACCTGCGTGGACGGCTGCCGATGCGACTACACCATCTGCGGCGATAAAGACCCGTACTTGAAGGGACATCCCGAATACCGGGATGAGGCGGGATTCAGGAGGAATCGGTAATGCTTTTACAGGTGATTTTGGAAGGCATCGGGCTGGGCGTTCTGCTCATTTTGGTTTGCGCCATCGGTATCTGCAAGGGCGCGGTGGGCATGGTGCATCTTTACAGCCAGGAGGTGCAGGAGCGGTGCGTAACGCTGGGACTTACAACACACGCGAAAATCAAGCGAAATGCTTTGGTTTTCAAAGCTGTCTGCGTCCCCGGATACATCGCCTATGTGCTGGTCTGCGTCTATGCGCTCAACGGCGCAAAGGGCTTCGTTCAGGCTTCTGGCAGCTGCTGGTCATACTGTCCGTTATGAATCTCATAGACCGATTTTGGGTTGACGGCTATTGGGTAGGACATACGAACGCATGGGAAATTCCGGGAACGGAAGACCTGAAACCCTACATTACAGCCAAGGATAAGGGCAAAAAGTGGCTGTTCGGCACAATTGGTATGGCGGTCATTTCGGCAGCACTGGCGGCGATTATGATGCTTTTTATGAAAATATGAGGTGATAGAAATGCTGCTTCAAACATATGGCGACAGGAGGAATCCTGCCGTGCTGTTCTTTCATGCAATGGGTGTGACAGGAGCGAGCAGCGAACCGATTGCGAGGTATTTGCAGGATCGATATTTCTGCATCTTGCCCACCTCCACCGTTTACTGCGAGGGGCAGAAATATGTCAGCAAGCAGGACGAAATACGGCAGGTGGAGGACTTTCTGCATCGACAGGGCGTGGAGCGGCTGGCGATGGTGGTCGCTTCTTCCATCGGTGCAGACCTTGCCATGGCGTTTCTGACGCAGACGAAGCTGCCTGTGGAGCACGCTTTCTTTGACGGCGGGCAGTTCGCCCAAATCGGAAAGGGCACGCGCCGTATCATGACGCCGTTTCTGTATTTTGCCATCAAGAGCCTATATTGGTCGAAGGGCGGTACGCTGAAAAAGATACTGTGGTGTGACGACGATTCCATAAAGTCGTATTTTATAGACGCTGGGAAAAATCTGACCTACACAAATTTGCGGCGACAGATTCTGGACAGCCTGGAGGATAAACCCTTTCCAGCACTTTCCGAAGAACTGCAAAAGCATCTCTATTTCGAGTTTGGCAGCATAGAAGATCATTTCAAATACCGTCAAGCGGTGATAGAAGCCTATCCCTGCGGCAATTATCCCGTATTTGAGGGATACGATCACATGCAATATCAGATTCGTGATCCGAAGGGCTTTGCTGAGATGCTGGCATTTATCGCTGAACAGGACGGTATGCCGAAGCTGCCGTTTATCAGAAAGTGAGAGGACCCGATATGAAATACAAAATCGAGAAAAACACCGTGCAGGAGACGTTGATCCTCCCGCTGTATTCACGGAAGCTGTGTACGGAGTTGTATCCGAACCTTTACCGGGACGAAACGGCGGTGCGTCTGATCGACCAGATCGACTACGACTTTTCAGAGGCAGAGAAAAATTCCCGCAGCCTGATGCAGCGTTTCGGTGCGCTGGAGGTCGCCATGCGGCAGAATGACCTTGCCTTTGAAGTGCAGGCGTACCTGAAAAATCACCCCTGCGCGGCAGTGGTCAATCTGGGCTGCGGGCTGGATAACACCGGTAGAGCCTGCGACAATGGCAGATACAAGATCTACAATCTGGATTTCCCGGATGTGATTGCCCTGCGGCAGCAGCTGCTGCCCGCTGGGGAGCGGGAGCAAAACATCCCCTGTGACCTGAAAGATCCCGCATGGTTTGACAAGATCGATGTCTCCGGCGGGGCGATGTTCTTTGCCTCCGGGGTGTTCTATTACTTCCTGACGGAGCAGGTTCGGGAACTGGTGCAGGGGATGGCGGACGCTTTCCCCGGCGGAGTGCTGGTCTTTGATGCTGCCAACCGTACGGCGGTGAAGATGATCGCAAAAACATGGCTCAGAACGGCAAAAATCAAGGATGTAGGGGCATATTTCGCGGTTTCGGATGCTCCCAAGGAGATTGGCGAGTGGGACAGCCGGTTACGGGTATCCAGCAGGGGCTATATGATGGGCTACAACGACCTGAAAGACTCTTCCGTCAGCGGCTTTTTCCGATTTCTCGCCAAGGTCGGGGACAACGGGATGAAAATGCAGATCGTGAAGATCGGATTTGGAGGCAAGCTATGAAAATTCTGGTATATGGTGCAGGCGTTCTGGGGTGCAATCTGGCAAGAAATCTGCTGCGCACCGGAAAGGATGTCACTCTGTTTGCGCGGGGAAACTGGGCTGCGGAGATCAAGCAGAACGGCCTGCGGATCAAGGACAAATTTTCGCTCCGCACCTCGGTCAGCCGCATTCCGGTGGTGACTGAACTTGCACCGGATGCAATGTACGATGTGATCTTTGTGGTCCTGCGCTATACACAGCTGGATTCCGCTCTGGACACGCTGCGGGCGAATCGGACGAAGAACATCGTTTTTGTGGGGAACAATGTGCAGGCGAGGGCGCTGGCGGCGGCACTGCCGGAAAAGAACGTCCTGTTTGCCTTTGCGCTTTCTGCCGGGCATCGGGAGGCTGACCGAGTGGTCTCCATCGACCTGAAGAAGATCACCATCGGGCAGCTGACGGGTGCAACCTCCAATAAACAGTTGATCGGGCGCATCTTCCACGGCACAAAATATAAGGTTGTTTACGAGCCGAACATGGAGGACTATCTGCTCTGCCATGCCGCGTTTGTGATGCCTGCGGCCTTCGCCTGCTATAAGACAGACGGCGACCTGAAAAAGCTCAGGGGAGATACCGCGTACCTGAACCGTGTGCTGGATGCCAACATCGAGGATACCGCGCCATCCGAGATGCCGGGCACACCATTCTGCCCAAGGAGGATGCAGACTTTGAAGGGGAGAAATACCGCAAGACCTGCCTGCGCTTTTTCAAGCTGATGTGTGTCACCTCGCTGGGCAAGCTCTGCGCCTCCGACCACGCAATGAACGCCATCGATGAAATGAGTGCGCTGAACCGGGATCTCAAGAAATTTTTCGATGCGAACGGCGCAGCCTACCCAGTATGGCAGGCACTGGAAGCGGAAGCCGGGAGGTATCTGCAATGAAATACGCTGGAATGCCCTTTGGAATGTGGGCGTTGTTTGCCGGTTCCTTTCAAAAGCAGCTGATCGCGGTGCTGTGCTATGATGCAGACACTGCAAAAGCCATACAAAGATTTAAAACTGCGTGTGGGATGTCCGGCGATTTATCTTGCTCACTAACGTCCTTTTCATCAGAAAGGTCAAGTGCTGTACAGCGATGGCATCAATCCGCCGGATGGGATGTGTGGCGTTGCTTGGCAGGTGATTGCTCCCATGGTGCGTCAGTTATCCTTGGGGGAACTGGTTCAGCCGTCTGGCACTTGGCTCAATGATGATACGATTGGTGTGTTTGCATGTCCAGACGGCATCCGACCTGTTATTTTTCTCTTGGAGGCGGAGTAAGAAATGCAATGGGCAGACGGAAAGATTCGATGCCATTGGGTGAGCCCAACTAATACCACTTATCTGCGATACCATGACGAGGAATGGGGCAGACCGGTCCACGATGACCATATGCTGTTTGAAATGTTGATTTTGGAGAATTTTCAGGCAGGTCTCACCTGGGAATGTGTCTTAAATAAACGGGAAGCGTTTCGCCGTGCTTTTGACGGGTTTGATTTACGGAAAGTGGCATCTTATAGCGAAGAAAAATTGACGGCTCTGCAAGCTGACTCTGGAATCATCCGTAACCGGCTGAAAATACGAGCTGCAGTGGTCAACGCACAAGTGTTTCAAAAGATACAGCAAGAGTGGGGCAGTTTTGACCGATACTTATGGCATTGGACAGAGAAAAAAATCATCCAAGAAGTAGACAAGGTTAGCTCACCATTATCTGATGCCGTCTCAAAAGATTTGAAAAAGCGGGGCATGAAGTTTGTTGGGACCATAATCATCTATGCCTATTTGCAGGCGGTGGGAGTTATCAACTCTCATGAATCAGGTTGCTTCCTGAATCCTTTGCAGCAGTAGAGAATGCATAAAAAGCCGGGAAGTTGACTCAAATTGTCAATGCCTCCCGGCTATTATCATACAGATATTAATATAGTTAGAATCATGGTATATATTTCATTCCCCATTGGGAAATGGCGTAAAAGACCGGCAGCAGGTCACGACCTTTCTCAGTAAGGAAATATTCCACCCGCAAGGCATCTCGTTGTATTGGATTCGCTGTATCAAATCATCGGCTTCCAACTCTTTGAGGGCATTTGTCAGCGCCGTATTTGTAATTGGCTTTAGCATCTTTTTCAGTTCCCCAAACCGCATAGGACACTTGATGCACAGTTCATAGAGAATTTGGAGTTTCCATTTGCCCTGCAGCATTTGAACCACCGGCGTGACCGGGCAGTTTCCCTCGCCGGTTAGAATGACACTGCCAACCTTTTCTTTGAATTCTTCATAAGTCATAATTGGATCGTTCCTCGTCTTTTGCAGTATATTTTTTGATACCAGGTATAAATAATTTGCGTACTTGAACAAAAATTGCTATCAGATATAATAAATATATCACTGGTTGGCCATACAGTCAACGACTGAAATCTCTTAGAAAGGTCTGAATTTTATGAAAGAACTGAACATTATGGAGGCTACTGTTCTGACCTCCCCCAATCCGCTGACACTGATCTGCTCTAAAAAGGAGGATGGTTCTACGAACCTGGCTCCCATTTGCTTTGTGTCTTACCTCTCCTTCAATCCGCCTATGGTGGCTTCGCCACTGGCAAACAGTCCCACACCGGCAAGCGTGTGCGTGAGAACGGCAAAGTCATTGTCACTGTTCCCGGTGAGAGTCTGGCAGGCGCAGTAATGGCCTGCGGAGCATCTACCGGTGCCGAGACCGACAAGGTGGCCGCCAACAACATCGAGATGATGGCTGTGGAGGGCAGCGATATCCAGATTCCGGCGGACACCCGGCTGGCGATGGTGGCTATCTTGCAGCAGTCGGTGGAGGTGGGCGACCATATCCTGCACATCTGTCAGGTGGACAAGTTCCTGGGCGATGAGGACAAGAAGGGCCTGTATGCCTGGAACGGCTTCGGGAAAGTTGCACCTGCGCAGAAGGCTAAATCTTAAACGGTAAGGAGGCATCAGCGGTGGCTGTTTATATTAAATTGAGTGGATCGTCATTGGGACTGAGACCGGACATAGGAAGGGCAAAGCCGTATCGAAACCGGAATGGGTGTGGAACCTGACACATCAGGCCCATGCGCTTGGCATCCCTGTATTTATGAAAGAAGATCTGCTACCTATCATGGGAGAGGCACAGATGGTACAAGAATTTCCCACGGCTTTTTACCGGGTATTGGAGGAACAAAAGACATGGCAGAAGTAAAAGAGAGCGGCATTCTGATTCAGGATGTAGAAACCAAAAATATTATGACAAAATCCACCCTGCCGGTGGGAGGCTATTCCGTCAATCCTTATGTGGGCTGTACCCATGGCTGCAAATACTGCTACGCCTCGTTTATGAAGAGATTTACCGGGCACACCGAACCGTGGGTACATTCCTGGATGTGAAACATTGGCCGGCAATCAAAAATCCGCAAAAGTACAAAGGGCAGCGCGTAGTCATCGGTTCAGTGACCGATGGCTATCTGCCCCAGGAGGCTCAGTTTCAGAACACCCGAAAACTTCTTGAGCAGCTCCGGGGCAGCGAGGCAGAAATTCTCATCTGTACCAAGTCAGACTTGGTAATCCGTGACATCGACCTCCTGAAAGAACTGGGAAAGGTCACGGTTTCCTGGTCGATCAATACGCTGGACGAGGATTTCAAAAACGATATGGACAATGCCGTCAGCATTAAGCGACGGCTGGATGCCATGAAGCAGGTTTATGACGCAGGTATCCGCACCGTATGCTTTATTGCTCCGGTTTTTCCCGGTATCACGGATTTTGAGGCTATCTTCCATCAGGTCAGAAATCAGTGCGACCTGGTATGGCTGGAAAATCTAAACCTGCGAGGCGGATTCAAAAAAGACATCCTTGACTATATACGTAAAAAACATCCTGACTTGGTTCCGCTGTACGACGCTATCTACAACAAGAGGGACAGAAGCTACTTCCGTGGTTTGGAGGATCAAGCGGAACGGCTGGCGAAAGAAAACAGCTGTCCCTTCGTGGACAACGAGCTGCCCTACGGCCGGGCAGAGCTTGGGCACCCGGTCATTGTGAATTACTTTTACCATGAGGAAGTGCGTGGCTCGGAAAACACCGGACGACGCAACCCCAAAAAATAATTTGTGAAATAAATGGGTTCTGACATGGAGCTGTGCTTCAATGTCAGAACCTTTTTTAGCACTGTTTACCCATTCAGAAGTTTTCTTATCCCTTTTGGAAGGACTTGTACTCCGTCCATTGTTTTTCGATTTTCCCCGCTCTACAATGTAGACAGAACGATTAAATGATAGGGGTTTATCAAGTTTTACATAAAATTATATTACCGGTAAGCATACGATGAGCAGATGTTTTTTATTGCCTTTCGAGTATAGATACGTTAAAATATACTTATTAAGCATGATGAATTTGGGAGGTATTTTTCGTGGAAATTAGAGTTCTTCGATATTTTCTGACTGTAGTAAGGGAAGAAAGTATCACAAAAGCCTCAGAAGTTTTACATATCACGCAGCCGACACTTTCACGTCAGCTTGCACAGATGGAGGAAGATATTGGTGTAAAGCTGTTTGATAGAGGGACACGGAAAATCAAATTGACAAATGAAGGAATACTTCTTCGCCGTCGTGCGGAAGAAATTTTGCAGCTTGTAGATAAGACAGAAAAAGAATTAGTGGAGCAAGAGGAACAGGTGGAAGGTAAAATTTCCATTGGGTGTGGAGAAATTGCTGCTGTACAACTTCTTCCTAAAATAATTGAGTCCTTTCGTCGGAAATATCCCCGTGTTACTTTTGACATTTTTACAGCCACAGCAGATTTGGTAAAGGAACAAATGGAGAAGGGACTACTGGATATTGGTTTGCTTCTTGAGCCGGTTGATATGGAAAAATATGAATTTATTCGCTTGAATATAAGGGAAAAATGGGTGGTTCTGATGAAATCGGATGATCCACTCTCCAAGAAAGAAACGGTAAGCGCAAAAGATTTGTCTGTACTGCCTTTGATTCTTCCTAGGCGTATGAATGTGCAGAGTGAGTTGGCAAGTTGGTTTGGCAACTACTATGAGAAACTGGATATTGTTTTTACCAGCAATTTAAGTACGAACAGCGCAATTATGGTGAATGGAGGCTTGGCATATTCATTGGTGATTGAAGGGGCTGTACCGTTCTGGAATCAATCAAAGGTTACATTCAGACCGCTTGATCCGCCACTTACAGCAACAAGTGTATTAGCATGGAAACGTGGTCAGCCGTTTAGCTTAGCAACCATAAAATTCATCAAACATATTCAATGCTTTTTAGGCATGGACAAACCATAAAAACTAAGTATTTGATATAATTCAATTAGAAAATTATAATATAGGTGTAGAGATAAAGCAAACAGCTTTAATTTCTGCACCTATATTTTTATTGAGGAGGGAGTGCCATTTCATGAAACCGGATTATGATTCCCGTATAAACGCCGGATTAAGCAAAGAAGAAATCGCAAAAATTTCAGGATGCGAAGATCAAGAAATGCAGATAAGGATGTTGCGAAAATATCGGTACAAATTGCTTGATGAGGTACATGAAAAGCAGCAGTCACTTGATGCAATCGATTATATGATCTGTAAAACAAAAAAATAACAATAAGAGGAGGAAAAGGCGTGAATCAGCAAACAACTCTGTTTTCAAACGAGAAGTTGATGGCTATGATTATTCCCCTGTTTTTAGAGCAGCTGCTGATAATGCTTGTAGGGATGGCGGACACACTGGTGGTCAGCTACGCAGGAGAAGCGGCAGTATCCGGTGTTTCACTGGTAAATCAGTTCAATACTATTTTTATTTATCTGTTTACAGCATTGGCATCTGGAGGGGCGGTTGTGATCAGCCAGTATATTGGTAGAAAGAAAAATGATGACGCTGGAGAATCCGCCAGTCAGCTTCTTTCATTTTCTGCGATTTTTCCATACTGATCGCAGTGATGGTTCTAATTGGAAATGAAGGGATGCTTCGTCTGATGTTCGGTAAAGTGGAAGATTCTGTGATGCACTCTTGTATTACATACCTTAGGATTTCTGCATATTCCTATCCGGCATTGGCGGTTTACAATGCTGGCGCTGCCCTTTTTCGCAGTATTGGAAAAACCAGTGTGACCATGTATTTGTCGGTAATTTCCAATATCATCAATGTTATTGGAAATTTCATTGGTGTACTTGTTTTGCGTGCAGGTGTTGCAGGTGTTGCATACCCTTCACTGATCGCTCGGACATTTTCAGCCGTGATGATTACAGTACTTTGTTTTCAGAGAAAAAATGAAGTGTTCTATCGCTGCAAGTGGATTTTCCGGTGGAATGTGGATTTCATGAAACAAATTCTAAAAATCGCTATTCCAAATGGGATGGAAAACGGTATATTCCAGTTAGTCAAAGTAGCATTAAGCGGTATCGTTGCACTTTTTGGAACATATCAGATTGCTGCAAATGGTGTTGCACAAAGTATCTGGTCATTGGCTGCGCTGGCGGGAGTCGCTATGGGTCCCGTATTTATAACGGTCATTGGACAGTGTATGGGAAATGGGGATGCAGATGCTGCGGAGCATTATTTTAAGAGATTGACAAGAATCACATTGCTGATTTCATCGGCATGGAATCTTTTGATTTTTCTTCTGACTCCATTCTTTATGAAATTTTATGCTTTGCAGCCGGAGACCAAACGGCTTGTAATCTGGCTGGTTTTAATCCATAACGTGTTTAATGCAGCAGCATATCCCTTTTCCGGTGCGCTTAGTAATGGGCTGCGGGCAGCGGGTGATGTGAAATTTACCATGTATGTTTCGGTTATCTCCACGATAGCGGTGCGTCTGCTTTTATCATGGCTCTTGGGAATTGTTTTGAAAATGGGCGTGATCGGGATTGCTATTGCAATGGTTTGTGACTGGAGCATTCGGGCGGTCATTTTCTTCTGGAGGCAGAAGTCCGGAAAATGGAAAACATTTCAGGTGATATAGATTCATTTATAATAAGTTCAATATCGGTATATTATGCCTTATGGTCTTAGCAAGTTTTGCCGTTTTGCTGTGAATGTGTGGGAGGTCAATCCTGCTGGAAAAGCTGATGAACAGGTTGCCAGAGAAGGGCTTTCCTGTATGGAAGTTTGGATGAAAGAACTGGGACTTACAATGAATCTCCATGAGTTGGGGGCAACAGAAGAAATGTTGCATGGTATTGCAAATGGAACCATCATCATGGAAGGTGGATATAAGGTGTTGAATCATGATGAGGTATTGGAGATTTTGAAGAACAGTTTGTAAGCATTCAAGTAGGAGCTTTTATAACGATAATATAATAGAAAAAGGCAAGTGCTGTGAAAGAAATTTTTCTTTGATGTTGCTTGTCTTTTTTAATTCATCACTTGACATTGTGGCAAAGAAATCCTGAAAGGGGACGAGTAGAAAAAAGAGCAGCTGCATGAGCAGGAAGAAGAAAATAGACAGAGCAGTTGATGATGTGGAATGTCCGGTGCAGTGTGGGTGTAATGCTCATGCTACATCGGACTTTTTTCGAAAATGATTTTTAATAATGTTGATTTTCAACTACTTTTAACTCAAATATTGCATCTTAACTTAAAAAGAGTTAAGATTGCAAGTAATGACATGGAATATCTCGATAAAGTTCCTGGAGTCAAGAATCAAAGTGTTTTTAAAGAAGATTATGTTATGGGATATTCTATTTACTAATGTTGATTTTCAACTGCTGGACGAATGGGAGGGGTGCTTCATGCCGTTGCAAATGATCAGAAACGATATTACAAAAATGAACGTTGACGCAATCGTCAATGCTGCCAACACGTCCCTTTTGGGCGGCGGTGGTGTGGATGGCTGCATTCATCGTGCGGCCGGACCGGAACTGCTTGCAGAATGCCGTACGCTGCATGGCTGCGAAACCGGCAGTGCAAAAATCACAAAGGGATACCGTCTGCCCTGCAAATATGTGATCCATGCAGTCGGTCCGCGCTGGCGGGATGGCAGGCATCGGGAGCGGGAGCTTCTGGAATCCTGTTATCGGACATCTTTGAATCTGGCGAAAGAAAATGGCTGTCAGTCTGTAGCCTTTCCGCTGATTTCCTCCGGTGTTTACGGCTATCCAAAAGACCAGGCTCTGAAGGTTGCAGTCGATACCATCAGCGAATTTTTGCTGGAAAACGAGATGATGGTCTATATCGTTATTTTTGACCGAAAGACATATCAGATTAGCGGAAAGCTGTTTGATGACATCGCAGTGTACATAGATGACAGGTATGTGGAAGAACATACCGACAGGAGGGCAGAACAGAGTCGGTGTTCCGAAGCATGGCAAGAGGAATCCTGCTTTGAAGCTGCATCTATCCCGCTGCCGCCCGAAGCAATCTGTAAATCCTGCAGCAGTCAGTCTCTGGAAGAGGCGCTGGGCAGATGGATGAGAGCTTTTCAGAAATGCTGCTTCGAAAGATTGAGGAAAGCGGTATGACGGATGCACAGTGCTACAAGAAAGCAAATATTGACAGGAAGCTCTTCTCAAAAATCCGCTCGGATAGATTCTATAAGCCATCCAAACCTACGGTGCTGGCATTTGCCCTCGCTTTGGAGCTGCCGCTTGCCCAGATGCAGGAGATGCTCGGCAAGGCAGGATTCACATTGTCTCATTCGAGTAAATTCGACATCATTGTAGAATATTTTGTTGAACGGGGAAACTATAATGTGTATGAAATCAATGAAGCACTGTTTGCCTTTGACCAGAGTCTGATCGGTACATAAGGAAAAAGAAATGTCGCTTTCCATGCGACCACTCCGCAAAAGAAAATCGCTATACTATGGCTGTAAGGTACGAAATCGAGCAGCCATTTGCGTGAGGAATGAGCCAAAGCTCGAGCTTGCTCGAAACATTGGCGAATACTGCGACAGCGAGCCCTAAGGGCGAGATCTTTTAGGAGGATAAGCATATGAGAAAGAATTTAACAGAGATCGTTTTTATCTTAGACCGCAGCGGTTCTATGAACGGACTGGAACGGGATACCATCGGCGGATTCAATTCCATGATTGAGCAGCAGAAAAAACAGAGGGCGAAGCACTGATTTCAACGGTACTGTTTGATAATGTGAGTGAAGTCCTGCACGACCGTGTAGATGTAAAGGACATCCGACCGATGACTGACCGGGATTATACGGTTCGCGGATGTACGGCACTCTTAGATGCCATCGGCGGTGCGATTCATCACATTGGAAATATTCATAAGTACGCACGACCGGAAGATGTCCCGGAGCATACCATGTTTGTAATCACTACGGACGGAATGGAAAATGCCAGCCGCCGGTATGACAGCGAAAAAGTGAAGCAGATGATCGAGCGGCAGAAAGCGAAATACGGTTGGGAGTTTTTGTTCCTCGGTGCAAATATTGACGCGGTAGAGACTGCAAGCCAGTTCGGAATCGGTGCAGACCGTGCAGTCAACTATCAGTGCGACAGCGAAGGAACTGCGTTGAATTATGAAGTGGTCAGCGAAGCAATCAGCTCTGTCCGGTGCAGTGCCCCGTTGAATGCAGACTGGAAAAAACGTATAGACGAGGATTATAAAAAACGTGGAGGAAAATAGAAATATGCAGGCGTATACCTACGTTTCAAAAGGAAAATTCGAATTAAGAGAGAAGCCAAAACCGACCTTGATGCAGGAGCGGGATGCTATTGTCAAAGTGACACTCGCCAGCATTTGCTCCAGCGATCTGCATATCAAGCATGGCAGCGTTCCGCGGGCAGTACCTGGGATCACGGTTGGCCATGAGATGGTGGGGATTGTGGAAGAGGTTGGAAAGGCAGTTACCAGGGTAAAACCGGGAGACCGGGTGACAGTAAACGTGGAGACCTTCTGCGGTGAATGCTTTTTCTGCAAGAAAGGGTATGTGAATAACTGTACAGATGAAAATGGCGGTTGGGCGCTGGGCTGCCGGATCGATGGCGGCCAGGCGGAATATGTGCGTGTACCCTTTGCAGATCAGGGACTGAATAAGATTCCGGATGGCGTTACGGATCGACAGGCATTGCTGGTGGGCGATGTTCTGGCTACCGGTTACTGGGCAGCGCGTATTTCAGAGATCTCAGAGCAGGACACGGTGCTGATCATCGGAGCCGGCCCCACCGGTATCTGTACCCTGCTTTCGGTAATGCTGAAAAAACCAAGACGGATTATTGTGTGTGAAAAGGATAAAAATCGTCTGCAGTTTATCCGACAGCATTATCCGGAGATTTTGTTGGTTTCTCCGGAGAAGTGTGAAGCGTTTGTACGGGCAAACAGCGATCATGGGGGAGCTGACGTTGTGCTGGAGGTTGCGGGGGCGGAAGCTACCTTCCGTCTGGCCTGGGAATGCGCGAGACCCAATGGTCTGGTGACGGTGGTTGCTCTTTATGATCAGGCACAGATCCTGCCGCTTCCGGATATGTATGGAAAAAATCTTACCTTTAAAACCGGAGGAGTGGATGGCTGTGACTGTGAAGAAACATTACGGTTGATTGCAGAGGGAAAACTGAACACAGAGCCGCTTATCACCCATACCTATTCCTTAGAAGGATAGAGGAAGCCTATGAACTCTTTGAAGGTAAGCGGGACGGTGTAATTAAGGTAGCAGTAGAATGCTAAAAGAAGATATAGATAATTCCAATCATTAATGTACTATATATGGTATGATAATGATTGGAATTTTGTTATAACAGGGGGATTTCCAACCATTAGTATATACGATTCATGAAAAATCAGGTAAAATTATGTATAGGTAATTAAGGGATCGGTTTTATGAATCCGCTGGGTCCGGATGTGGCGACAATCCGTACTTCTGGCTGTATCGTCTTTTCGCATGGAGGCAATGGCTGCCGGAGGATTTGCCGGAGAATATGAACGATGGATGGATATGCAGATCTGCGACCGAAGAGGAAGAGAAGGAATTAATTGCCACGCTGTTTTCTCTGAACTAAATGATCTGACGGCTGAAGCGAGGAATAAATTTACGGAAGAGGAAAACGGTTAATGCAGTGCTTTTGAGGGACAAACTTTCGTGCATTCATAGCAGAGAATACACTCTGTTCCGTTTTTCCGCTTACGGGTTTCCTTATTAACCTCCACGTTCATGGGGCAGACCTGCAGACACTTCCCGCAATGGACGCACTTATCCTCATCGCAGTGGACGCGCAGAAGAGAGAAATAGCTCATAGGTTTGAGAAAAACCGTAATGGGACACAGGTACTTGCAGAATGCCCGGTTATCTTGAAACAGGAAGGCGAACACAATACCGACAAGGTAATAAAGCGCATTTCCGGCCAGGAAAAGCCAGAACATGATTTGCTCCAGATGTGCCACCTGCATCAGAAACAGCCCGGACACCAACGCCAGAGACAGAAGAAACATCACATAGCGAAGGAAGCCCAGCTTTTCTTTTCGTGGCTTCTGCGGCTGATTGTAGGGCAGAAAGTCCAGCACCATAGCTGTCCAGCAGGCGTAACCGCACCAGCACGCCCAAAAAGCAACG
>ENA-OQDE01000315-OQDE01000315.1-human-gut-metagenome-genome-assembly--contig:-NODE-315-length-30431-cov-9.013563_pt1 | contig 30431 bp, 30 predicted proteins | sample MGYA00242768_ERZ504595 | MGnify/ENA primary metagenome ERZ504595 (study PRJEB26092, sample SAMD00036307) | human gut metagenome | host: Homo sapiens | study: EMG produced TPA metagenomics assembly of... | reverse complement strand
TGAATTGATTCAATGAAGAAAACAAACTTTTACTTTCTTTTTTTGAATCGGTTTCTTAGTCAGTCATTTTAAATGGATACTTTCTGCTGTCAATTAGTATTTTTTAGTCTGTGTATTTGGTTATTGAAAGATTAAACACTAATTTTGCAACCTCTTTGGTGAAAAACAGAAAGAAGTAATAATTAAATAAATAAAGTTCAGAATGAATATTTCATTGCAAAACGTTGACAAAGTGAGTGCATTGCTTACTTTAAAACTGGAAAAAGCTGATTATCAGGCAAGAGTAGAAAAGACACTGAAGACTTACCGTCAGAAAGCTAATATTCCGGGATTCCGTCCGGGTATGGTGCCTATGAGTTTGATTAAAAAACAATTTGGCAAGTCTGTCCTTGTAGAAGAGGTTGATAAAATGATGCAGGAAAAGGTAAACGAATATATCCGCGACAACAAAGTGAATATGTTGGGTATGCCGTTGCCTAATGAAGAAAAGATGAAACCTATCGATTTCGATACGCAAGAAGATTTTGAATTTGTGTTCGACATCGCTTTGGCTCCTGAATTTACAGCTGAAATCTCAGCTGCGGATACAGTGGATTACTATACTATCGAAGTTTCAGACGAACTGATAGAACAGCAGGTTAAAATGTATACTCAGCGTGCTGCAAAATATGATAAAGTAGAGCAGTATGAAGACAAAGACATGATTAAAGGTCTGTTGGCTGAATTGGATGAAAATGGAAATACTAAAGAAGGCGGTATTCAGGTAGAAGGTGCGGTAATGATGCCGGCTTATATGAAGAATGATGAGCAAAAGGCTATATTTAACGGTGCTAAAGTAAATGATGTGCTGGTATTTAATCCTGCTGTAGCATTTGATAATAATGAAGCTGAACTTTCTTCTTTATTGAAGATAAAGAAAGAGGAAGTTGCCGGTGTGAAAGGTAACTTCAGCTTCCAGGTGGAAGAGATCACCCGTATGGTTCCCGCTGAGTTGAACCAGGAATTGTTCGACAATGTATTTGGCGAAGGCACTGTAAGCAGTGAGGAAGAATTCCGCGCTAAGATCAAAGAAGGAATTGCAAAGCAGTTCGAATCAGATAGCGATTATAAATTCTTGATCGATGTTCGTGAATATTTGGTTAATAAGATTGGTAAGTTGGAATTCCCCGATGCGTTACTGAAGCGTATCATGTTGCTGAATAATGAAGAGAAGGGTGAAGCTTTTGTCGCTGAAAACTATGACAAGAGTATCGAAGAACTGACTTGGCATCTGATTAAAGAGCAATTGCTCAAGAATAATGAGATTAAAGTGGAACAAGCCGATGTGATGAATATGGCCAAGGAAGCAACTCGCATTCAGTTTGCTCAATACGGAATGTTGAATATCCCTGAAGAAGTTCTAGAGAACTATGCAAAAGAAATGTTGAAGAAGCAGGAATCTGTAGAAGGTTTGGTAAACCGTGCTGCTGAAAGCAAACTTTCTGCCGCATTGAAGCTAAGGCTACTTTAAACCACAAAACGGTTTCTATGGAAGAATTCAACAAAATGTTTGAATAATAACTTAGTAAGTCGAAGTAAGTGATTGCTAAAACTTTCTAAAAAAGGGGTTTTTGACCATAAATTTTCGTTATAGATAAGAGTATTGGATACGTTAACCGTATTTTTTTGTACTTTTGTTTGTTTGAAAAATAGAGGTTGAAAACCCTTTTTTGTTACTAATAACTAAACCATTAGATTATGGATGATTTTAGAAAATTTGCTACCAAGCATTTGGGGATGAACAGTATGGTGCTGGATGATGTCATCAAGTCGCAAGGATATCTGAATCCTTACATTTTGGAGGAGCGTCAGTTGAATGTGACTCAGTTGGATGTGTTTTCCCGACTGATGATGGACAGAATTATTTTTCTGGGTACACAGATTGATGATTATACAGCCAATACACTCCAGGCGCAGCTTTTATATTTGGACTCAGTAGAGTCTGGTAAAGATATATCTATTTATATCAATTCTCCCGGAGGATCTGTTTACGCCGGATTAGGTATTTATGATACCATGCAGTTCATTAATAGTGATGTTGCCACGATCTGTACAGGTATGGCCGCTTCGATGGCAGCCGTGCTGTTGGTTGCGGGAACAGAAGGTAAACGTTCTGCGTTGACTCATTCACGTGTGATGATTCATCAGCCGATGGGAGGCGCGCAAGGACAAGCTTCGGATATTGAGATCACGGCCCGTGAAATCCAAAAGTTGAAGAAAGAACTGTATACCATTATTGCAGACCACTCTCATACGGATTTTGACAAAGTATGGGCAGACTCTGACCGTGACTACTGGATGACAGCTCAGGAAGCTAAGGAATATGGTATGATTGATGAGGTGCTGTCACGCAAACCGGCTGCTCTATAATGTATTTATTTCCATTCGATAAGAATAACAGTACTAAAAACAACCCAGGTTTCCGCTATCATTTCATGCAGGCTTCTTTCTTAAAGACGCATTAGGAAACTTGGATATTTAAAGGAATAAACATTGGAAGATAATAAAACACCTAGAAACAGTAGAAGGAAATGTAGTTTCTGCGGACGTTCGGAAAATGAAGTCGGATTTCTGATAACCGGAATGAACGGCTGCATTTGTGACAGTTGCTCGGAGCAGGCATATGAAATTATGCAGGAAGCCATGCATCAAAAAAAAGGTGCACCGGGTGAGTTGAACTTGAAGGAACTTCCGAAGCCAAAGGAAATCAAGGAATTTCTTGACCAATACATTATTGGTCAGGATGACGCCAAACGCTATCTTTCCGTTGCCGTTTACAATCATTACAAGCGTCTGCTCCAAAAAGTGGATAAGGATGATATAGAGATTGAAAAGTCCAATATCATTATGGTAGGTAGTACGGGAACGGGAAAAACCTTGCTGGCACGCACTATTGCCAAATTATTGCATGTGCCGTTTACCATTGTTGACGCCACCGTGCTGACAGAGGCCGGATATGTGGGTGAAGATATTGAGAGTCTTTTAACCCGTCTGCTTCAAGTAGCGGATTATAATGTGGCGGAAGCTGAAAGAGGCATCGTATTTATTGATGAGATTGACAAGATTGCCCGTAAAGGAGATAACCCCTCCATTACTCGTGATGTAAGTGGTGAAGGTGTACAACAAGGTCTGTTGAAACTGCTGGAAGGATCTATCGTGAATGTGCCACCTCAGGGAGGACGTAAACACCCCGACCAGAAAATGATTCCGGTCAATACGAAAAACATTCTGTTTATTTGTGGTGGGGCATTTGATGGTATTGAACGCAAAATTGCGCAACGTTTGAATACGCATGTGGTAGGTTATAGCGCGGCAAAGGACGTGGTGAAGATAGATCGCGGCAACTTGATGCAATATATTGCCCCTCAGGATTTGAAATCATTCGGCTGATTCCTGAAATCATAGGCCGTCTGCCCATCTTGACTTATCTGAATCCGTTGGATAGAACCGCTTTGCGCAATATCTTGACGGAACCGAAGAATTCCATTATCAAACAGTATGTTAAATTATTTGAGATGGATGGGGTCAAGCTGGAGTTTCAACCCGAAGTATTCGAGTATATTGTAGACAAAGCTATTGAGTATAAGTTAGGAGCACGCGGATTACGTTCCATTGTGGAAACGATCATGATGGACGTTATGTTTGAAATTCCCTCTCAGAAAGCGAAAAAGTACGAAGTGACACTTGATTTTGCAAAACAGCAGATGGGAAAGGCAAATATTTCGCGAATGCAAACAGCTTAGTATCAAGATATAAAGGGAGAGAGAAAGAAAAAATGCAATTCTTCTGAAAAATATTACCCGAAATATTCGTGTAATTTGAGAACTTGTTTATAACTTTGTTAGGCAACAAAAGATGTAAAACAAGAAATCGGGAAAACCGTGAAAAACTATTGATACAATGACGGAGAATATAAATTTAACGGACGCATTAAAAAAGTATTTTGGATTTGATACTTTCAAAGGTAATCAGGAAGCGATTATCCGTAATCTGCTTGCCGGAAATGATACATTTGTTTTGATGCCTACGGGCGGTGGTAAATCGTTATGCTATCAGTTGCCATCCCTTATCATGGATGGAACAGCAATCGTTATATCTCCTTTAATTGCATTGATGAAGAACCAGGTGGATGCCATGCGTAATTTCAGTGAGGAAGACGGAGTAGCACACTTTATAAATTCGTCATTGAACAAATCGGCTATAGACCAGGTTAAATCGGATATCCTGAGCGGCAAAACCAAATTGCTCTACGTAGCTCCCGAATCCTTGACAAAGGAGGAGAATGTAGATTTCCTGAAAGGAGTGAAGATCTCATTTTATGCGGTGGATGAAGCACACTGTATTTCGGAATGGGGGCATGACTTCCGTCCGGAGTACCGTCGCATCCGTCCTATTATTAATGAAATAGGAAAGGCGCCGGTGATTGCCCTTACTGCTACTGCAACTCCGAAAGTGCGTATGGATATTCAAAAAATCTGGGTATGCAGGATGCGCAGGAGTTCAAGTCCTCTTTCAATCGCCCGAACCTGTATTACGAAGTGCGCTCGAAGACAAATAATATTGACAGGGATATTATCAAGTTTATCAAGGCTAATCCTGGTAAATCAGGTATTATCTACTGTTTGAGCCGTAAGAAGGTGGAAGAATTGGCCGAAGTGCTTCAAGCTAACGGAATCAATGCGCGTGCTTATCATGCCGGCATGGATTCTGCTACACGCACAGCCAATCAAGACGGGTTCCTGAAAGAGGATATAGATGTGATTGTAGCTACCATCGCTTTTGGAATGGGAATTGATAAGCGATGTGCGCTTTGTGATACATTATGATATTCCGAAAAGTCTGGAAGGTTATTATCAGGAAACGGGGAGAGCCGGTCGTGACGGAGGGGAAGGTCAGTGTATTACGTTCTATTCCAACAAGGACTTGCAGAAGCTGGAGAAGTTTATGCAGGGAAAGCCCGTGGCAGAGCAGGAAATCGGCAAACAGTTGCTGTTGGAAACAGCTGCATACGCAGAGTCTTCTATATGCCGTCGTAAATCATTGTTACATTATTTTGGGGAAGAATATACAGAGGAGAATTGTGGAAATTGTGATAACTGTTTAAATCCTAAAAAGCAAGTGGAGGCTCAGGATTCATTATGCGCTGTGATTGAAGCAATCATAGCAGTGAAAGAAAACTTTAAAGCAGATTATATAATTGATATTCTTTTGGGTAAGGAAACGTCAGAAGTACTTGCTCATAAACATGAAGAACTGGAAGTATTCGGTTCAGGCATGGGAGAAGAAGAAAAAATGTGGAATGCTGTCATCCGTCAGGCTTTGATAGCGGGTTATTTAAGTAAAGACGTAGAGAATTACGGTCTGTTGAAGGTTACCCCCGAAGGACATAAATTCTTGAAAAAACCGAAATCCTTCAAGATTGTTGAAGACAATGATTTTGAGGAGGAGGAAGAAGAAACTCCGGTTCGGGGAGGTGCCTCTTGTGCAGTAGACCCCGTGCTTTACTCTATGTTGAAGGATTTGCGTAAGAAGCTGTCCAAGAAACTGGATGTGCCGCCGTATGTTATTTTCCAGGATCCTTCTTTGGAGGCGATGGCTACCATTTATCCGGTGACTTTGGAAGAATTGCAGAATATTCCGGGCGTAGGTGCCGGAAAGGCAAAACGTTATGGCCAGGAGTTCTGTGTATTGATAAAGAAGCATTGTGAGGAAAATGAAATAGAGCGTCCGGAGGATTTGCGTGTCCGTACGGTGGCCAATAAATCCAAACTGAAGGTATCCATCATTCAGGCTATTGACCGGAAGGTAGCCTTGGACGATATTGCAGTGTCAAAGGGGTTGGAGTTCGGTGAATTATTGGATGAAGTGGAGGCTATTGTTTATTCAGGAACCAAGCTGAATATTGATTACTTCCTGGAGGAAATTATGGATGAAGACCATTTGAACGATATTTATGATTACTTCAAGGAGTCTACAACAGACAAAATAGATGACGCGATGGATGAATTGGGTGATGACTATACGGAGGATGAAATCCGGTTGGTCCGCATCAAGTTTATTTCTGAAATGGCAAATTGATGCTTCTTTGATTGTTTTGATAATTAAGAAAGCCGGGCGACAGAGATGTTTGTCCGGCTTTTCATATGTTTTTATAGCATATTCTTGTTTCGGGAGAAAATATCCGTTGTATTTGCATAAACCTTAAATTTGGTATTATGAGAAATCTAAACTGTCACATCGGTCACATCCGTCACACAGCAGTTTATGCGCTTGAATTACAACGTGTTGTGATGGTGGCGGATAGCGTGACGGATACGGTGACAGACTTTTGTCAATCTTGCACATATGCTACAGCCTCTTTTTACATGCATGATGTGGGTTGTTCCACTTGTTGGAACAGTTTGTTCCGTCCAGTGGAACAAATAGTTTCATGCTAATGGAACAAATTATTCCTATCAGTGGAACAACTTATTCCTATATGTAAAGACAGGTTGTACCATGCGCTAGAATTAATGGTTTCTATTAGAAAAACTCATTGTTCCAAATGGTGCAATACATTGTATCATAGCATATAATGGTCTGGATTATACCTGTCGCGAATGCATTCCTTCAATATCTTTCCGCTTCACCTCCCTATCGGAAATTCCTGTGCCCTTCGCGTCCTTTTTTTTGAAAGAAACCTTCCTGTATATTGCTTTGTTTCCCGATTTTATCCGTATCTTTATAGATTGGAAAAAACGAATAAATACACGATAAATGATAAAGATTACCCAAGTACGCGACGGCGGAAACCATGTAACCCAAAGCACCCTTACACTGGATGCATGGGTAGAAAGAATGAAAGAGGAGGTGAAAACCTGTCCCGTCACCATGTTCAGAAGCCAGTTGCGCCATTTCCTCCCCGGCGACCATTGCGAGGCGGCGGGCAAACTGCCCAAGATGATGCCTGCCGCCGAGTTCCGCAAGATGGAGGGCGGACAGTGCATGAAGGCTTATAACGGATTGGTGGAATTGACCGTAGGCCCCTTGGCGGGCAGGGCGGAAGTGGAGCAGGTGAAACGGGAGGCATGGAAGTTGCCGCAGACGCGGTGCGCCTTTATGGGCGCCAGCGACATTCGGTGAAAATCCTGGTGGCTTTCACCCGACCCGACAATACGCTGCCCCTTACCCGTGCGGAGGCGGAAGCGTTTCATACTCATGCCTACATCATGGCGGTGAAGTGCTACCAGCCCCAGTTGTCATTCGATATCCGTCCCAAGGAACCTTTCCTGGAACAATATTCACGCCTTTCCTATGACCCCGATGTGCTTTACCGGCCGGACTCCGTGCAGTTCTACCTGTCACAGCCTATGGGGATGCCCGATGAAATGGCCTTGCATACCGAACCTGCTGTCTCCGGCCAGCGTCCTTTGGAACGTGCTTGGGGAGTTATGAAACGGCAGATGCGCTCTCCATGCTGTTCGAGGCGGCCTTGAGGCAGGCTTACATTGATTTGGATAAGCCCGATCCGGCCGATGAAAAGTCCTCCTATAGCTGGGATACCCTTCTTTCGCAACTGGCGTTGAACTGTTTCCGGTCGGGCATTCCGGAGGAAGCGGTGGTCAGCAGGGCGCGTTTCCGTCATTTTGCACGCAAACCGTTGGAACTGGTGCGTCAGGTGGTGCGGAATGTGTACAGCCGGCGTCAGAATTTCGGAAGCAAATGCGCTTTGAGCCGTGAGCAGCAATTGTCGGTCCTCATTGCCGAGTTTATGAAAAGACGTTATGAATTTCGCTTTAACGTGCAGACCGGAGAGGCGGAGTTCCGCGAGCGGCATTCCTTCTGCTTCCGCTTTCAGCCGGTGGACAAGCGTGCGCTGAACAGCATCGCCCTGGATGCACAGGCCGAAGGTATCCCCCTGTGGGACAGGGATATCAGCCGCTATGTGTATTCCAATCGTGTGCCGGTGTATAATCCGCTGGAGGATTTTTTGTTCAACCTTCCGGAGTGGGACGGACGCGACCGCATCCGTCCGTTGGCGCAGACCGTACCTTGTGACAATCCGCATTGGCCCGAATTGTTCCATCGCTGGTTTCTGAACATGGTGGCTCATTGGCGGGGGATGGACAAGCGCTATGCCAACAGTGTTTCGCCCCTGCTGGTGGGAGCGCAGGGAACGCGCAAGTCCACCTTTTGCCGCAGCATCATGCCGCCTTCCGAATGCTCCTACTATACGGACAGCCTCGATTTCTCACGCAAGAAAGATGTCGAACTAAGCCTGAATCGATTCGCGCTGATCAATATTGACGAGTTCGACCAGGTGAGCGCCACACAACAGGGATTCTTGAAGCACATTCTGCAAAAGCCGGTGGTGAATGCGCGCCGGCCTTACGGCACATCGGTGGTGGAGATGCGCCGCTATGCTTCGTTCATTGCCACCAGTAACCACAAGGATTTGCTGACCGATCCTTCGGGCAGCCGCCGCTTCATCTGCATTGAGGTGAAGGGGGTGATTGATACCTCGCGTCCCATAGACTACGATCAGTTGTATGCACAGGCCATGCACGAGCTGGCGCACGGTGAGCGTTACTGGTTTAATGATGCGGACGAGTATGTCATGACGGAGGCGAACCGCGAATTTCAGCAATATTCTCCTGAAGAGCAGTTCCTTTTCCGTTATTTCCGCATGGCGGAAGCGGGGGAAGAGGGCGAGTGGATGGCGCCTGCCGAAATATTGAAGATATTGCATCAGGAAGTGGATATTCCATTGAACGCCAAGAGGGTGGCGGCATTCGGACGAATTTTGAGGAAACAGGGTATTCCTTCACGGCATACACGTAAAGGCACTGTGTATCAGCTGGTAAGGGCATGATGAGATCCGGAGGCGGCGGTGTGACAGATAAAAGTCCGTCACACCATCCGTTACACCATCTGTCATAGTGGTAAACTATTGTCGTACAATGTGTTGCATGCGGCTGTGACAGTGTGACGGATATTACCAGTTAAATTCATTTGTGTAGTAGTCGAATGACGGCTCTTCGCTGATGCCTCTCTGGCGGAACAGCATGCGAATGGTCTGTTGGTCTTGTGGCGCAAAAGGGCGTTCCTTGCGGAAGCACCGGTAATACTGGCTTCTGCCAGGTGGTTGATGATCATATTGCGCAGCAGGCTGCCTTCTTTGTAGGGCACATTGTCCAGCAGGTGGGTGACTCCCCATGCCATCCGCACTTTGTCGGTGGAACGGAACAGTTTACATTCTTCACCCTCCTTGGGATAACGGAGCGGGTTTACCACTTTGAGAAATAGATGTTCATCCGTATCCTGCAGGGCGGCAGTTCGTCTCAGGCAGTTTTGGGAACGGGGGCATGTGGCGTTAAGGCAGCGTGCGAAGTCTTTGGGTGCAAAGGGAAATTGCGGTTGTTTTTCCATGTTTCTTTTGTTTCTTTTGTTCAAAGTACAAATTTAATGAAAAACACTGGACCTGAAGAATAAAAGCGCTTCATTTGTTTCATGAACTCCCTGTTTTTTTGTAATTGTTTTATGTGAGCCATTTGGGGGACTGATTCTTTTTATTTCTGCAAAATTTCGTATTCTCTTAGCAAAAAAATATTCTATCGTTTTCCCATATTGAATAAAATGCGTATATTTGCACGCAATAAAATCTAAACGCATAAAGCCCTATGTCATTTATTGCAGATAAAATCGTAATGGACGGATTAACCTACGACGATGTATTGTTGATCCCCGCCTATTCTGAAGTTTTACCAAAAACAGTCGAACTCACGACTAAGTTCTCACGCAACATCGAGTTGAAAGTCCCTTTTGTGACTGCCGCTATGGATACGGTTACAGAAGCGAAAATGGCCATTGCCATTGCCCGTGAAGGGGGAATCGGTGTGATTCACAAAAACATGTCTATCGAAGAGCAGGCACGTCAGGTAGCCATAGTGAAACGTGCGGAAAACGGTATGATTTATGATCCTGTGACTATCAAGAGAGGATCTACTGTGAGAGATGCACTTGCGTTGATGTCTGAATATAGAATCGGCGGTATCCCTGTAGTAGACGATGAAAGATATTTGGTAGGTATTGTGACGAACCGTGACCTTCGTTTTGAGAAGGATATGGACAAACGTATTGATGAGGTAATGACGAAGGAGAATATTGTCACTACCAACCAGTCCACTGACATGGAGGCTGCCTCACGGATTCTGCAAGAGCATAAGATTGAAAAGTTGCCGGTGGTGGATAAGGAAGGTAACTGGTAGGTCTTATTACTTATAAAGATATTACAAAAGCGAAAGATAAACCGATGGCTTGCAAGGATGCCAAAGGACGTTTGCGTGTGGCTGCCGGTGTAGGGGTTACTGCCGATACGCTGGACCGTATGCAGGCCTTGGTTGATGCCGGTGCGGATGCAATCGTTATTGATACGGCTCATGGCCACTCCATGTATGTGATCGAAAAATTGAAAGAAGCTAAGAAACGTTTCCCGAATATTGATATTGTGTAGGTAATATCGCTACGGGCGAAGCTGCCAAAATGTTGGTGGAAGCCGGTGCGGATGGTGTGAAGGTCGGTATCGGTCCGGGTTCTATCTGTACTACCGTGTGGTTGCCGGTGTGGGTGTTCCCCAGCTTTCTGCCGTTTATGATGTTGCCAAGGCGCTGAAAGGTACAGGTATACCTTTGATTGCTGATGGTGGCTTGCGTTATTCGGGGGATGTGGTAAAAGCTTTGGCTGCCGGCGGTTATAGTGTAATGATCGGTTCATTGGTTGCCGGAACGGAAGAGTCACCGGGTGATACGATTATCTTTAACGGACGTAAATTCAAATCTTATCGTGGAATGGGATCTTTGGAAGCGATGGAGAACGGCTCGAAGGATCGTTATTTCCAGAGCGGAACTGCCGATGTGAAGAAACTGGTTCCGGAAGGTATTGCAGCCCGTGTACCTTATAAAGGTACTTTGTATGAAGTGATTTACCAGCTGGTAGGTGGTCTTCGTGCGGGAATGGGATATTGTGGCGCTGCTAATATAGAACAATTGCATGATGCCAAATTCACCCGTATTACTAACGCAGGTGTATTGGAAAGTCATCCGCATGATGTGGCCATAACCAGCGAGGCTCCTAACTACAGCCGTCCTCAATAAAATGTATGAATGATGCCGCATAGAATGGTCGGTATTCTGTCACTTCTCCTTGTGTTCGCGTTGGAAATGCGGGCGCAAGGAGAAGTTGTGTTATCTATTGACGGTGAACCTGTAAAACGTTCCGAGTTTGAATATTATTTTCGTAAATCTTCTCATCGGACCCCGCTTTCTTTTCTACCTTCTTTTATCAACTATAAATTAAAAGTACGCTATGCACATGATATGGGAATAGATACGTTGTCTGTTTTCCGCAGGCAGGTGGACTGGTATCGGGGCAAACTTTTAAGAACTTATTTGGCAGATGCAGAAAAGGAGGAACAGGCTGCCCGCCGGTTATACCTGCAAGGTGAACAACGTTTGCAGGCAAATGATTGGATCAAAATTGCCCATATTAGCAAATATTTATCCCAGAATGCAAGCCGTCAGGAGGAAATGAGGGTGCGGCAGCAAATGGATTCGGTTTATGAAGCATTGCGGGAAGGCGCGGATTTTGCAACGCTGGCCCGCCGGTACTCGGATGATGAAGCTTGTAAAAATGTGGGAGGAGTGTTGCCGTGGATGCCTGTGAACAAGAATATGCAGGAATGGATAGACAAACTGGAATCTTTGGAAAGAAATAAGATTTCAGCTCCTTTTTATTCACCTATGGGCATTCATATAGTGAAATGGATAGACCGCAGGCAGGGTGTCAGTTTTGAAGAAAAACGGGAACAGTTATTGAATTATCTGGAGAAGAATGGCAATTGTACATGGAAGGAGCTTTCTGCAGAACAGAAGGAAGAACTGGAGTTCCGGGTGCAGGAATTGCAGGATGGTTTGCTTGCGGCTTATTTGTCGCAAAAATATCAATCGGGTGATGAAGCCTGGAATGAGGATGACCTGGAACGCTTCTTCAAGCAACATAAATCAGACTATGCCTGGGAATTGCCGCATTATCGGGGAGCAGTGATTCATTGTAAAGATAGAAAAACGGCTTCAGCCATTAAGAAACAATTGAAAAAAAAACCGGTATCCCAGTGGAAAGATATATTACATACACTGACCGGAGATGATGCTTCCTCCAAAGTTCGTATGGAAGCAGGTGTCTTTCAGATAGGGACCAACAGGTATATTGATAAATTGGTCTTTAAATGCGGTAGCTTTCAGCCTGAGCCGGATTTACCTTATACTTTTGTGATGGGAAAGAAGTTAAAGAAAGGTCCTGAAAGTTATGAGGATGTAAGAGAAGCGGTTGTCAAGGATTATCTGACTGTCTATGAGGATGCCTGGTTGAAAGATTTGAAGCAGAAATATAAGGTTGAAATTAACCAAGAGGTTTTAAAAACAGTTAATAATAACGGAAGTAATTAATTATTGCAGTATCTTCGTTCACTATTTTAATGTTATATGAATATCGTGAAAAACTGGGGGGTGTTACTTGTTATAGCAGGTGCTTTGTCGGGATGCGGCCAGGAGCACGACCATAAGGGGAGGACTCCTTTAGTGGAAGTTGCTGGTGAATATCTCTATAAAGAAGATTTGCAGGCGGCGTTGCCTTTCCATATTTCAAAAGACGATAGTGTCTTGTTTGCCGAGCACTATATAAAAAACTGGGTGGAGGATGTGCTGCTTTTTGATAAAGCGGAAGGAAATATTCCTGATAATGCAAAGATTGCCAAGTTAGTGGAGAACTATCGCAGGGCATTGATCATGCATACGTATCAGGAGGAACTGGTTAATCAGAAACTGGCCAATGAGATAAGTGATGAGGAAATCAGCGCTTATTATGAGAAAAACAAGGAGTTGTTTCATACAGAACATCCTTTTGTGAAAGGGCTGTTTATAAAAGTTCCTCTTCATTCTCAGGATTTGGCAAGTGTACGCAAATGGTATAAAAAAAATAACCGGGATGCTATTGAGAGCCTGGAAAAATACAGTTTGCGCAATGCGGTGAGCTATGATTATTTTTATGACCGTTGGAGGCCATTGTCCGATATTGCTGTCAAAATACCTTTGAAAGCGCTTGATACGGATGAGAACTATTTGGACAAGAACCGGAATATAGAGGTAAAAGACACGGCGTTTTGTTATTTCCTGCATGTAGAGGAATTCTTGGGTAAGGACCAACAGAGGCCGCTGGATTTTGCAAAGACGGAAATTAAGGAGATTTTAATAAACCTGAAGCGGGTTGAATTTATAAATAAAGTCAAAGAAGAGTTATACCGACACGCTTCGGACAGGAACAAGATTAATTACTATTATTTGAATTCAAATGAATAAATTGATGTGTACCAAAGTTTATGCACTGATGCTGATGCTGTTTGCCGTTGTTTCAGTATACGGGCAAGACAATGTGATAGACGAGGTTGTATGGGTAGTAGGTGATGAGGCCATTCTAAAATCGGACGTGGAGAATGAACGTCTGAATGCCCAGTATGAAGGCCGCAAGTTTGACGGTGATCCGTATTGTATTATTCCGGAGCAGCTTGCCATCCAGAAATTGTTTCTTCATCAGGCTGCTATTGATAGTATTGAGGTTTCCGAACAGGAAATTATCAGTGATGTGGAAAGACGTACAAATTGGCTGATTGATCAGATTGGTTCTAAGGAAAAAGTAGAAGAATATTATAATAAGACTTCTACACAAATACGCGAAATGCTCCGCGAGAATATACGTGATGGAAAAACGGTGCAGAAAATGCAGCAGCAGATTGTGGGGGATATCAAGATTACTCCGGCCGAAGTCCGTCGTTATTTCAAGGATCTTCCTCAAGACAGTATTCCTTTTATTCCTACTCAGGTAGAAGTGCAGATCATTACTATGGAACCTAAGATTCCGCAGGAAGAAATTGAGCGTGTGAAGAAGACTTTGCGTGACTATACGGAACGTGTTACTTCCGGTGAAATAGCTTTCTCCACTTTGGCACGTCTGTATTCGGAAGATGAAGGTTCGCGCCGCCGTGGTGGCGAACTCGGCTTTATGGGCAGGGCTGAGCTGGTACCTGAATATGCGAATGTGGCATTCAATCTGCAAGATCCTAACAAGGTATCCAAGATTGTGGAGTCTGAATTCGGTTTCCATATTATCCAGTTGATCGAAAAACGTGGTGACCGTATCAATACCCGCCATATCTTGTTAAAACCGAAAGTGGATGAAAAAGATCTGGAAGCAGCCTTGTTACGTCTGGATTCTATTGCCAATGATATCCGTAATGAGAAATTTACTTTTGATGATGCCGCTACTTATATCTCTCACGATAAGGACACGCGTAACAACCATGGTTTGATGGCGAATCCGCAGACTGGTACGGCGCGTTTTGAAATGCAACAATTGGCACAGGTGTCACAAGAGGCTGCAAAGATGGTGGAAGGCATGAATGTGGGGGAAATTTCCAAACCTTTTACCATGATTAATGCAAAAGGAAAGGAAATTTGCGCTATCGTGAAATTGAAAACCCGCTTGAACGGGCATAAGGCAACCATAACGGAAGACTACCAACGGCTGAAAGGCATCGTGATGGAAAAACGCAGCGAAGAAAAACTTGATAAGTGGATCAGGGATAAACAAAAACATACCTACGTGCGTATTAATGAGAAGTGGCAGAAATGCGATTTCAAATATCCGGGTTGGGTAAAGAAATAATGTAGTGTATAAAGTATATGCTTGGAAAAAGAAAGAATAAATACTCTTCGGGCAGGCATAGGATACTTGTGGTAAGTGTCCTGTGCCTGTTCGGCTTTTGCTTGCTGGCTCAGGTGAGACCGGCTAAAAAAGGGGAACAGAAACCGGCTAAAAGCAAGGTGTATCTGTTGCATTCGGATGTGTTGAAGAAAAGTCCGTTGAATCCGGACCCGGATGCACAGATTCTGATTGGAAACGTTGCGTTCCGTCACGACAGTGTATATATGTATTGTGACAGTGCCTGTTTCTATGAGAAAACGAATTCGCTGGAAGCTTTTGACAATGTGAAGATGGTGCAGGGGGATACCTTGTTTCTGTATGGGGACTATTTGTTTTATGACGGAAATACCCAGATTGCCCAGGTACGCTATAATGTACGCATGGAAAACAAGAATACGACTTTGTTGACGGATAGCCTGAACTACGATCGTATTTATAATTTGGGATATTACTTTGATGGCGGGACATTGATGGACGAGGAGAATGTATTGACTTCGGAATGGGGGGAATATAGTCCGGCTACCAAAATATCTGTGTTCAATTATGATGTGAAGTTGGTCAACCCTAAGTTTACTTTGACTTCCGATACATTACGATACAGTACAGCAACCAAAATAGCCAATATCCTTGGTCCGTCCGATATTGTCAGTGATGCTAACCATATTTATTCGGAATTGGGCTTTTATAATACTCAGATAGGGCAGGCGGAATTGTTGGACCGGTCCGTGCTGACCAATGAGGGGAAGCGTTTGACTGGAGACAGTCTGTTTTATGATCGTGTAAAAGGATACGGGGAGGCGTTTGATAATGTGATCATGACAGATACTGTAAACAAGAATATGCTGACTGGTGATTATTGTTATTATAATGAATTGACCAAGTATGCTTTTGCTACTAAAAAAGCGGTGGCAGTGGATTATTCACAAGGTGACAGCTTGTTTATGCATGCCGATACATTGCAAATGTATACCTACTATTTGAATACTGATTCTATGTTCCGGGAAACGCGGGCGTATCATAAAGTACGTATGTATCGCACGGATGTGCAGGGGGTATGCGATTCGTTGGTCTTTTCCTCCAAGGATAGCTGCCTGACCATGTATTATGACCCTATACTGTGGAATAACAACCAGCAGTTGCTGGGAGAGAAAATCATGATTTATATGAATGACAGTACGATAGACTGGGCACATATTCAGAATCAGGCTTTGTCTGTAGAACAACTGGATTCTACTAGTTATAATCAGGTGACAGGAAAAGAGATGAAGGCTTGGTTTCAAGGCGGTGAGATGCGCAAAGTAGATGTGATCGGTTCGGTTCGTCTGGTATATTATCCGATGGAAAGCGACAGTACACTGATTGGAATGAATGTTTCTGAAACCAGTCTGCTGAATATGTTTCTGGAAAACCGGAAGATGAAAAAAATGATTATGAGTCCGAAATCGAACGGTACTCTTTATCCTATGCTCCAACGTCCGCCGGAGAAGATGAAGTTGGATAACTTTGTGTGGTTTGACTATATCCGTCCGCTTGATAAAGAGGATATCTTTAAGTGGCGTGGAAAGAAAGCCGGTCAGGGGTTGAAGAAGAGTAACCGGAGCGCTGTTCCTTTGCCCAATCATAATTTATTTAATAAAAAGAAATAGCTATGGGAATGTTTAAGATGGAAAAGCCCCGCCGTTTCAACCATCAATATATTTATGTGGATGAACGGAAGGAGAAGCTGCAAAAACTGGAGGAGAAAGCCAAACGCGAGTTGGGTATGCTTCCTCCCAAAGAATTTTCTCCGGAAGATATCCGTGGAAAGTTCGTTCAAGGTACCAAGCATTTAAAACGCAGAAAAGAAAGCGGGCGTAAGCCGATGACTTATGGAGCTTTGTTTGTGGCCATTTTGGTTTTGTTGTACATTCTGCATTACCTGGTGACCGGTGAGTTTACTTTTTAATTACGTAAGTTTATAAGATATATGAGCGATATTATCCGTTTGCTGCCGGATTCCGTTGCCAATCAGATAGCAGCGGGAGAGGTGATTCAGCGTCCTGCATCAGTGATTAAAGAATTGGTGGAGAATGCTATCGACGCAGGTGCTCAGCACGTTGACGTGTTGGTAGTGGATGCAGGAAAGACTTCCATTCAGGTGATTGATGATGGAAAAGGTATGTCGGAAACAGATGCACGTTTGTCTTTTGAGCGCCATGCGACTTCTAAAATTCGTGAAGCTGCTGATTTGTTTGCTTTGCATACCATGGGATTTCGTGGAGAGGCTTTGGCTTCTATTGCTGCTGTGGCTCAGGTGGAGCTTCGTACTCGTATGGAAGGGGAGGAATTGGGAACGATGTTGACGATATCCGGCTCCAAGGTAGAGGGACAGGAGGCGGTTTCTTGCCCGAAAGGCAGTAGCTTCAGTGTGAAGAATTTATTCTTTAATGTGCCGGCGCGTCGTAAGTTCCTGAAGTCGAACCAGACGGAACTGAGTAATATATTGACGGAGTTTGAACGGATTGTATTGGTTAATCCGGAGGTGTCTTTCACTTTGCATCATAATGGGGCGGAACTGTTCAATCTTCCTGCACTTCAGTTGCGCCAGCGTATCATGGGAGTTTTCGGAAAGAAAATAAATCAGGAGTTGTTATCGCTGGATGTAGATACTACAATGGTCCGTGTTTCCGGGTTTGTAGGAAAACCTGAAACAGCCCGTAAGAAAGGAGCCCGCCAATATTTCTTTGTAAACGGGCGATATATGCGCCATCCTTATTTTCATAAGGCTATCATGGATGCATACGAGCAGTTGGTTCCCGTGGGTGAGCAAGTATCTTATTTCATTTATTTTGAGGTGGATCCTGCTAATATTGATGTGAACATACATCCTACTAAAACAGAGATAAAGTTTGAGAACGAGCAAGCCATCTGGCAGATATTGCAGCTGCCGTGAAAGAAACTCTAGGTAAGTTCAATGCGGTACCTTCCATTGATTTTGATACGGAGGGAATGCCGGATATTCCAGCCTTTGATGCATCTCCATACACTGGTATACAGCCACCAAAGACGACTTATAATCCTGATTATAATCCTTTTAATGTTTCGGCTGCTCCTCCCTCTTCTTATTCAAAGCCTAGTAAGGACTGGGAACAACTGTATGCGGGGCTGGAACGTCATGCTTCTTCTCAAAACTTTCATCCTGACGAGAATGATTATAGGGCGGAAGAGGCTTCTCCTGCGGAGGAAAATCCCGGATTGTATGATCATGTGGAGGACTCTTCAGTCAGTGAGAAATCCGGCCAGCATTATCAGTTTAAAGGACGTTTTATTTTGACTTCTGTAAAGTCCGGCTTAATGATCATTGATCAGCAGCGTGCCATATCCGTATTTTATATGACAAGTATATAGACCAGATAAGTCGTCGTCAAGGTGTTTCTCAAGGAATGCTGTTTCCGGATATTGTGCAGTTTCCGCTTTCCGAAGTGGCTATTTTGCAGGAAATTATGGAAGACTTGTCTTTCCTGGGATTTGAACTGACTGATTTGGGAGGAGGAAGTTATGCCATAAACGGTGTCCCTGCAGGTATTGAAGGCCTTAACCCGATAGACTTGATCCAAAATATGGTGCATACAGCTATGGAAAAAGGTGGCAAGGTAAAAGAAGAGGTGCAGAGTATTCTGGCATTGACTTTGGCTAAAGCGGCGGCAATTGTTCCCGGACAAGTGTTGACGAATGAGGAAATGACAGGTTTGGTGGATGGCTTGTTTGCTGTGGCTACTCCTAATTATACTCCGGATGGTAAAACGGTTCTTTCCGTGATTAATGAGGATGATTTGGAAAAACTGTTTAAATAATTTGCCAATGTGCTGGTTTGCCAATGTGCTGCTCTATGTCCGCATGGTAATTGACACATTGGCATATTGACACATTGTTACATTATAAAGAACGTGAAGATTCTTGAACTAAATAAAAACAAATTCAACACACCGTTATTCTTTGGCAGGACTTTTGTACTTTTGAAAACTCATTTGCCGTAGAAAGTTTTTTTGAGTAAGGACTTTGGGCAGACAATAAACTATTATATGAAAATAACATTACTTAGCTTGGTCCTGTGCCTGCTTTGTTCTTTGAATATGGCGGCACAAGGAAGTGACATAGGTAGTAATCCTGAGGATACCACCATCCATCAACTTTCAAAAAAAGAATTAAGACGCCGGAAGGTGGCTAAGCGCAATATACATTATAATATATTGGGAGGACCGAGTTATACTCCGGACTTTGGTGCGTTAATAGGAGGTAGTGCTCTTGTTACATTTCGTATGAATCCGTCGGATACCTTGCAGAAACGTTCTGTGTTGCCGATGGCTGTTGCGGTAATGTTCGAGGGGGGCTTGAATCTGATGGTGAAGCCTCAGTTGTTTTTCAAAAATGATAAATTCCGTATTTTTGGAAAATTCACTTACAAGAATACATTGGAGAATTTTTATGGTATCGGCTATGCTACCAATAAGCATTATGAGCGCAGTGACTCTACCAGTGAATATCGTTATAGCGGTTTCCAGATTAATCCGTGGTTTTTATTCCGTTTGGGTAAAAGTAATTTCTTTGCCGGTCCCCAGATTGACTTGAGTTATGATAAAATATCCGAGCCTGCCAAGTATTTGGTAGATCAGCCTGATTACAAAAGGTTGGGAGGCACTGCTCACGGATATTCCAATTTCAGTTCGGGAGTGGGATTTCTGCTGACTTATGACAGCCGGGATATTCCTGCCAATGCTTATAAAGGCATTTATCTGGATTTTCGCGGGCTGATGTACCAGAAGTTTTTGGGAGGAGATAATAACTTCTACCGCTTGGAAGTGGACTACCGCCAATACAAAAAGGTAGGAAATAGAAAAGTTATAGCTTGGACTGCCCAAACCAAGAATGTGTTTGGGGATGTTCCTATGAACCAATATGCTTTAAGTGGCACTCCTTTTGATCTTCGTGGATATTATATGGGGCAGTATCGTGATAAATCCTCTCATGTGGTGCTTGCCGAATATCGTCAGATGTTCAATACGGATAAAAGTACATGGGTAAAGCGTATGTTGCATCATTTGGGTTTTGTTGCATGGGGAGGGTGCGGTTTTATGGGGCCTACCATGGGTAAGATTGAAGGAGTGCTTCCTAATGCCGGTGTGGGACTTCGTATCGAGGTGCAGCCGCGTATGAATGTACGTCTGGATTTCGGACGTAATTTTGCCAATGATCAAAGTTTGTTCTATTTCAATATGACAGAAGCATTTTAATGGAAGTAAACACTATGCAGACTGAATATATATTAAAAGCGATGGATGCGGCTTTAGCTGCCGGTAAGGAAATTCTGAACGTTTATAATGATCCTTCTTCTGATTTTCAGGTTGAAAGGAAAGCCGATAATTCTCCACTGACTCTTGCAGACCGTAAGGCGCATGAAACCATTATGACTTATTTGCAGGAAACAGACTATCCGGTATTGAGTGAGGAAGGAAAGCATTTGCCTTACGAGAAACGGGCGCAATGGGATACGTTGTGGATAGTCGATCCCTTGGATGGAACAAAGGAATTTATAAAACGGAATGGGGAATTTACTGTCAATATTGCTTTGGTAAAAGAAGGAGTTCCTGTTTTTGGAGTGATTTATGTTCCTGTCAAAGAAACGCTTTATTGGGGTGAAGTGGCAACCGGCGCTTATAAAATGGAAGGAGTGACCGGACGTGCAGGCCGTTCACTGGAAGAAATGAAGGCATCGGCATTTCGTATGCCCTGTGCCGAAACAAATGAAGTTTTTGTCATTGTTGCTTCCCGTTCCCATCTGTCGGCCGAAACGGAAGAGTATATTGAGGAAAAGCGAAAGATATACCCTCATGTGGAGTTGGTGTCTGTAGGCAGTTCCATCAAGATTTGCAAAGTGTGTGAGGGACTGGCCGATGAATATCCCCGTTTTGCTCCTACCATGGAGTGGGATACGGCTGCCGGTCATGCCATAGCCAAGGCATCCGGAGCAGAAATATATCAGGCGGGAAAAGAAGAACCGTTGAAATATAACAAGCCGGACTTGCTGAATCCTTGGTTTGTCGTTAAACGAAATTAATATCCGGAAACGATGCTGACATTCGAAATGATTATTGTGTTTTTGGGATTAACAGGGATGGTGACTGCATTAGTCCTTGATAAAATGCGTCCCGGAATGATTCTGTTCTCTGTTACTGTACTCTTTCTTTGTTTCGGTATATTGACTCCGAAAGAGATGTTGGAGGGATTCAGTAATAAAGGGATGATTACCGTAGCGTTGCTTTTCCTGATCAGTGAAGGAGTCCGGCAATCGGGAGCGTTGGGACAGTTGATAAAGAAACTTCTGCCTCAAGAGAAGACAACGGTCATGAAGGCGCAGGCACGTATGCTGCCCGCTATTTCTTTTGTTTCTGCTTTTCTCAATAATACGCCAGTGGTTGTGATTTTTGCTCCTATTATTAAACGTTGGGCGGAATCTGTCCGCATTCCGGCAACTAAATTCTTGATCCTCTTTCATATGCTACCATACTGGGGGGAATGTGTACGCTTATCGGGACTTCTACTAATCTGGTGGTGGATGGTATGATTTTAGATGCCGGATATAAGGCTTTGGTATGTTTGAATTAGGCCGGGTGGGTATTTTCATTGCTTTGGCAGGAATTGTTTATTTGTTGTTTTTTTCTTCCAGGTTATTGCCGGAGGTTCGGAAAGACACGGTAGGCGACGAACATGGGGAAGCGGATGCGTCTTCTTTTCATCGTGTTGAGGCGGTGATAGGTGCTCGTTTCCCGGGTATCAATAAAAGGGTGGGGGATTTTAATTTTGTCCGTCATTATGGTGCTGAAGTAAAAGAAATAAAACGAAGCGGAGTTAGTATTGTAGAGAATCTGTCACGGGTGAAGTTTCATGAGGGAGATACGTTGGTGCTATGGGCGGATGATTCATTTATCTCTACATGGGGAGATTCTTCTGTATTCGTGTTATTGGCCAATGGCAAAGATACCGAGCCGAAAGCCGGGAGAAAGAAACGTTGGTTTGCATTGACTTTATTGGTGCTGATGATTGTGGGGGCAACAGTAGGAGAGTTGCCTTTTATGGAAGAATTACTTCCCGGTATTGATCTTGATATGTTCTTTTTTGCAGCTGTAACGACTGTGATAATGGCATGGACCAAACTTTTTCCGGCACGTAAATATACAAAATATATATCATGGGATATCTTGATAACCATTGCCTGTGCGTTTGCTATAAGTCGCGCCATGGTAAATTCCGGAGTGGCGGATATCATTGCGCATGGAATCATTGATATGAGTGATGACTACAGTCCGCATGTGTTGCTGGCTGTTTTGTTTATCATTACAAATCTGTTTACCGAACTGATAACCAATAATGCCGCCGCCGCATTGGCTTTTCCGCTTGCCCTTTCCTTATCCAATCAGTTGGGGGTAAGTCCGATGCCCTTTTTTGTTGTCATTTGCATCGCTGCATCTGCCAGTTTTTCCACTCCTATCGGTTATCAGACTAATTTGATTGTGCAGGGTATCGGAAACTATAAGTTTACGGATTTTGTACGTATCGGTTTGCCGTTGAATATATTGACATTTATAATTTCGGTTATTCTGATACCGCTGATATGGCCTTTTTGATGAAGTTAAAGACAAAATGAAAATAGAGAATGGAAGAGGAAAATATATATCCTATCTTTGACCGTATGCTTTCCCGGAAAGATAAAGAAGAACTGCTGGGACAACGGGGAGTTATGCTGTGGCTGACGGGACTTAGCGGTTCCGGTAAGAGTACTATTGCCATAGCTTTGGAACGTGAATTACATAAACGTGGTTTGCTCTGCCGTATATTGGACGGGGATAATATTCGTAGTGGCATCAATAATAATTTGGGCTTTTCGGCAGAGGATCGTGTGGAAAACATCCGTCGCATAGCCGAAATAGGCAAGTTGTTTGTTGATACGGGAATCATTACCATTGCCGCTTTCATCAGTCCCGGCAATGAGCTTCGGCAGATGGCTGCCCGTATTATCGGGATAGAGGATTTCCTGGAAATCTATGTCAGCACTCCTTTGGTAGAGTGTGAGAAACGTGATGTGAAAGGACTTTATGCCAAAGCACGTCGGGGTGAAATCAAGAACTTTACCGGAATTTCCGCCCCTTTTGAAGCTCCGGAGCATCCTGCCTTATCTTTGGATACTTCTAAGCTGAGTTTGGAAGAGTCGGTCAATACTTTGTTGGAGTTGGTGCTCCCCATTGTTGGTAAAAAAGGAGAAAAAATATAATTCATTATAAAATGGAAGAAAATTATAAATTGAGCCACTTAAGGGAACTGGAAGCGGAGTCTATCCATATCATTCGTGAAGTGGCAGCTGAATTTGAGAATCCTGTTATGCTTTATAGTATTGGTAAAGATTCGTCTGTCATGGTACGTTTGGCAGAGAAGGCTTTCTATCCGGGAAAAGTGCCTTTCCCTTTGATGCATATCGATTCTAAATGGAAATTCAGGGAAATGATAGAGTTCCGTGATCAATACGCCAAAGAACATGGATGGAATTTGATAGTGGAAAGTAATATGGAGCTTTTAATGCCGGAGTAGGGCCTTTTACGCATGGCAGCAAAGTGCATACCGATTTAATGAAGACACAGGCGTTGCTTCACGGGCTGGATAAATACAGGTTTGATGCCGCCTTTGGTGGAGCACGTCGTGATGAGGAAAAGTCACGTGCCAAAGAACGTATATTCTCTTTTCGTGACCGTTTTCATCAGTGGGATCCTAAAAACCAGCGTCCTGAGTTGTGGGATATTTATAATGCTAAGATTCATAAAGGGGAAAGTATCCGTGTGTTTCCATTAAGCAACTGGACTGAGCTGGATATCTGGCAGTACATCCGTTTGGAAAATATTCCTATCGTGCCGCTCTATTTTGCCAAGGAACGTCCTGTGGTGAATATAGATGGAAATCTGATTATGGCTGATGATGACCGACTGCCCGAAGAATATCGGGACCGTATTGAAATGAAGAAGTGCGTTTCCGTACTTTGGGGTGTTGGCCTTTGACCGGGGCCGTAGAGAGTGATGCCGATACGATTGAGAAAATTGTAGAGGAAATGATGACCACTACCAAAAGCGAGCGTACTACCCGTGTCATTGATTTCGACCAGGATGCCAGTATGGAGCAGAAGAAACGTGAAGGATATTTTTAAATGGATAAGTAGGAATTTAAAATGAAGGAATGGGTGATGGAGAATAAACTGAATATAAAGGAATATTTAGATAAGGATGAACAGAAAGACTTGCTACGCCTGTTGACAGCCGGTTCGGTAGACGATGGAAAGTCTACCTGATAGGACGTCTGTTGTTTGACAGCAAGAAGTTGTACGAGGACCAGCTTGCCGCTTTGGAACGTGACAGCAAACGTGTGGGGAATGCAGGTGACCATATAGATTACGCTTTGTTGTGCGACGGGTTGAAAGCAGAGCGCGAGCAGGGTATTACGATTGATGTAGCTTACCGTTATTTTTCAACGAACAACCGTAAATTTATCATAGCCGATACTCCGGGACATGAACAATATACCCGCAATATGATTACCGGAGGTTCTACTGCCAATCTTGCCATAATCTTGGTAGATGCTCGCTTGGGTGTGATTACGCAGACCTGCCGCCATACTTTTCTGGTATCTTTATTGGGAATAAAGCATGTGGTGCTGGCGGTGAACAAGATGGACCTTGTCGGGTTTTCGGAGGAGCGTTTCAACGAAATCGTGACCGAATATAAGAAATTTGTAGAGCCATTGGGAATCCCGGATGTGACTTGTATTCCTCTTTCGGCACTTGACGGTGACAATGTGGTGCAGAAATCTGAACGTACGCCATGGTACAAAGGTACTTCTTTATTGGAATTGCTTGAAACGGTTTCCATCGAGAATGACCATAATCTGACTGATTTCCGTTTCCCGGTTCAGTATGTATTAAGACCGAATCTGGATTTCCGCGGTTTCTGTGGAAAGGTTGCTTCCGGTGTCATCCATAAAGGAGATGAGGTGATGGCTTTGCCTTCCGGCAAGAAATCTCATATCAAGAGTATTGTTACTTATGATGGTGAGTTAGAGTATGCTTTCCCGCCGCAAGCAGTGACATTGACTTTGGAGGATGAGATTGACGTGTCTCGCGGAGATATGTTGGTGCATGCCGATAATGTGCCTGTGATAGATCGTAACTTTGAAGCCATGTTGGTATGGATGGATGAGGAGGCGATGGACCTTGACAAATCTTTCTTTATCAAGCATACCACCAATACAGGACGTACCCGTATAGATAGCATTAAGTATAAAGTGGATGTGAATACGATGGAGCATCTGTCTGTTGAAAACGGTAAATTGAAAAAGGAGGATCTGCCTTTGCAATTGAATCAGATTGCCCGTGTGACATTTACTACCGCCAAGCCGCTTTTCTTTGATTCTTATCAAAAGAATAAAGCTTGCGGTTCTTTTATTCTGATTGACCCCATTACCAATAACACCAGTGCGGTGGGGATGATTATAGACAGAGTGGAAGCCAAAGATATGCTGAATGCCATGGAAGTTCCTACTTTGAATCTGGCAGCTATGGGTATTGGTGAGGAACATTATGAAGCCATAGAAAAGGTGGTGAAAGAATTGGACCGTCAAGGCATTTCAGTCAAGATAGAAAAATAACAGCGTACAATTAAAAAAAGAAAAGTAATGGGATTACTTGAATTCAACAAGCTGCCGATTAATACATTGGTAGGCGCCGATTGGAAAACGTTCAAGGCGATTACTGCGGGAAGGGAAATTGATCCGGCATATAGAGGAAAATACCGTTTGACGAAAGCAGTATGCCGTTTGCTTTCCACCTTGGCTCCATTGCAGGAAAAGCGATACAGGAAACTGTTGGCCGACAAGCCTTTGGAACACGATCCGGTCTTTATCCTCGGACATTGGCGTAGCGGGACTACCTTTATGCATAATGTGTTCTCTTGTGACAAACATTTCGGATATAATACTACTTATCAGACGGTGTTTCCTCACCTGATGATGTGGGGACAGCCTTTTTTCAAGAAGAATATGAGTTGGCTGATGCCCGACAAGCGTCCGACGGATAATATGGAACTGGCTGTAGACTTGCTCAGGAGGAAGAGTTTGCATTGGCCAATATGATGCCCTATACCTATTATAACTTTTGGTTCCTGCCTAAGTACCAACAGGAATATGCTGATAAATATTTGTTATTCAATGATATCAGTGATGAGGAATTGAAAGTGTTTGAGGATATATTCACCAAACTTATTAAAATTTCTCTTTGGAATACAGGCGGAACACAATTCTTAAGTAAGAATCCGCCTCATACAGGCCGTGTAAAAGAGTTGGTCAAGATGTTTCCGAATGCCAAATTCATCTATTTGATGCGTAATCCGTATACGGTATTCGAATCTACAAGGAATTTCTTCACCAATACAATCCAGCCGTTAAAACTGGAGGATATTTCTCCGGAGGCGCTGGAACAGAATATCTTGTCTGTTTATGCCAAGCTGTATCATAAATATGAGGCGGATAAACAATTCATTCCTGAAGGAATTTGATGGAAGTGAAGTTCGAGGATTTTGAAGCGGATGCAATGGCTATGACCGAGCATATCTATAAATCTCTTTCTATTCCCGGATTCGAAGCAGCTGCTCCGGCTATCAGCCAATATATAGGCGGAAAGAAGGGATATAAGAAGAATAAGTATAAGTATGACGACCGTACGGTCCGGTTAGTGGAAGAGAATTGGAAGTTTGCACTGGATCAGTGGGGCTATTCCATCTAAAAATAAATGCCCGCAATTCTGTTTTTATAAGGAATTGCGGGCATGATTATCTTCTGCTGACAGAAATCAGTGTATATTATTGGGCTTCGATAATTACACGACGGTTGAATGCCGGAGGAGTTAAGGTGTTGACACCACCCATTCCGCTGATAATCAGATTGTTTTTGTTGACACCCAATTTAACCAGTTCATTAGCCACGTTGTTGGCACGGTCTTCACTTAACTGCTTGTTCCATGCAGCGCTACCTGTATCACTATCAGCATAACCGGTTACTTTCAATTTTAGTCCCGGGTTGTCTTTTACCAGATCTGCGATTTGTTGCAAATTTACAGTAGAGTTGGTAGGAAGAACCGCTGAACCGATCTGGAAAAATACAGATTGAGGAGCCGGAGCAATTTGGTTCACTGTCACTTGTTCTGTAACCACTTCAGTGGGTTGGTTGGCAAGTTGGGCCTTTAATTGACGGTTTTGTTCTATCTGTTGAGCCAAAGCGGTATTGATGGCATCCATTTGTGAAGAGGTAAGTGCCATGATAGCATCTACATCCGGAGCAGGTTTGAATCCTCTTTGTGGAAATTTATAAGTGATACCCACTGTAGCACCTGCCATAAAATCAGGGCCTTTACTGGTGGTTTTTCCATCAAATTTGTTTTCTGTACCCATTCCGTAAAGTTCCAGATTCAAGTCCCAGGCACTGGCCAGATGGAATGTATTGATGATACCGAAATTGAATGCCAGTGAATTACGACGTGGAGCATCATATGAGTGGGCAAAACCGAAACCTACGAATGGCACGAAGTCGTATATGCGGTCTTCATTATATCCGGCTATCATGTTACTGACATTAAATAAGATGTCACCATGCAAATTCATGTAGTTGAACTTATCCTGATAGTATCCTTCGCTTAACATGTGAGGTTTGGAATATGCGGAAGGTTCACTGGAAAAACTCTTCGACTGTAAACCACTATATTGCAAACGTAATCCTAAGCCGGGAGTAAACCATTTGCCGATTGATATTTGAAGAGCGGGAGCAATACGTTTCTTGAATTTACCAAGATCGGACTGATCGCCGAACAGTACTTGTGCACCTCCACCAACAGAGAAGAACCAATTATCGAAGAAGTGATTGGTCTCTACCTTGTACTTATCACAGGTACCTCCATTACATCTACACTCTCGCCTACAAGGACGTTTTGTGAATTGCTTTTCTGTTGCGCAAACGCTACAGAACTTAAACTGGCCGCAGCCAGCAAAAACATTAATTTTTTCATACTCATTTCTATTAGTTAATTATTGTCCAGGTTTATCTTCCCAAATTCAACTAAATAACATGAGTGCTGATAAAAAGTTTGAGTAGGTTGACTATTTAATATTTTTTTATGAAAGAAGGCTAAAAAGATAGTGGGTATCTGTGCTGTGTCCGGCATCAAAACTGAATCCTTCCCATTTGAATCCTTTTAAATCCCCAGGATTCTCTATCCGGTTTTTAATGATGAAGCGTGTCAATTCTCCACGGCACATTTTTGCATAAACCACAACGGTGGTTAATTTCCCTTTTTTCCATACCTGAAATTCCGGCGTGATCACTTGTACTTCCTGCTCCACGCGTTTCCAGTCGAATAAATCTTTCATCTCCCACTTGCCAGATTGATTAGTATTCCTCCTCTTGCTTTAATTTCTTTGATAAAGGTGTCGGTCAGAATCGGCTTCCAATAGTCAAACATGGATATTCCTCCACGTTCGGGCAGTTTGATATCTCCTTCCATTCTGTAATTCTTGATCTGGTCTAACGGGCGGAGTAATCCGTAAAGAAAAGAAGTGATCCGCAAGTGATCCTGTGCATATTGAAAATCTTCAGGAGTAAAGTCCTGTGGATGGATACGTTTATATACTATACCGGTATAAGCCAGTAAGGCAGCTAAAGCCGAGGGAGAGTCCGAACAGAAATCTTGAAATCGCATATAGTTCTCTGCTGCTATTTTGCTGTTCACACGTAAAAGTCGTTCCAGTTCTTCAGCAGAGAATTGGGACATATCAAGTGCATTCTGTATCGCTTCGGTTTGGAATTGTGGTGTGCTGGTAACAGGAGTTTGCATTTTGCTCCGTCCGGTCATTGTTTTGGCACATGAAATAAAAGTCATCATGGGCTAAAAAATAATATTTTCTGGCGGCAAATATAAGAAAAACAGATATATTTGTCTTTGTTATTCCATAATTAAATATTGAGAACTATGAAAATGAAAAAGTTAGGATTATTGTTCATGATGCTTTGCATGGTATTTGCCGTAAATGCTCAAGAATTGAAAAAAGGAGATAAATTACCTGATTTTCATCTAAAATCTGCGGTATATGGAGATGTTTCTTCGGCTGAATTGAAAGGTAAGGTCGTTTTGGTGAGCTTATTTGCCACTTGGTGCGGGCCATGTCAGCTGGAACTGGCTGAAATAGAGAAGACTTTGTGGCCTGAATATAAAGATAACAAGGACTTCGTATTATTAGTAATTGGTCGTGAGCATACGGATGAACAGTTGAGGGCTTATAATGAACGGAAGAAATTCACTTTCCCGTTATATCCCGATCCTAAACGTGAGGTGTTCTCTTTATTTGCTGAAAAGTCAATTCCTCGCGCCTATCTTTTCAATAAAGAAGGAGAAGCCGTTTATACTTCCATCGGGTATGAGAAAGAAGAATTTGGATATCTGATGAATGCCATTGCGGAAGCATTGAAATAGGACCCTGTTGATATTTCAAGATGACTAAACTGTTCTCGTTGTTTATTATATTGTCTTTTGTTCTCCCGGTTAGTGGACAGGAAAAGCTTGATTCAGATAAAGCAAGAAAAGAAAAAGCTTATCATTTGACGGGTTCTGTCAGAGAACAGGGAGAACGCCCTTATCCCGATCCTTTGCCGGATGTAAATATCCAACTTTATTCTTTGCCTGATACGAGTTTTATAGAAGGTACGGTGAGCGATAAGAAGGGTGTTTTCCGTTTGTACCCTATGAATCCCGGTAATTATTTAATAAGGGCTTCTTTTTTAGGATATGAAACCATTGAAAAAAAGTGAATATTCCTGCTTATCGGAAAGAAGTTTATGGAGGTGCTCTGATGATGAAACCTTCCAGTATTGTATTGGATGAAACGGTTATAAAGGCCGAACTGCAGAAAATGAAGATGTCCGGAGATACATTAGTATATAATACCGGAGCCTTTAAGACATCGGAAGGAGCTGTTCTGCAGGATTTGGTGAGGCAGCTTCCCGGATTGGAATTAGACGAGAAATCCGGCAAGATGAATTTTCATGGAAAGGAAATCACTCAGATCTTATTAAATGGAAAGGAGTTTTTTGCAGATAGCAAAGTTGCTTTGAACAATATGCCGGTAGATGCTTTGAAAGAGGTAAAGGTATACGAGCAGCAGTCGGATAAAGAGCAAATGACAGGGGTGTCAGACGGTAAGAAGAAAACGGTGATGGATGTGAAGACCAAGAAGGATTTGACAGATGGATTAATGGGGGACGTTTCAGCTTTGAAAGGTTCGGGGGATATGTATGGAGCGAAAATGAGTTTGAATAAATTTGTCGGAAAATGGCGGATGTCCTTGTATGGTGATTTAGGAAAACTCCCCAGATATGGTAATTTTATCAGTGATATGGCCGATAATCCTGCTCAAATGAAGGATATTGGTTTTAGCTTGGGAACGGAAATAAAGAAGCTCAACCTCAATGTCAGTGCTTCATATAAT
>ENA-OQDE01000314-OQDE01000314.1-human-gut-metagenome-genome-assembly--contig:-NODE-314-length-30724-cov-4.416381_pt1 | contig 30724 bp, 33 predicted proteins | sample MGYA00242768_ERZ504595 | MGnify/ENA primary metagenome ERZ504595 (study PRJEB26092, sample SAMD00036307) | human gut metagenome | host: Homo sapiens | study: EMG produced TPA metagenomics assembly of... | reverse complement strand
TTTTTCTCATACATTCCAGATCTATTTCATAAAAGGCATTCCCTTCGAGTACCTGTTTTCTTTTTGCTGTTTCTTTTCCATCCATTTTCCGGCGGTCTCCTTTTTCTTTCTTCCTCTTATCATATGTTTTTTCCCGCCTTCTGTCATTTTTTCCGGCCTGGAACATAAGATAAAGAGAAATAAAAAGACAAATGCAGGAATGCTGCCAGGAAGGATCTTAATTTGAATCAGGAACAGGAACAAAATGTGGAACAGATGACACCGCTGGACCAGATGATCGCACAGGATCAGCTTCAGATGCTGAAGCTGCCATTCCCTACGCCTCCTTCGGCCTGCAGCCCTCCCTTGCGATTTTGAGCAAATGGCTCGAGCTCCAGCGGACCATTCAGCTTTTTTCCCGTCCGGCCGACCTTTCCATGATGTCTGTTGATGCCCCGCACGTCTCTCCGCTTGAGATGCTGCAGGATATTTCCCGTTTTGCCGCCGGTCCGCAGAGGGATCTTCTCTCCCAGATGTTTCAGACCATGCAGATGATCCAGATGCTTCAGAATATAAATCCCGGAAATGAGGAGGATCTGCTATGAGTTCGGATGATAAGCAAAACGACTGGTCGCAGGACCCCTCTCTTTCCGGAATTGACTTTGCCCGGCTTCAGGCACTGCAGCAGATGGCCTCTCAGAGCCGCGGAAAATCCCAGGCGGAAATGATGCCGTTTCTTCTCTCCCTGATGCAGGGAAATCAGGGCGGCGCACAATTTTCCGCCTCCGAGGCGGACCTGATCATCTCTGCCATCAAAGCCGGAAAATCCAAACAGGAAGCGGCAAAAATTGACCAGATGGTACGCCTCTTCCGCTCCGCTGCTTCCGGGAAAAAACGCTGAAAAACTACAAACCAAAAAACGCTGCCGGTCTGGAATCCCAAACCGGTCAGCGTTTTTATTCTGTGCTTTTTCCTGCCTAGTTCTGCATGGAAAGCACGTTTTTATTTTTTACCAGGTAATCAATCAGAGAAACAACGGTCAGAATCAGTGCAACCCAGATCAGCACGGTATTCAGCACGGAAAGTGCCGGAATGTCGGCGATCAGAAGAATGATCATAATCATCTGGCTGATTGTTTTCGATTTTCCCCACCAGCTTGCTGCGATGACAATTCCATTGTCCGAAGCAACCAGGCGGAAACCGCTGATGATAAATTCTCTTGCGATGATAATAATAACCATCCACGCCGGAAGCTTGTCCAGCTCTACAAAGCAGATCAGTGCAGAGCATACCAGCAGCTTATCTGCCAGCGGATCCATAAACTTTCCGAAATCGGTAATCAGATTGTCACGTCTTGCAATGTAGCCGTCCAGAGTATCCGTGATGCTGGCAGCGGCAAAGATTACCAGTGCAATCCATTTGGACGCGCTTCCGCCCACGCCAGACAGCAGGAAGAACACGAAAAACGGAATCATAATTACCCGCAGAATCGTTAATTTGTTTGGTAAATTCATTGGCTTATCTCTCCTATCAGATCATATTCCAGAGCGCCGGTAATTTTCACTCTTACGAAATCGCCGGATACGAGTGTTTCCGGTGTATTGACAAATACATAGCCGTCTACACCCGGTGCGTCCGCCTGGCTTCTGCCACATAGGCATCCTCATCCGCCACTTTGCCCTCGATCATAACAAGAAGCTCCTGGCCGATCCTGCGCTCGCCGAGTTCTGCAGAGATATCCTGCTGCAGCTCCATCAGTTCTGCCTGACGGTCCAGTTTTACCTCCTCGTCGATCTGATGCTCCATCGTAGCAGCCGGTGTTCCCTCCTCCGGAGAGTAGGTGAATACGCCGAGACGGTCGAACTCCATGTCGTTGATAAACTCGAGGAGTTCTTTGTGCTGCTCTTTTGTCTCTCCCGGGAATCCTGTGATCAGCGTGGTGCGCAGTGTGATATCCGGCATCTCGCTTCTCAGGAAATCAATTTTGTCGATCAGCTCCTGTTTGGATGTTCTGCGACCCATGCGGCGCAGGATCTCATCGTTGGCATGCTGAATCGGCAGATCCAGGTAGTGACAGACTTTCGGCTCTTCCTTCATCGTCTGAACGAGTTCCGGATAGATGTCCTCCGGATAGCAGTACAGAATCCGGATCCAGTAGAGCTCCTGAATTTTGCAGAGCTCTTTTAACAGAAGGTGGAGAGACGGCTTTCCGTACAGATCGATACCATAAATGGTTGTCTCCTGCGCAACGAGAACGAGCTCTTTGACACCCTGTTCTGCCATCGTCTTCGCTTCTGCTATCAGTTCCTCCATCGGAACGGATCGGTACGGTCCGCGCAGCTTCGGAATGATGCAGTAGGTACAGTGCTTGTCACAGCCCTCTGCAATTTTCAGATATTCGTAATGGCCGCCTGTCGTTACAACGCGCTGTGCGTCAATTTTCGGCAGTCCTTTCAGATCGGCATACTCCTGGAAGCGGTCGCCGCCGAGGACATCCTGAATGGCATCCAGGATTTTGTCATAGCTGTTCGTTCCAAGTACGGCGTCAACCTCCGGAATCTCCTCAATGATTTCATCGCGGTAGCGCTCTGCCATACAGCCCGTTACCAGAAGAACCTTACAGCTTCCCGCTGTACGGTACTTCGCCATTTCAAGAATATTTTGAATGCTTTCTTCTTTGGCGTCGTGGATAAAGCAGCATGTGTTTATCACGATAACCTCTGCATCTTCCTCGGAATCGGTGATCTCGAAACCATGCTCTACCAGAAGACCCAGCATATGCTCGGAATCTACCAGGTTTTTATCGCATCCAAGGGAAATAAACAGAATTTTCATATTATTCAATTACTGGCTCCTCTTTTGTTTCCTCTTCCGCTTCAACTTCAGATTCCGGAAGGATTGTAACCTCTCCTTTGTACATCTCCTCTACGGCGATGGAGAGCGGTTTCATGCCTTTTTTCACTTTTACAAGCGGTTCAGCTCCGCCAATGATCTGTCTTGCACGTTGCTTGTTGCAAGTACCAGAGAGTAACGGCTGCTGACAACCGGTGCCTCGTCCAGATCCTGGCCCTCGTTAATAGTTGCAATCAGTTCCTGATAAGATGGATGAATCATAATAAATGCTCCTTTCTATTTTTCCAGACTTTTTTTCATCTGTTCGATAAAGTCTTTCTGGTTGCTGCTCATGAAATGCTGGCTCTGAATGGTCTCATGCATCTGTTTTACGCAGGTTTCGAGGTCGTCGTTGATCAGGACATAATCGTACTGGTCCATGCCCTGTGCTTCCTCTTTTGCACGCTCCATTCTGCCTTTGATAACTTCTTCTGTTTCCGTTCCGCGTCCCCGTAGCGTCGTTCCAGCTCCTCGGCGGTCGGCGGTGTGATGAACACAAGAAGGGTGTCCGGACGTTTTTCCTTGACCTGAAGTGCTCCCTGGATTTCAATCTCAAGCAGAACATCTTTTCCGGCATCCAGCTGCTCCTCTACGTATGCCTTCGGCGTTCCGTAGGAATGTTTTACGTAACGCGCATACTCGAGGAAGGCATCCTCTTCTACCATGCGGTCAAACTCTTCTTCTGTACGGAAAAAGTACGATACGCCGTCTTCCTCGCCCGGACGCGGGTCTCTTGTGGTGACGGAGATGGACAGCGCATAGTTGTCGTACTCCTCCATCAGGCGTTTCATCAGTGTTCCTTTTCCTGCTCCGGAAAAACCGGATACTACAGTAAGTATTCCTCTACTCATTTTCAGATTCCCCTCGCTCTTTTTCTGTTTCCCAGCCGCCGTTGAATCTACGGCTGATCGTTTCCGGCTGCAAAGCCGAAAGGATGATAAATTCTTCTCCGGTGATGAGCACTGCTTTCGTGCGTCTTCCCTGCGTCGCATCGATGATGCGGTTGCTTTCCTTTGCACGCTGCACCATACGCTTGACGGGCGCCGCCTCGGGACTCACCACTGCTATTATTTTATCCGAATTTACGACATTGCCGAATCCGATGTTGATCAGTTTTGCCACAATCCGTCCTTTCCTGTACCTTCTGAAGTTTTTTTCAGAAAATACATCTACCCATACAGATTTATTATAATTCATTCAGAAAGCCTAGTCAAATCTTTTTTTCTGTATTATAATGAAAATACTAGAATTTCAAACAAAGGAGATATTTTCTATGGCTTTTGATGGAATTACCATTGCAAATATTGCACAGGAACTGAATCAGACCATCGTCGGCGGAAAGATCAACAAGATCGCACAGCCGGAAAACGACGAGCTGATGATTACAATAAAAAACAACCGTACCGTTTACCGTCTTCTCCTCTCGGCAAGTGCTTCGCTTCCGCTGATCTACCTGACGGACAACAATAAGCCCGGCCCGATGACCGCACCAAATTTCTGTATGCTGCTCCGCAAACACATCGGCAGCGCCCGCATTCTCTCCGTTACCCAGCCGGGACTCGAGCGTATTCTTATTTTTGAGCTCGAGCATTTGAATGAACTCGGCGATATCTGCCGCAAGAAGCTGATTGTGGAGATCATGGGAAACACAGCAACCTGATCTTCTGTCAGGAGGACAATACGATCCTTGACAGTATCAAACATATTTCCGCCAACATGAGTTCTGTCCGTGAGGTTCTTCCGGGCCGCACCTGGTTCATTCCGCACACGCAGGATAAGAAAGATCCGCTCACGATCACAGAAGAAGAATTTTTCGATTTCGTCTGCACGAAACCGATGGCTGCCGCAAAGGCAATCTACACTTCCCTTACCGGCTTCAGCCCGCTGATGGCGGAGGAAGTCTGCTGCCGCGCCGGCATCGACGGCGGATTTGCGGTCAATGCACTCGAAGAAAATGCGAAGCTTCATCTGTTCCGCACCTTCTCTTATCTGATTGAGGATATCAAAAACGGCGCATTTACGCCGAACATCGTATACCAGGCGATGAGCCGAAAGAATTTTCCGCACTGAAACTGACGCAGTATCAGGATTTGCGTGAGGAAACATACGATTCGATCTCCGGTGTGCTGGAAACGTACTATGCCATGAAAAACCGCATCACCCGCATCCGTCAGAAATCTTCCGATCTGCGCCGTGTCGTCAATACCGCACTCGAACGGAATGTCAAAAAATACGACCTGCAGCAGAAACAGTTAAAAGACACCGACAAGAGGGAAAAATACCGGATTTACGGTGAGCTTTTAAATACGTACGGCTACAGCTGCCAGCCGGGCGATACTTCGCTGAAAGCCGTCAATTACTATAACGGCGAGGAAATCACGATTCCGCTCGACGGAACGCTCTCTGCCGGCGAAAATGCGAAAAAATACTTCGACCGCTACGGAAAGCTGAAGCGGACCCGTGAGGCACTCGAGGAACTTCTTGTCGAGACGAAAGAGGAAATCGACCATCTCGAATCCATCAGCACGGCGCTTGATATTGCGCTCGATGAGGCGGATCTGGTGCAGTTAAAAGAAGAGCTGATCGAGTACGGCTACATCCGCCGCAAGGGACCGACAGGGAAAAAGCAGAAAATCACCTCCCATCCGTTCCACTACCGCTCTTCCGAGGGCTTTGACATTTATGTCGGCAAGAACAACTTCCAGAACGAGGAACTTTCGTTTAAATTCGCCTCCGGCAACGACTGGTGGTTCCACGCGAAAGGCCAGCCGGGCAGCCATGTCATCGTAAAGACGAACGGTAAAGAGCTGCCGGATTCCGTCTACGAAGAGGCCGCTGCTCTCGCCGCCTATTACTCGAAAGGCAGACAGGCACCGAAGGTGGAAATCGACTACACCTTAAAGAAAAACCTGCGCAAACCAAACGGAAGCAAACCGGGCTTCGTTGTTTATTACACCAATTACTCCATGATGGCGGAGCGAACATCCGCAATCTTCAGGAAGTACAGGACTAAATTCAGAATACAAAAGACTTTTCGCACATTCCTATCTGTTCCTCTTTGCGAAGTCTTTTTTCGTAAAATTTAATACTTCCTTCATTTCTTTTTCGATGCTCTATGGTATACTTCTTAATATGGAAAAAGATTCCAGACGTGATCTTTTTCAAACAAACCACAGTGAGGCTGTCTCTTCTTTATCAGAACAGCCGGAGAGGAATATAACTGTTATGAACAAAACAATTCCCGAAATCATTCACCGCCGTGTTCCAACGACGCGTTATGAGGCAGACCCTTCCGAAGGCCTTTCCGCCGAGCAGGTTGCCGAGTACCGCGAGAACGGCTGGACCAACCGCGCGGTGGAGCCTCCGTCCAAGACAACGGCCGAGATCGTAAAGAGCAATGTCTGTACGTATTTCAACCTGATTTTTCTGATTATTGCCATCTTTCTGATCCTTGCCGGTTCGTTCCGGGATCTTACGTTTCTGCCGGTCATCATCGCGAACACGCTGATCGGTATTGTACAGGAGATCAAGGCGAAAAAGACGCTGGAAAAGCTGTCTGTTTTAAACGCGCCGAAGGCTACTGCAATCCGTGACGGGGCTGAGATAACACTCGCCGCGGAGGATCTCGTACTCGATGATATTGTTGTATTTACCGCAGGAAAACAGATCTGCGCTGATGCCGTCGTGCTTGAAGGTGAGGTACAGGTCAACGAATCGCTGCTTACCGGTGAATCCGATGAGATTACCAAGCGCCCGGGCGACGAGCTGATGTCCGGAAGTTTTATCGTCTCCGGAAGCTGCAAGAGCCGTCTGACCCAGGTCGGTGAAGATTCCTACATTTCCCGTCTGACCCTCGAGGCAAAGGCCATGAAAGAGGGCGAACAGTCCGAGATGATCCGCTCCCTCAACAAGCTGGTAAAGGTTGTCGGCATTCTGATCATTCCGATCGGTCTTCTGCTCTTCGGCCAGCAGTTTTTCGTCTCCCACGAACGTTCCGTGAGAGCATTACCTCGATGGTGGCCGCCGTGCTCGGCATGATCCCAGAAGGTCTTTACCTGCTTGCAAGCGTTGCCCTTGCCGTCAGCGTTATGCGGCTGGCTTCGCAGAAGGTTCTCGTGCATGATATGAAATGTATCGAGACGCTGGCTCGCGTCAACGTGCTCTGTGTCGATAAGAGGGAACCATCACCGAGACAACTATGAAAGTACATGATCTGATTCTGGTCGGCTCCAGTTCAGTCCCTGATACAGAATCCGGCGAAAATGCTCCCGCACCGCAGAAAGAAGAGCTTTCCCTCGCGGTCGGTGATTTCGCATCTGCCATGTCAAACGACAACATTACTATGGCGGCACTGAAAGAATATTTTAAAGACAACAACGGCAAAACTGCCGTTTCGATGACTTCGTTCTCCTCGGAATTCAAGTATTCCAGTGTGACATTTTCGGATGTCTCCTACGTGCTCGGTGCCCCGGAGTTCGTTCTCCGCGATGATTTTGCACGCTATCAGAGTGAAATTGAAGCGTATACCTCAAAGGGATTCCGTCTCCTCGTCTTCGGCACATCCGAAACTGTACCGGATGGAAAAGCACTCTCCGGCCGTGTCACGCCGCTTGGCTACGTGCTTCTCTCCAATCCGATCCGAAAAGAAGCACCGGAAACGTTCCGCTACTTCGAAGATCAGGGTGTCCATGTCAAGGTCATCTCCGGTGATACTCCGGTAACGGTATCTGAGGTTGCCCGCCAGGCAGGGATTGCGCACGCAGAGGATTATATTGATGCTTCCACTCTAAAGACACCAGAAGAGCTCGAAGAAGCAATCCTGAAATACACCGTGTTCGGCCGTGTCACACCAGACCAAAAACGCCAGTTTGTCCAGGCTTTAAAGAAAAACGGCAAGACCGTTGCGATGACCGGCGATGGTGTCAACGATGTGCTCGCATTAAAGGATGCCGACTGCTCCGTTGCGATGGCATCCGGAAGTGACGCTGCCGCACAGGCTGCACAGCTCGTTCTGCTGGACAACGACTTTTCGAAGATGCCTTCTGTCGTACTGGAAGGCCGCCGCGTTGTCAACAACCTGCAGCGCTCGGGAACGCTGTTCCTGGTAAAGAACATTTTCTCGTTCCTGCTGTCCATCTTCTCACTGATCTCGATGGTGACGTATCCGCTGGAGCCGTCCCAGATCTCGCTGATCAGTATGTTTACGATCGGTATTCCAGGCTTCCTGCTCTCGCTAATGCCGAACAAAAACCGGATCGAGGGCCACTTTATCACGAACATTCTGACACGGGCCCTGCCTGCGGCGCTGACCGACTTTTTGATGGTCGCAACACTCGTCGTCTTCGGCCAGGAATTTGCGGTCGGCTCGGAAGATATTTCGACCGCTGCCACCGTACTGCTCGCCATTGTCGGTTTTATGATTCTCTACCGGATCAGCAAGCCGCTCAACTGGATGCGCTGGACGATCCTGATCGGCTCGATTATTGCCTTCATTTTCTGCAGTACCTATCTGAACCAGCTGTTCGCCATTTCTGATATGTCCAGAAAATGTATCATGCTGCTGGTCGTATTCTCTGTCGCAACAGAGCCGGTTCTGCGATATTTGAGCATCCTCGTGGATTCCATTTCCTCTTTTTACCGGAAGCAGAAAATTTTCTTCCTGCGAAAACGGGAAGCGAGAAAAGCAAAATAAAACGTAAAACCAAACATCAGAAATGCCGTACAGCGTTGGAAATTTTTCCTCCGCCTGTACGGCATTTTTTGATTTACCAATCACAGTTTCTTACTTCTCATCTCCGGATCTTCCGCGTAATGCGTCCGCTCGCCGCCGATGTATTTCGGTCTTGTCCGCGCGCAGACAACGTGCGCATCTCCGATCGTTTTCTGCGATACCCGGACCGGAACGGCTACTGCCTTCAGCTGCATGCCGATCAGCACATCACCGATATCAATACCTGCATGCGCCTGCACATGCTCTACGGTGACAGCGTCCTCCAATCCATAGTATGCCGCCATCGCAAACGATCCGCCGCCATGCAGCCACGGTACCGCGCAGACCGGCTCGTAACCGTATTTTTCTGCCGCCGCACGCTCCAGAACAACCGCGCGGTTCAGATGCTCACAGCACTGCGCCGCCAGATACAGCCCGTGCTCCTTCGTACACGCATACAGCGCCTCAAACACCGCCTGCCCGATCTCCTGGCTGGAATCCGTTCCGAGCTTACTGTTGTGAATTTCACTCGAAGAACATCCCACTACCAGAATCTGTCCCGGTTTCATCTGCGCCGTCGTAATCAGCTCCTCTGCGACGGCACGTACTTCCTGTCTGATTGTTTCAAGATCCATTTTGTATCCCTCCTTGCTAAACAGCAATATTTATGCAAAAGGAGACTGACTCTTTTTCCAAGAATCAGCCTCCTTTCTTCAGCTTACATAATTATTATTTCTGAACGATATTCACAATTCTTCCCGGTACGTAAATTTCTTTTACGATATTTCCGGTCAGTTTGTCTGCAACTGCCTCTTTTGCAGCGGCGATTGCGGTCTCTTTATCTGCATCTTTGGCGATTTTGATCGTTCCGCGCATTTTGCCGTTGATCTGAACAGCGATCTCGGCTACTGCCTCTACGGTCTTCTCCTCGTCAAACTCCGGCCATGCGGTCTGATACAGACGGCCTTCGTATCCAAGGTCTGCCCACAGTTCCTCGGTCATATGCGGTGCAACCGGATTCAGCAGGATCAGAAGGGTTTCGAACTCTTTTCTCGTTACTTTTCCGGCTTTGTAGAACTCGTTGACCAGGGTCATCATGGCTGCGATCGCTGTGTTGTATTTCAGGGACTCATAGTCGCTGGATACTTTCTTGATGGTCTGGTGCATTTTGGACTCCAGCTCTTTGGAGTAGGAATCTCCGTCTACCAAGCTGTCCTGCAGTTTCCATACACGCTCGAGGAAACGACGGCATCCTTTTACGCCTTCCTGAGACCAGGATGCACTTAAGTCGAAGGCACCGATGAACATCTCGTACGTACGCAGGGTATCTGCACCGAACTCAGCTACGATATCATCCGGGTTGACAACGTTTCCACGGGATTTACTCATCTTCTCGCCGTTCTCGCCGAGGATCATTCCGTGGGAAGTACGTTTCTGATACGGTTCCGGGCAGGTAACTACGCCTGATCGTACAGGAATTTATGCCAGAAACGGGAATACAGAAGGTGAAGGGTGGTGTGCTCCATTCCTCCGTTGTACCAGTCAACCGGCAGCCAGTATTTCATAGCTTCTTTGCTTGCCAGAGCCTCTTTGTTCTTCGGATCGGTATAGCGGATGTAATACCAGGAAGAACCAGCCACTGCGGCATGGTATCGGTCTCACGTTTTGCAGGTCCTCCGCAGCACGGGCAGGTGGTGTTGACCCAGTCTGTCATGGCAGCCAGCGGAGACTCGCCGTTATCGGTCGGCATGTAGCTCTCTACATCCGGCAGCTCCAGCGGAAGGGATTCTTCCGGAACCGGAACGTAACCGCATTTGTCGCAGTGTACGATCGGAATTGGCTCACCCCAGTAACGCTGACGGGAGAATACCCAGTCACGCAGCTTATAGTTTGTTTTTGCTTTTCCAACGTGGTTCTCTTCGAGCCACTCAAGAATTTTCTTTTTTGCTTCCGCAACGGAAAGTCCGTTCAGGAAACCGGAGTTGACAAGAGTTCCCTCTGCAACGTCGGTGTAAACTTCGTTCTGTACGTCGCCGCCTGCAACAACCTCGATGATCGGCATGTTGAATTTCTTTGCGAACTCCCAGTCACGCTCATCGTGTGCCGGTACTGCCATGATGGCGCCGGTGCCGTAGCTCATCAGTACATAGTCGGAAATCCAGATCGGGATCTCTTTTCCATTAACCGGGTTGACTGCGGAAAGTCCGTCGATCATGACACCGGTCTTGTCTTTTGCAAGCTCGGAACGCTCGAAATCGGATTTTCTGGCTGCCATCTCACGGTATGCGCAGACCTCATCCCAGTTCTTGATCTCATCTTTGTACTGGTCGATGTACGGATGCTCCGGGGAGAGTACCATGTACGTAACACCGAACAGGGTATCCGGGCGTGTGGTGTAGATAGTCAGCTTCTCCGGTTTATCTTTCAGGGAGAAATCAACCTCCGCTCCGTGGGAACGTCCGATCCAGTTTTTCTGGGAAGTTTTGACACGCTCAATATAGTCAACGCCGTCCAGACCGTCGATCAGCTTGTCTGCATACTCGGTAATCTTCAGCATCCACTCGCTCTTTACTTTGCGGACAACCGGGCTTCCGCAGCGCTCGCACACGCCGTTTACAACTTCCTCGTTTGCAAGACCTACCTTACAGGAAGTACACCAGTTGATCGGCATTTCTTTCTTGTAAGCAAGACCTGCTTTGAAGAGTTTGAGGAAAATCCACTGGGTCCAGTGATAGTACTCCGGATCGGTGGTGTTGATCTCTCTGTCCCAGTCAAAGGAATATCCAAGGGACTGAAGCTGATCTTTGAAGTGATGTACGTTGCTTTTGGTAACGATCTTCGGATGGATGTGGTTCTTGATCGCATAGTTCTCAGTCGGAAGACCAAATGCATCCCATCCCATCGGATACAGTACGTTGTAGCCCTGCATTCTGCGCTTTCTGGCTACGATATCCAGTGCGGTGTACGGACGCGGATGGCCTACGTGAAGTCCCTGTCCTGACGGATACGGGAACTCAACGAGTGCATAGTATTTTGGTTTTGTATAATCATCTGTGGCGGCAAAGGCTTTCTCGTCCTGCCAGATCTTCTGCCACTTTTTCTCAATGTTCTGTGGCTCATATCTTTTACTCATGGGTAACCTCCTGCATGTTCAAGTTCAAAGTTCTTTTTTCTCACACTGCCGCATAGGACAGCATGCACATTTGAACATATAGCTGTATTCTATCACTCTTTCCCTGTTTTTACAATTTATTTTTTCCTATATCCTCCGTTTTTCTTCAAAAACAGCAGAAAAATCCGGTTTCCGGGCGAATTCTGCTCCCGAAACCGGATTTTCTCTGTTTTATCACACTATTTTATAAAGCTTTATTCTTCTGCTTTTTCAACCTTCGAAGCTCTTGCCTCAATCTCTTTTGCCTGGATATCGGACGGAGCCTGCTCATATCTCGCAAACTCATAGGAGAAATCACCGCTTCCGCCTGTCATGGAGCGGAGTGTTGTGCCGTATCCGTAGATCTCAAGTTCCGGAACATCAGCCTCGATAATCGTATGGCCCTTGTGATCCGGGTTCATGCCGAGCACACGGCCGCGGCGTTTGTTGAGATCGCCCATGATATCGCCGGTGTATTTATCGTCTACAGTGATCTTCATCGAAACGATCGGCTCAAGGAGAACCGGGGATGCTTCCATAAAGCCTTTCTTGAACGCCTGGATCGCTGCGGTCTTGAATGCCATCTCGGAGGAGTCTACCGGATGATAAGAACCATCATACAGAACGGCTTTGACGCCGACTACCGGATAAGCAGCCAGAGGGCCTTTCTGTACGGCTTCCTGGATACCTTTTTCAACAGCCGGGAAGTAGTTCTTCGGAACGGCGCCGCCGACAACTTCCTGCTCGAAAACGTATGGTTTCTCGAGATCTCCGGAAGCGGAGAAGCGCATTTTTACATGACCGTACTGGCCGTGGCCGCCGGACTGTTTTTTGTATTTTGCTTCTACATCCGAATTTTTGCGGATCGTCTCGCGGAAGGCTACCTTCGGACGGGACAGCTCTACTTCTACTTTGTAGCGCTCCAGCAGCTTGCTGACGATAATATCGATGTGCTGGTCGCCCATGCCGTACAGCAATGTCTGATGGTTTGCAGAATCATTGACTGCTTCATAGTCAGGTCTTCCTGCATCATCTTGGCAAAGGCCTGGGAGATCTTATCTACATCGGCTTTGTTCTTCGGTTTATATCGTTTTGCGGTGTACGGAGTCGAAACATCCGGTTTTCCGTAGCGGACCTGATTGTTCTTTGTCGCAAGGGAATCGCCGGTTCTTGCATCGCCGAGTTTTGCGATGGCACCGATATCTCCTGCATGAAGCTCCGGTACTTCGATCGGCTTGGAGCCTTCGAGCACGTACAGCTTGCTCAGTTTTTCTTCGGATTCCTGATCTACATTATAGAGCACATCATCGCTTTTAATAACGCCGGAGCAAACCTTAATCATTGAATATTTTCCAAGGAACGGATCCACGATCGTCTTGAAAATGGTCGCGCTCTTCGGTTTCGCGAAGTCGTAATTTGCCTCGAAAATTTCGTTCGTATTGAGATTGATGCCGGCACACGGACGGGTGGACGGATCCGGGAAGTATCCGCAGATATCATCCAGAAGGTTCGATACGCCCTGCAGATTGACCGGGGAGCCCATGCATACCGGAACGATGGTGCCGTCTCCTACGTTCATGGCAAGCGCTGCGGAAATCTCTGCTACCGAGAACTCTTCTCCGCCAAAGTAGCGGTCCATAAACTCTTCACTTGTTTCTGCCACAGATTCCATCAGGGTTTCACGGTACTTCTCCAGATATTCTACGGAGTAATCCGGAATCGGGCATTCTTCTTTTTTATCTTTTTCGATATATCTGCGGCCTTTGTTCTTTACAATATTGATATATCCTACAAATTTACCGTTTTCACGCAGAGGCATATGAAGCGGTGCGATTCGTTTTCCGTACAGTTCGGTGAGCTGCTCAACGACTTCTCGGTAGCTGACATCGTCCTGATCCATTTCCGTTACGAAGATCATACGCGGAAGATTGTATTTCTCGCAGAGTTCCCATGCTTTCTGGGTTCCGACCTGCACGCCGGCCTTTCCGGATACCACGATTACAGCGGCATCTGCTGCGGAAGCGGCTTCCTGTGCTTCTCCTACGAAATCAAACATTCCAGGAGTATCCAGAACATTGATCTTATTTTTTCCCCATACGACCGGGACAAGCGTTGTGGAAATAGAGCATTTACGCTTGATTTCTTCTTTGTCAAAATCGCTGACGGTATTTCCGTCCGTCACTTTTCCGAGACGGTTTGTCATACCGGAAAGATAAGCCATAGCTTCGGTCAGACTTGTCTTTCCGGAGCCGCTGTGCCCCAGCAGCACCACATTTCTGATTCGGTCAGTTCTAAAAACGTCCATATGTAATACCTCCCATGTAAGTAAATTTGCAGATTGCAAGGCCGCTCTTATTCGCCTTTCTGCTTTTTATCAAGATTCACGTCTTCCGCTCCTCTTATCATAGTCACTATTCTACTAAAGTTTTTGCTTTTTTGCAAGTATATTATTCATATTTCACAATATATTTCTGAAATTTTTAAATTTTATATGTATTTTAGCTGGTTATTCTGCCTTTCTTCCGCTTTTCTGTCTGGCTTTTCTGTGGAATCTGCCGGATTTTGCAAAACAAGCAAGATTGCTGCCTTTCAAAAATACTTTGTCACTTTAAAGCAAGAAATCTTTGACATTTGATTTCAGATGCTTTACAATGTCTTTTATACGATTTACCTACGAAAATTGTCAGAAAGGACTACTTGAATTATGTGTGATACATCCGAAAAAATCTGTATCGGCTTTATCGGCCTTGGCCTCATCGGCGGCTCCATTGCAAAAACCCTCAGAAAGGTTCACCCGGAGTATAAACTGATGGCCTACTGCCGCACCAAAGCGACGATCGAAGAGGCAATTCAGGAAGGCGTGATTGATATCGCGCTGGAAGAACGGGACGACCGCTTTGCCGACTGTGACTATATCTTCTTATGTGCTCCTGTCAGCACCAACATCTCCTATCTTCCATTCGTGAAAGGCATCGCAAAACCGGGCTGTATCATCACAGACGTCGGAAGTGTAAAAGGAGAAATCCATCAGGCGGTTGAGACCCTCGGCATGACGCACCAGTTATCGGCGGCCATCCGATGGCAGGCTCCGAAAAGACGGGATATTCCAGCGCCACCGATTACCTGCTGGAAAATGCTTACTATATGATTACACCCGGACCAGATGTTGAGATCGCGACAGTTTCCGCTTTCGTTGATCTTGTCCAGTCCTTAAAGGCGATCCCGATGGTTTTAACATACGAAGAGCACGACTACATCACCGCAGGTGTCAGTCATCTGCCGCATATCGTTGCCGCTACCCTGGTCAATGCGCTCGCATCCCTGGACACACCGGAAGAGCAGATGAAAACCGTTGCTGCAGGCGGCTTCAAGGACATCACCCGCATCGCTTCCTCCTCCCCGGAGGTATGGCAGCAGATCTGTCTCTCAAACCAGAAGCAGCTCTCGAATGTGCTGGATTCCTATATCCGCCTTCTCGTCCAGGCAAAATACCTGGTTGACAACAAAAAAGGCCACGAGCTCTACAATATGTTTGAAAGTTCCCGCGAATACCGGAATTCCATGGAAGATTCTTCCTATGGACCGACAAAGAAAGAATACGTCGTTTACTGCGACCTGCTCGATGAAGCCGGCGGAATCGCAGCCGTTACAACAATTCTTGCCATCAACCAGATCAATATTAAAAATATCGGCATTACGCATAACCGCGAGTTCGAAGAGGGTGCTCTCCGCATTGAATTTTATGAAGAGCAGGCAGGCATTCTTGCCCGGAAGGTCTTAAAAGACCATGGCTATACCATTCATATCCGCAATTAAAAGCGCGTATATCTTGACAGGAGGAAGTTACGTTATGCAGTTCCAGAAAGCAGTACGTCCTCTGCGCGGAGAAATCTCCGTGCCGGGCGATAAATCCATTTCCCACCGCGCCGTCATGTTCGGTGCCATTTCAGAGGGAACCACAGAAGTCACAAACTTTTTACAGGGTGCCGACTGTCTCTCCACCATCTCCTGCTTCCGCAGTATGGGCATTGAGATCGAGAACACGCCGGAGCGCATTCTCGTTCATGGAAAAGGCCTGCACGGGCTTTCGGCTCCGTCCGCCGTTCTCGACTGCGGAAACAGCGGAACAACGGCACGCCTGATCTCCGGCATTCTTGCCGGCCAGAACTTTTCCAGTACACTGACCGGTGACGCTTCCATTCAGAAACGGCCGATGGGACGCATCATCAATCCGCTGACCCAGATGGGCGCTTCCATCCGCAGTATTCCGGAAAACGGCTGCGCGCCGCTTGCGATCAACGGCCATCCGCTCCACGCCATCTCCTATCTTTCGCCGGTCGCATCCGCACAGGTCAAATCGTGTGTCCTGCTTGCCGGACTGTATGCTGACGGAAAAACAAGCGTTACCGAACCGGCTCTTTCCAGAAACCATACGGAGCTGATGCTGAAATTCTTCGGCGCCGACGTTGCCTCCGAAGGGCTGACCGCATCGGTTCTGCCGGACCCGGATCTCCATGGAAATCTCGTCCGTGTGCCGGGAGATATTTCCTCCGCCGCCTACTTCATCGCCGCCGCGCTGATGGTTCCAGGCTCTGAGGTGCTCCTGAAAAATGTCGGCATCAACCCGACCCGCGACGGTATGCTCCGCGTCTGCCGCGCCATGGGTGCTGACATCACACTTCTGAATGAGCAGAACTCCGGCGGAGAACCGGTTGCAGACCTTCTCGTGCGCTATACGCCGTCTCTTTCCGGCACCGTCATCGAGGGCGAACTGATCCCGACCCTGATCGATGAAATCCCGATCATCGCGGTTCTTGCCGCCACAGCGAACGGTACAACCGTGATCCGGAATGCGGAGGAGCTGAAAGTCAAAGAATCGAACCGTCTTGATATCATGGTAAACGAACTCACCGCGATGGGTGTTTCCCTGGAAGGCACGGACGACGGCATGATCATTGAGGGCGGAAAACCGTTCCACGGCGCCCAAATCGACAGCCGCCTCGACCACCGCATTGCGATGTCGTTTGCAATCGCTTCGCTTGCCGCAGAGACACCGACGGAAATCCTGCGCGCCGGCTGTGTGGATATCTCGTATCCGACATTCTACCAGGATCTGGCACGGCTGCAGGCATAAAAAACGTTTAAACAAAAAATGGATTGTGAAGATCATTTCCTCACAATCCATTTTTTGCTTTTACCCTGTTCTTCCGGCCGTCCCAACCGTTTCTCCCTGCCGTACCCGCGTTTCGATTCCAAGCCGCGAATAATTCCAGATCCGTTTTTCCGGCACTGCGCTTCCCTTCTGTGCCAGAACGATCACTGTCGAACCACCGAAGGCAAAATAGCCTTTCTCTTCGCCGCGCTGTACACGTCTCGCCGCTCCGGCATTTTCATTGACAATCTTTCCGACCATCATCGCGCCGACCTCCATCTGCAGCAGTGTGCCGAAATTTGCGGACTGCAGCAGCGTGTAGGTTCTCGTATTTTCTTTATAGATCGGGCAAAAATCATTCGCCGCCGGATTGACCGTGTGGAGCACACCCTCAATCCGCCGTTCCGTCGAACAGACGCCGTCATCCACAAAGAGATACCGGTGATAATCGTCCACGGAAAGCCGAAACAGAAATAACGTTCCGCCCTCATACCGTTTTGCCAGCTTCCGGTCGCGCAGAAGCTGTTCCAGCGTATATTCTGTGTTCTTGATCTCAAACTTCCCGTTCTCATGAATCGGATAAACCGTAAGCCGCGCATCACACGGGCTGATAAAATCCTGCGGCGCATTGGAAAACGGACGTGCATCCATTTTCAGCTTCCGCACAAAGAAATCATTGAACGAGATAAACTGCTTTGCGGTACATTCCTTCAGTGAAATATGATTTTTCTTTACAAACGGTGCAACCAGCGGCACCGATAAGCGGCTGTCCAGAAAGCAGCCTGCCGCACGAGATACAAATGACTGAACCAGCGGCTGCATCGCGGCTCTTCCGGCGGCATGGCTGTACATCATGTGCAGAAAACGGTCCTGCAGATCATTTTCCTCGCGGATCAGATCAAGCTTTGGATAATTTTTCCCCTGTTTTCGGTAAGGATAAGCGCAGAGTCTCAAACCGTTCTTCCTCCCTTCCAGATCAGAAGTCCGCGGAGCACAGCCACTCCAACGACCGCTACCAGCACAGCAAGCTCTTTATTCGTCGGCTTGCGGAAGCGGAAATCCGTGATAAACAGAACGCCGACCGCCAGCACCAGCAGATGCAGCCAGATCAGAAAGTATCCGCGGCAGAGCGGTGCAAAGACGAACAGCAGCGGCAGAGCTACTGACATCGAGGTAATCGGCAGTCCCTGGTAATATTTCCGGTTCTCCGAAGTTTCATTCTGACGCTTCTCTTCCATCACGTTAAAATATCCCAGACGGATCACGCCCGCAAGACCGTAGAAAACAAGAATCGGAATGCTGTAAAAATGTGTCATGCCAAGCTCATAGCAGAGCACGATCGGAAAGACGCCGAAACAGACCACATCGCAGAGCGAATCGATCTGAATGCCGAACCGCTTTTCATCTTCGGTCCTGTTTTTCTTCGTCCGCGCAATTTTTCCATCGAACATATCGCACAGTCCGGAAAAAGCAAGACAAAAAATCGCCCAGTTAAAGTGTCCCCGCGTTGCAAGAAAAATGCCGCTGATGGACGATGCAAAGCTGATATATGTTAATATTACGGTATAATCATAGAACCCTATCATATGTAGTTCCCCCTCTTTTTTCTCTTTTCGTATTCCCGATCGTAAGCTGTGCGACGATGGTAAAGACTGCACTCACCAGCAGCTCCCCGTAGTAGCCGAGCCCTCTGGAAAGCACCATTGCCGGAAGAAGCAGCGTGCTTCCAAAGACCGGCGGGAAAATTTTCAGGAACAGTGTCTCGCTGATTCCCATTCCTCCCGGAAGCGGCAGCATGTCAACCGATACGGAAATGACCGCCTGCAGCAGCACAATGGTGATAAAGGAAATGCCTGATAAATGGAAGGCGCGGTATACAAACCATGTTGCTGCAAATAAAGCAAACCTCTGTACAAATGTAATCGCAAGGACATTGACCAGCACCATTTTGTGGGTGCCAAGATACGCTGCAGTATTCTGGTAGACTTCCATGGAAGCTTCCAGTTTTTTCAGGCGGCTTTCTTTTCGTTTCATCAAATGCAGTTTTTCCACGATTTTCAGTCCCAAAACCAGAATTGTCCGCGCAAGCGCCGGATGAAAAACCAGAATAAGCATGGCTGTGACACAGAAGACATTCAGACCGATTCCCAGATAGAAAACCGGAAGGATTTCCGTCAGATACCGGTGCAGGAAGCCCTGTCCGAACAGAACAAGCCCAAGTCCCACCACGACCAGCACCGCTTTGTAGGTGATCGTGACGATCATCAGAATCACCGTTGATACCGGAAGAGATATTTTCTCCTTTTTCATATAGTAAAGCTGCATCGGCTGGCCGCCGCTTGCGGACGGTGTGATACAGCTGAAAAAGAATCCGACGGAAGAAAACAGAAAACATGTCCGCTTCTTCACCGGAATCTGGAAGGAATGCATCATGTACCAGATGATGATCGATTCTCCCCAGATAAAAACACGACACAGAACAGTCCCGGCAACAGCACCGCACATCTGCCCGCCGCATTGCTTCCATCATTGCGCCAAGGTCTTCGCCGTGGAAAACACCGTATATCGTCAACGCAAAAATCACAACGAGAAAAACGGTATTCACGATCATTTTTTTCTTACTCTGCACGGCGTTTCCACCTCCTTCGTTCCAATATCATGCCATACCATGTACCAAGATGCGTGCGTCCCGCGATCTGCCACGTCACTTCTGCCAGAAGCGCTCCGCCAATCACATCTGCAATCACATGCTGCTTTGTTGTCAGCGTAGAGACAAACACGGCAAGTGCCGCCCAGAAAGAGAACCGCTGATACCAGCGCGGAATCTCCCGTCTGCTGCGGACTGCGATATAGCAGAACCAGCTGTTCAGGCAGTGAATCGATGGGAACAAATTGTCCGCCGCATCCATCTGGTAGAGCAAGGCAAGCATCTGATTCCAGAATCCCTGTTCCGGGATCGACGGCCTTACGTTCGTTGTCGGCAGCAGCAGATAAAATGCCATACAGACAAGCCGCGCCAGAACATCTGCTGCAAAGAACCGCCAGACAAATTCTTTCTCTCTGCTTGCGGCAATCAGATAATTTACAATCCAGACCAGATAACAGCCAAAATAAATCACGATCGTCCACGGGATCACCGGGATCTGCTGGTCCAGCACCGTTTCTATATTGTAATGTTTCCACGAACTGGTAAACGGCCGCGTTCCAAAATAAGCGATAAAATTCGCTGTCAGCGTCAGAATTAGCGGCAGGATACCATAGTATGGAAACTTTCTTCTCTCGTCTCTCTTCAAAATCCGTCCTCCCTTGTCTCAAACACGTATCAGTATACGCAAAAACATTCCCTGACACAACCCAGTTCCGCTCGTTTTCAGAAACCTTAATAAAATCTTCTGTTTTTCGGCAGGGAAAAAGAAAGATTTAGAAGATTCGCAGAGAAAAAAACGACCATATAGGGCTTCACGGGTGTTCCTATATGGTCGTTTTCTTTCAGCATCGTATTTTTGTCATAAACGAATTTTTTATTCAATCATCATGGCATCGCGAAGGAGAAAAAGCGGTATTTTTCTCTTACAGCCTCTTCATAAGCTGCCATAATATGCTCTTTTCCAGCCAGTGCCGATACCAGCATCACCAGTGTGGACTCCGGCAGATGGAAATTGGTGATCAGTCCGTCGATCATCTTGAAGCAGTAACCCGGATAGATAAAGATCTCGGTCCAGCCGCTTCCGGCTTTTAAAATGCCGTCCTCGCCGGTTGCCGACTCCAGAGTACGGCAGCTCGTTGTTCCGACTGCGATCACACGGCCGCCTGCTGCTTTCGTATCGTTGATCAGTTTTGCCTGATCTTCTTCTACCACATAGAACTCAGAGTGCATGTGATGCTGGGTGACATCCTCCACTTTCACCGGACGGAAGGTGCCAAGGCCGACATGCAGGGTTACATGGGCGATCTTTACACCGGCATCCTGTACCTGCTGCAGAAGCTCTTTTGTAAAGTGCAGTCCTGCGGTCGGAGCGGCTGCGCTTCCCTCGTGTTTCGCGTATACCGTCTGGTAGCGGTTCTTGTCCTGCAGTTTGTGTGTGATATACGGCGGCAGCGGCATCTCGCCAAGCTGGTCGAGGATCTCCTCGAAAATGCCGTCGTAATGGAACTGGATCAGACGGTTTCCCTCATCGACAATATCTACAACCTCTCCGGTCAGAATGCCGTCGCCGAAGGAGATCACCGTGCCGACCTTACATTTTTTGCCCGGTTTTACGAGGGTCTCCCAGATATCATTTTCTCTTCTTTTTAACAGAAGGATTTCGATTGCTGCATCGGTGCCGACTTTCGAACCGTAGAGACGCGCCGGAATTACTTTGGTATCGTTGATCACAAGGCAGTCGCCCGGTTTTAAGTATTTCAGAATATCACGGAAATGGCCATGCTCATATTCACCGGTTTCTTTATTCAGATGCATCAGGCGGGAGGCGCTGCGATCTTCGAGCGGATCCTGCGCAATCAGTTCTTTTGGCAGATCATAGTAAAAATCTGAAGTTTTCATTGGTTTCCTCCATTCTATTGCAAATCGGCACAAAAGGCCGATGTCAGGTAAAATACTGTGCTGCGCCCGTTCTTTCGGGCTCAACGAACCTTATTATACCATTGCATCCGCCTTCTGACAAGAAATTTAAAAACTCATTTCCTGGATTTTCACTTATTCAATAACCGCCATGCTTCCTACGCGGTCGCCGCTTCTGCTTTTCATTACGACAATCTTTCTCTCAATTCGCTCTTTCAGTTCCGGCACATGGGAGATAATTCCAACCATACAGTTTCCACCGGCCAGTCCCTCCAGTGCTTTCACAGCCTGATTCAGGGATTCCTCGTCAAGAGAGCCAAACCCTTCGTCCACAAACATCGCATCGAGCTGGATTCCGCCTGCGTGCGACTGAATCTCATCGGAAAGGCCAAGGGCCAGAGAGAGGGAGGCCTGAAATGATTCGCCGCCGGAGAGGGTACGCACGCTGCGCTCCGTTCCATTATAATGATCAATGACATTCAGATCCAGACCAGTTTTGACCTTCAGATTTTTTCCAGAGGCTTCCTGACGCTTCAATTCATACTGACCATCACTCATCGTCATGAAACGCAGGTTGGCTTTTCGCAGAATCTGGTCGAAATACGTCATTTGAACGTACGTTTCCAGTTCGATTTTCAATTTCTGACTCATGCCGCCGCACGCCGTATCCGAAAGCGCCCGCACCCATTTGTATTCTTCCTCCAATGCCTGCATCTGGTTCTGCTGATTCTGTACATTTTCGTACGTCTTACGGTTTGTATTTGCCGCATGATACTGTTCGTTGTATTTCTGTTCCAGCTGCTGTTTCTGTTCTGTCAGCTCCGCTATTTTTTCCTGCAGCTCTGTTTCGGAAGGAAGTGTCCGATCTGTCTCCTCATTTTCTTCCAGAGAGCGGATCGTCTCTAGTGCCGCGCGCACTTCGGTAAGCCGTTCTTTCACTGTTTCATATGCTTCTTTTGCTTTCTTCTGCGCCTGTTCCAGCTGCTCTTTTTTTGCACTCCATACGGAAATATTTGTTCGGAGCTGTGTTTCGTCTTTTCCTTCCAGCTTTTCTTTTTTTTCTCCGATCTTTTCCAGCAGCGCTTTTTCCGCCTCTTTTCCTTTCGCCTCCAGCAGTTCCTTCGCATGGATTGCTTTTTCCCGCTGCTCTGCCCGCTCAGTTTCTGCTGGAATCATCTGTTTCAGAGCTTTCCATTCGCTCTGTCTTTCCAGCATTCGTTCCTTATAGAGAATGATTCTGTTCTTTTTCTCTTCCAGACGCTTTTCACAGTAAGCTGCTGCCACAGCAGCTGGCTGTTCTTCCATGTCCACTTCCTCACAGATCGCTTTTTGTGCGTCTTCCATTTTCTGTTTCAGCTGATCCAGAAGTGTCTGCTTTTCTCCGCCCAGCCGTCCAAGCTCTGCCTGTTTTTCTGCCATCACCTGTTTCAGTTTTTCCCGCTGCTTCTGTTCCTGTTGCTGACGTTTCTCATATGCCGCATATTCTTCCCGTCGTGTTTTCTGACGCTTTTCTTCTGCCGCAAGCTGCTTTTCTGTTTCATCCGCAGCCTGTGCAAACTGCTCTTCCGAAAGCTGTGTCAGACGTTCCTGCTCTTTTTTGCATTCCTGATCTGCTGTTTCTGCCGGAGCAGCGGTTCCCCGGGCAATCCGCTGCGTCAGCTCTTCCCTTGCCGTTTCAGCCTGTCTTTTACAGTTTCCTGCCGCTTCGCTTAATGCCGCAGTCACTTCGTTCTGCTTCTGCAGTTTTTCTTTTTGCTGATCCAGTGTTTCTTTATCCGGCACATGTTCCGCCTTTCTCGCCAGCACTGGATGATGCACGGATCCGCAGACCGGACATGGGATTCCCTCTGTCAGATTTTCTGCCAGGATTCCCGCCTGCGCATCCAGAAACAGCTGTTCCAGTTCCTGACACGTTTCCCGCACATCATTTCTGATTTCCAGACTTTTTCGATACGCTTCCTGCTTTTCTTTCCATTCCTTCTGCGCTGCCGTCCATTTTCGCAGTAGCTGCGAAAATTCGGTCCGCGCCCGGCGATATTCTTCCTCCGCAAATGCAGCATCCTGTCTTTCTTTCAGAAATACCGTCGTTGCTTCCATCCGGGATGCCAGCTCGGTGTCCTGCTGTGTCAGGCCTTCCAGTTCTGCTGCCAGAAGCCCCGTCTTCTTCTCGGACTCCTGAACTTTTTCGCGGCATCCCCGGATTGCCATAATCTGCTCCTGCGCCCGCGTTTCATTCTGCTGTACCCTCGCCAAAACCGCATCCACGCCGGAAAGATCTTCTTCCCGTTTTCTTTTCTCAAGCAGCTGCGCTTTCGCCTGTTCCTGCTCTGCTTTCAGTCTGTCCTTCTCTTCCGCTGCCGTCTGCAGTTCTTTCTGCTTTTCCAAAAGCTCTGCCTGTTCCTGCTTCATCTTCTTCAGCAGTTCCAGGCTTTCCTGTTCTGCGCGGATCTGCTCCTCCAGTTCTTTGCAGATGGAAGCCTCCCGTTCTGCCCGTTCGCTTTTCTGCTGTTTTTCCGCTTCCTCTGGAACCAGTCCCGCCAGTTTCTTTTCCTTCTGTGCTTTTTCCTCCCGCCGCTTCTGGCTCTCTTTTACCTTGCCGAGCAGCTGGGTTTTCTGCTCCATCTCTGTTTCCACCGCTTTCCGCTCCTGCTCAAGATCCGAAAGTCTTTTCTGATCCATCTCGATGCAACGTGCCAGCAGTTCCATCCCCCGCATCACCTGACCGTCGAAATTTGCCTTTTTCAACTGCGCAAATTCCTCTTTGAACACCGCATCCTCCGGGCAGACGATATTGTCGAGATACTGGAGAATACTCCTCCGCTTTTCACTATACGTATTGCTTCGCTCTTTCGCGGCATCCCGCAGACGATTCTGCAGCTCCTGATAAATTTCCGTATGAAACATTTTCCGGAAATTTCACTTCGATCTGCCGTTTCTGCCAGGAGAAGTTTCTGGAAATCCCCCTGCGCGATCATGGCAATCTGTCGAAACTGCTTCTGATCCAGTCCGAGAAGTTCCGTTACAGCTTTTGTCACTTCCGTACTTTTCGTCACCGGCTGTCTCCCATCCGGAAAAATCAGTTCTGCATTTGCTCTTTCTCTCGTCATTCCCTGACCGCGCTCCTTCGGCCGATCATACTCCGGATTCCGCTTTACCATATAATCTTTTCCCTGATGCGCAAAGGTAAGCTCCACAAAAGTGCGCACTTCCGGCGCGGCATACTTGCTGCGGAACATCTCCCCCGTCCGGATTTCACCGCTTGCCTCGCCGTAGAGCGCAAAGGTAATCGCATCAAAAATTGTTGTTTTTCCTGCACCGGTATCACCTGTAATCAGATACAGGCCGCCGCTGCCCAGTTTTGTAAAATCCAGTTCTGTCCGGTCCGCATATGGTCCGAATGCACTGATAATCAATTTCTTTGGCTTCATCTTTTTATCCCCCTAAGCAATGCTTTCACAAATGCTTTCTGCTGTTCCGTCATGCTCTGGTTATTCTGCAGTTCATAAAATTCCTGAAACAGCTCCAGTTCCGATTTTTCCTCGATACGTTCCGCCGCCGTTACCTCCGCATTGGAACGCGTTCTTTTATTGTCATATTCCAAACGCATCAAATTGGGATAAATCGTCCGAAGCTTCGCCATGCCGTCCGGAACATCCTCCTCATCCGTCAGGGTTACCATCAGATAATCCGTACGGTCGCTGTTTTCATAGAACGTTTTTGCTGTCACTTCCAGATACGTTCCACGGATTTTTCGAAGATCGTGGAGCGGTTTCAATGGAATCGTGCGAAGTTCGACGGTTCCTTTTTCTTTCAGCTCTACAATGGTAATCGACTTCTCCTGTCCAGCCTCGGAAAACGAATATTTGAGTGGTGAACCACAGTAGCGCACGGTCTCGCGGCCAACCTTCTGCGGACTATGGATATGGCCGAGCGCCACGTAATCAAACGCATCAAAAAGCTCCACCGGAATCTGATCCACATCACCTACCTGCAGTTCCTCTGCCTCGCACCGCAGCGCGCCTGTCACAAACTGATGCGCTAAAAGGATATTCCGCTCTCCTGGATCTATTTGGGTCTGCTCCAGTGCCGCCCTCACGCCATCTGCCGTGGACTGAATCTCCTCCGCGCGTTCCGGCAGGGCATGGCGTACGGTTGACGGGCGCAGAAACGGAAGAAGATGAATCCACACCGTTCCATATGCATCCTGTAACGCGAACTTTTCTATTCTTCCATCATATACCTTCGACAAATAGATTCCGCTCTTCCCCATCAGATTCGACAATGACCAGCCGCCTCCGCCGAGTCATGATTGCCGCTGATGATAAAAACCGGAACTTCCTGCTCCGAAAGGCTGGTTAAAAAGGCATCCAACACCTGCACTGCCTCCGCCGTTGGAATCGTCCGGTCATATACATCTCCGGAAATCAGAACTCCATCCGGTTTTTCCCGCATAACCGCCTGCAGGATCTGTGTCAACATATATTTCTGGTCCTTGATCATGGAAAACTCATGCACGCGTTTTCCAATGTGAAGATCCGATAAATGAAACAACTTCACAAAAACTATCCCCTTTCTGCAGCAAAAACTCTGTTTTTCCTATGTTCTCTGCTCATTATACTATACCCAACCAGAAAAAGAAATCATCCGCCAGGAAAACGAAAAAAAGACTCCTGTTCACACAGGAGCCTCCAACCATAGCGAGAGGGGGATTCGAACCCTCGACACCGCGGGTATGAACCGCGTGCTCTAGCCAACTGAGCTATCTCGCCATATGTAATTTTTGATAAATATGGGACCTATAGGGCTCGAACCTATGACCCTCTGCTTGTAAGGCAGATGCTCTCCCAGCTGAGCTAAGATCCCATATCCTGTTTTTCATCAGCGCTTATGTCCCGCTGACATTTATAGATTTTAGCACTGTTTACTTTTAATTTGTCAACGGTAATTTTTAAATTTTCAAATTTTTCTTTTATTCCTACAATAGCGTCGATTATGGTACGAACATGCCCAATTCAGGAAAAAGGCTGCCTGCTTTCTCAGCAGACAGCCTTCTTCTCATCCATGTCAAACTTCCACGATCTCCCGCACACACAGATCATCTACCGTCGTATGTAAGATCTCGGCAAGTGCAAACAGATTTTCAATGTTCGGCATCTTTTTTCCTTTCTCCCAGTTCCAGACACTCTGAACCCCGGCGAGCCCCATCTTCTTCTGAATGTCCGGTCGGTTCATCCCCAATCTTTCACGCCGGCTACGGATATTTTCGCCCGTTTTCTTCATGTTCAAGTTTGCATAGATCTGTTCCGATTCTTTCATATCTTTGCCCTCCCTAATTTCTTTTCTTATACCCATATTTTACACTCCGGGTTAAAATCATAAAAGGTCAGGACAGAAAAAATTTTCGTTCAGGTTAGCCCCCTTCTTTTTTCCTTTTACCCCTTTTTATATACTGTTTCAGGTACTTTTTTATCATTTTAGATTATATGTGTTTTTGTTCTCCCTAACTTTTGTTTTCTTTTCTGGACACATATTTTTTCGGGTTAAATTTTTAAAAATGTCACTTACTTCCGTAAATCGTCCCGAGTTCATACCCTCTTTTTCTGTCAAGGTCGAGGCTCTTCAGTAAAAAGAGCGTATCATGTTCATCGCAGTCCGTCTGGCTTTCCCGGAAGAAGGACAGATTTTCCTCTATACGTTCATCCAGATTGCTGATGCTCTTTCGCAGTTCCTGATAGAGACTTTTGGTAACCATTTCTTTGTAATGGCCCGGCACCTGGTTCAGCACCCACTCGTGGAGATGGATCATGTTGTGCAGTACAAGTTTTTCGTCTTCCAGCCTTCCGGTGTTATGACAAAGCATCCTGTGCCAGGGTAAAACTGAGCCTTGCTGCTTCCTTTCTTTTTACAAAGTTTCAGTTTGAACAGATCATATGAAAATAAGTCAGCTCATCCGGCAGCGGAATCGTCTCCGGTTCCCAGGTTCCGTCCTCACGCTGTGCTTCCGCTGCGACGAATGGCCCGCAGATGCTTTCCCGTTCCATCCGCATATCGTCAAAGAACTCCTCAAACTCACCCATCCGCATGGAAATCGTTATTCTGTCCCGGATTTCCTGATCCACTTTTTCCGGGCTGCCTGTTTTCACCGGACGTGTCTTGTACAACTGGTCAAGTCTGACTCCATAAAGCCGTGCCAGATTCAACGCATTATCAATGCTTGGAAGTTTCGGATGTGTTTTGCTCTCCCAACTGCATACCGTCTGCTCTGCCGAAAGTCCAATCGCGTCTCTCACCTGTTTTAACTTCAGGTTATTCTCAATTCTAAGTTTTTTCAGATTTTTTGCTGTTTCTATGGAATCAATCCCAACATTATTATAAGCATCCATCTAAAATTCTCCTCGTTATTCTCCAAATTATTTCTAAAAAATGTATCCTCGTTACTGTTCATTCAGCAGTGAACCGTAACTGTCCCCCGACAGTTGAATCCTTTTTCTCATCCTGGGCTTGCATTTTTTCTCTGGAAAGTGTAATATCATAGATGTAACTAAAAGGAAACTGAGTGCTTCTGCTACGCAAAGCAACTACTACCCTAAGCTACAACCCCCCAAAAAGCTCAGGTCCAGAGTTAACCTTACTTTCATAACTCTGGTTCCCCTGAGCTTTTTCTTTTATCAGATCTCCGCCAGAAAAAATTCCTTATTTCCCGCGTGCTTCATCCATCTTCTTCAGAATACTCTTTGCAAGATTCATCGTCTGCCCACCGCACATTTTACCGAAGAGTTTTCCGCAGGCTTCCACGGCCTCCGCCTCTTCCTTCACGCAGTCCGCATAGATTCTTTTTGCGATCACCGGGGCAATCAGCTTCCATTCTGCCGTTCCAAACTCCTCTGGCAGAATACCTTCATCGCGCATTTTATACAGCTCTTTTTCCACGCGCTCCCGCGTCACCATCCGCTCAACAGTTGCAAACGCCATCTTTTTCGCCGCTTCCTGCTCCGATGTGATCGGTGCTTTCTGTGCTTTCATCTCTGAAAATTTTTCATTCACAATCTTCAGCACAAACGGCGCTCTCGAGTCCGGATTATTCAGTTTCGACATATTCTTGACGATAATGCCTTCCTCGCAGTCCCCATCCGTATACTTCGTAATCCGCATGAAACTCCGACAGTGATCCCAGTCCACGAAAGGTCCGTCATACAGCACATGTATATACGGAACTCCTACCTCAGCCGCCAGCGCCTTTACCTGCTTCTGCGGCAGATAACCGTCCGCTTTCAGATCGTAGACATCGTACATGATCCAGATATTCAGATATTTCTCCGGATACGGTACACGATGACGCGTCATCCATTCCCCAAAAAATACATAATCGGGATACTTCTGAAACTTCTCCGCGTCCAGTGTATCCACATAGTCGAGAAATTTTGATGTCGCGTCGACATCCTTTGTCCTCACGATCTGCTGCTTTCTGGAGAACGCCGCAAGCTTTCCTGTTTCCGGGTCATACCGTACGCTGGCATTGCTTCCATCGATTTTAATCTGAATCACAATGTGATCCCCGGGCTCGAAAGCCCAGGTGTTCTTGTTTTTGTGCATCTCATTTTCCTGCACGATTCGCTTGATATCCATAAATTTCTTCTGCTCCATAAAATAATACCCCTTTCCTTTCTAATTCTCATGGTACACTCATAGATCGTACCCAGCTCATAACCCATTCTGCGGTCGAGATCCAGGCTCTTCAGGTAGAAGAGCGTATCATGCTCGTTGCAGTCCGATGCACTGATTCGGAAGAAGAAAAGATTGTCCATGATCTTCTCATCCAGATCCGCAATCTCATCCTTCAGTTTCTGATAAAGGCAGACAGTAACGAGTTCCTTGTACCGGGATGGCAGGCGCATAATTAATCTCTCCCACTCGATGAGATACCTGGCCGTTCTCATCTCTTTCACCATGTAAAATTCTATCATACCTCATCTGCCCAGTCATTCGTCCCGCAGTATAACTGCCGCGTTCTCTTTTACGCAAAACCGGATGGTATCCTGCAGATGAAGCAGAATACCATCCCGGTTTTCCTCTATTGACAAATATACATGCTCAAGTTTCTTCAAACAGTTCTTTTATTCCTTTAGCAAATAATCATTGTTTAATACTTTCATAGATAACGGTCCTTCCACAATTCTGGAATACACTGGTTCCAATGGGCGTATTACAATTCCTTCTTTATTCATACCAGATGTATACTTTCCCTTTGCTCTTTCTAAAAGTTCTTCGATACTATCATACTCAAACAAATCTCTTTCTTCTTCCACCGGAACCATTTTTAGGTTCAGAATTCCGCACAGTTCTTTCATCTTCGCAAGAGACAGTCTTCTGTGTGGTTTCAGATCTATCATGGTAAATACATACCATTCCGGTTTTTTCAGCTTTAATCTGTTCTTTTGAATACCAGCACCGCAGAATTCACCCTGAATTGCGAGATCTGACAGATTATTCTCCTTTATTCTATCGGGTATCCCATTTTCATGTGCATATTTCCACATCGCACATTTTCCGTCATCTGCATATTCAAAATTTCTTCCGCATACACCAAAATGATCGTCTTTCCGATACATCGTAACACTGGTTCCGTCCATCTTTGTACTGATGTAATATCCATTTATCTTTTTAAATTCGTCGATCAATTCTGGATAAGACTGTACTCTCAGCTCATCTGTTTTTGGAATTCCGTCTGGAAACTCCCCTATAATCGTACCACTGCTGGTGACTCTTTCCTCTACTTCCCACTTTCTGATTCCAAGCAGCTCTGTAACCTCATCACTAATCTTATACGTTCCTTCCGGCAATATAGATAAAGGCTGAACCAGGCCCTGAGAAATCTGGCCTCTAAATTTCATAGTTCTCAGCCGAAAACCTTCTCCCAGAAGTTCGTTCTTCTCATAGCTGCTGCTTCGCAGAAATTCAAACTGCTCACAAATCGGAAGAAACGAATCTGCTTCCATATATACACAGCAATCTCCAACCCGAAACTGTCCCTTATTCGCAACACACTTCCATCCCAGGACATGCACACACTCTATTCTGTCTGCTCCTTCAATTGGAGTTATGTGATGTACATACTGCACAGATGCCAATTTTCGCTTTCCCATTTGCATATTCCGCTTCAAACTGAGCAAAGCTCAGCAGGTTGATTAATTACTATTGGTTATTCTGCGATCCCTGCCAGGAAATTCAAGGCGATATGCCTTAGATGTCATTCGACTTAAGCAGGCATCTGCGTAG
>ENA-OQDE01000313-OQDE01000313.1-human-gut-metagenome-genome-assembly--contig:-NODE-313-length-30821-cov-3.500912_pt1 | contig 30821 bp, 28 predicted proteins | sample MGYA00242768_ERZ504595 | MGnify/ENA primary metagenome ERZ504595 (study PRJEB26092, sample SAMD00036307) | human gut metagenome | host: Homo sapiens | study: EMG produced TPA metagenomics assembly of... | reverse complement strand
GTTCTTTTTTATGTCTGTAAAATGCCAGTACTGTCAAGAGTCCCATAACAATATAAAGCTCGATCATATGATAAGAATCCATATGATAAGAACCCATCTGTCCAAATACGATCATACTGATAAATGCAGCCAGATATGCACTTACCGAACACAGAGAAACATAGTGTGTCAGGAAAAACAGTCCGAAAAATACAATTGCACAGATCACAAAAATCCGCCAGTCAAAAGCAATCACAAGTCCTACAGATGCAGCTACGCCCTTCCCGCCCTTAAAATTAAGATAAAACGGAAAATTATGCCCCAGAATACACCCAGCTGCTGCATAAAGGCTCAGCAGCGGCAGGATATCTCCATAAGAATTTCCAAATATTGCTCTTACGATCAGGATGGCCGCAATACACTTCAGACAGTCACACAACAGATTCAATGCCCCGGCCTTTTTGCCAAGTGTACGCAGTACATTTGTAGAACCCAGATTTCCGCTTCCCTGTTTGCGGATATCAATATGATAAATCTTTCCTAAAATGTATGCGGTCTGAAAAAGTCCGCATGCATATCCAATTGCAATACAAATCAGGCGTTCCATGATTATTCTTTTTCACCTCGTTCACGAATAATGAATTTCAGTGATGTTCCCGCAAATCCAAAGGCATCCCTGATCTTGTTCTCCAGATATCTGGTATAAGAGAAATGCATCAGCTCTTTGTCATTTACAAAGATAACAAATGTAGCGGTTTGACAGCCACCTGTGTCATATAGTAAATCTTCAGACGTTTTCCCTTGTCAGACGGAGGCTGCTGCATTGCCACTGCCTCAGAAAGGATTTCATTCAGGACACCTGTCTGGATTCGCAGTGTCTGGTTTTCGATAACCGCATCGATCGTTTCAAACATTCTGGAAATCCTGAGTCCTGTTTTTGCAGAAATAAATACCAGCTCCGCATATGGCATATATGCCAGAACCTCGCGGATTCTGTTTGTGTGCTTATAAATAGTCTTATCATTCTTTTCAATGGCATCCCATTTATTTACTGCAATGATAACACCCTTTCCTCTTTCGTGGGCAATCCCTGCGATCTTGGCATCCTGTTCTGTAACACCCTCTGATGCATCGATCATTACAATGACAATATCTGCACGTTCTACTGCAGTCACTGTACGGATCACACTGTATCTCTCAATCTCCTCTTTAACTTTTCCCTTACGGCGAAGTCCAGCAGTATCAATAAAGATATAATCCTTTCCCTGCCATTTTACTCTGGTATCTACCGCATCTCTTGTAGTTCCGGCAATATCAGAAACAATCACACGGTCTTCTCCCAGAAGTTTGTTTACCAGTGACGATTTTCCTACGTTTGGTTTTCCCACAATGGCAATTCTCGGGATTTCATCATCTTCTTCTGTATCTGCATCCTCAGGGAAATGTTTTGCCACTTCATCCAGCATATCACCCAGCCCCATACGGTTTGCCGCAGAAATCGGAATCGGTTCACCGATACCAAGGTTATAGAACTCATAAACATCCATCATAAATTTCTGGATACTGTCTACCTTATTCACAACAAGGACAACCGGTTTGCCGCTGCGTCGGAGCATATCTGCCACCTTCGCATCGGAATCCACCAGTCCCTGATGAACGTCTGTGATAAAGATGATAACATCTGCCGTATCAATGGCAATCTGTGCCTGCTCTCTCATCTGAGAAAGGATGATGTCACTGCTGTCCGGCTCAATACCGCCTGTATCGATCATGGTAAATGTCTTGTCCAGCCATGTCACATCTGCATAAATTCTGTCTCTTGTAACGCCGGGTGTATCTTTTACAATAGAAATCTTCTCACCTGCCAGCGCATTAAACAATGTGGATTTACCTACATTAGGCCTGCCCACTATCGCTACTACCGGTTTGCTCATATATCTGTCTCCTTCTTATCTTTTTATGGTCTGGTGCTTCGATCAGACAGTTTACCAGGTCAGCACCCGGTTCATCTACCACTACAACTTCCGTCTTAAGAGCCTGTCTGACATCTTCCACCGTCAGGTCATCCAGAAAAACATCCTCGCCACTTCTGAGCATATTGCATGGGATCAGTACTTTTTCTCCCAGATTTCTCTGCGCAAGCTGATCCATAAGATCAGTAGCTGTGATCAGACCGGAAACTGTGATCTTCTCTCCAAAGAAATTATTCTTTACTGCATATACTTCAGCCTGGACATTCGGAAATTTCTTCTGTACCAGTTTTATCATTTTACCTATATAAGGCGCTGCCAGCCGTCCTGTTGCAACAGTGGCATTTACCTCTCTGTCATCGCCTTCAAGCTGCTCAAGTCTCTCTTTTACCTCTGTTTCAAGCAGACGCATCATACCAACACCATTCTCCAGCTGAAGGTATCCGTCATATCTGCCCTCCTCAGGAAGTTCATATCCTGCAAGAATATACCATTCATCCGAAGCATGTACAAAATGAATACCATGCTTCTTCACCATGATCTTCTGCCACCGCTCTACCTGACTGATCAGATACCTTGCATCCTCTTTATCAAAAGATTCCAGTGGATACAGACCTTTTCGATACCTGGAAAGGCCTACAGGTACGATTGAAACACTCTGCAGTACAGGCGCATATTCCGACAGTTTTTCCAGACTGTATTCCAGTTCATCCCTGTCATTAATCCCCTTGCAGAGCACAATCTGCCCGTTCATGGTCACATCACCTTTATAAAGCCTGTCAACTTTTGCAAGGGCATCTCCGGCAAATCGATTATGGAGCATTTTACAGCGAAGCTAGGATTCATAGTCTGAAACGATACATTAATCGGGGAAAGATGAAACTTGATAATACGATCCAGATCATAGTCACTCATATTGGTAAGGGTAACATAGTTTCCCTGCAGGAATGACAATCTGGAATCGTCATCTTTAAAATATAAAGTTTCTCTCATACCGGGCGGCATCTGGTCTATAAAACAGAAAATACAGTGATTGGAACAGGAGCGGTACTCATCCATAAGACTGTTCTCAAACTCCACGCCAAGATCATCTTCATATTCCTTTTCTACTTCCAGTTCCCATTCCTCGCCATTCTTCTTTCGGATAAGGAGCGTAACAAATTCGTCATTCATCAGATAACGATAATCAAACACATCCTCTACCGGCTGGCCGTTAATGGAAAGCAGCGCATCTCCCGGTTCCAGCTCCAGTTCTTCTCCGATACTGTCCGGAAGAACTCTGGATATTATGTGTAAATTTTTTTTCATGAATTTTACTCCATTGGAATGTAACCGGAAATTGTGTGTGGGATAAACTTTTCCGGCACATTTTGTTTCTCGATCATTCAGGAGCCGCTGATTTATTTACTGTGCAGGCACAGTAACTTTCTGACATTTACTCCTGATATCATATGACAGTAATTCCGGACAAAATATACCTGCGCCCAGAATCCACTATCTTTTATATCATAACAATTGTAAAAGAAAAAATCAATAAATTCCTTGACGTATTTTAGGGCAAATGTTATATATTATATTGAAATCTATTTTTTGAGTATAAAATCACTACTTAGGAGGAGTATTATGCCAAACATAGAATTGTTGGAAAAATCCATGCCGGTTGCACCTATCCGTATTGCAGCTCTTGGATGCAGAGAACTTGCAGAAGAAGTTGACAGAAAACTTGTTAAATTCCGTAAAGAGCTGGTTGAACGCAAACAGCTCAGTGCTATTCCCCAGGGATACAGCGAAGAATCATTTATTGTAGAATGTGAATGCCCCCGTTTCGGAACCGGTGAGGGTAAAGGTTATATTAAAGAATCCGTTCGTGGCACTGACCTTTATATTATGGTTGATGTGACCAATTACAGTGAATCTTATACTGTATGCGGACACGAGAACCATATGTCTCCTGACAACCATTTCCAGGATCTTAAACGAATTATTTCCGCTGCAACAGGCAAGGCACACCGTATCAATGTAATTATGCCGTTCCTTTATGAAGGCCGCCAGCACAGACGTACTAAAAGAGAATCTCTGGACTGTGCACTGGCACTGAGGGAGTTAAGCGATATGGGAGTTTCCAATATCATTACCTTTGATGCCCATGATCCACGTGTCCAGAACTCTATTCCGCTGAATGGTTTTGATAACTTTTTCCCTACTTATCAGTTTTTAAAAGCTCTGATCAAGAGTGTGCCGGATCTTCGTGTTGACAATGACCATCTGATGATCATCAGCCCTGATGAAGGTGCCATGTCAAGAGCTGTATATTTCTCCAACATCCTTGGAGTAGATATGGGTATGTTCTACAAACGTCGTGATTACTCTACAATCGTCAATGGAAAGAATCCTATTGTTGCGCATGAATTCCTCGGAGATTCCGTAGAAGGCAAAGATGTTGTAGTTATCGATGACATGATTTCCTCCGGCGGAAGTATGCTGGATGTTGCCAAACAGTTAAAGGAACGCAACGCAAAGAGAGTATTTGTATGCACTACCTACGGTCTGTTCACAGACGGTCTGGATAAATTTGATGAATATTACGAGAAAGGCTGGCTTGACAGAGTGATTACAACCAACCTGAATTACCGCATTCCGGAACTTCTCGAAAGACCATATTATGTAGAAGCAAATATGAGCAAATATCTTGCGAGCATCATTGATATCATCAATCATGATGTTTCCGTTGAGAAGGTTCGTTCCAGCAACGAAAAGATCATGTCTCTTATGGAAAAAGTAAATTCCAGATAGTTTTTCCGGCAGATGAATACGAAAAGGGGGAGCTGTTAACCAGCTCCCCCCTTTTTCGTATTGTACAGTTAATCTGCAAATTCAGGATTACTCACTTCGCACTGTTGTGCTTATAACAATTTCAGGTTTTATGAACGTATACCAAGAAAAGCCCCAAGATTTCCCCTTTTTCCATGGGAAGCCCTGTGAGAAAAGAGAAACTCAGGATTACAGCAGGTACAGAGATTTGGCATGGAAATGTTTTCTTCCGGGATTCCCGCTTCCAGAAAAATAATCTTGTTTGCCATCCACAGATTTAACTGATATTTTCCGTTTTCTTTTCTGTAAAACAGCTTGTTCCGGTATTTCTTATCAAAAACCTTTTCAAATTCTTCAATCACATCTTCGCTGACTTCATAACACTCCTGACAGATAGACGGTCCGATGGCCACTTTCAGATCTTTCGGATTACTTCCATACTCTTCAGACATCTTTTCTATGGTAACTGCACCGATTTTCTGGACCGTACCTCTCCATCCCGAATGAGACAGTCCAATCGCGTGATTTGCCGGATCAGCAAAATACAGTGGAACGCAATCCGCATAAAAGGTTGCGAGAACCAGCCCCGGAACATTTGTGATCATTCCATCTGTATCTGTATAATCACGCGGGATCACAATTCCCTTTCCGCGGTCTTTCTCTGTTACTTTCCGCACATTGTTGGTATGAGTCTGATCAGATGTAACGATGCTGTTCATATCAAATCCCATAGCATCAGAAATCCTTCTGTAATTTTCTTTCACGCAGGACTCCTCATCGCCTCTTGTAAAACTCAGGTTCATAGAACTGTAGATTCCTCTGCTCACTCCGCCAAAGCGGGTGCTGAATCCATGAACAAGCCAGTTCATTTCTTCATATGCGGGATATGTAAGAAATGTAACATCTTTATTGTTTTTTACATTCATCTTTGGAATCTGTTCACTGTTCCATTTTATCTTCATATTTCATTATTCCCTTCCTGCTGTATGGCAGATTATTCATCAAAGCAGTTTCTATAATTATTAGAGGATTGCAATATATTCAAACGCATTCTTAACCCAGTGTATTTCATCCCCGTCAATTCCTGCCACATCGAAACGGCATGGGATATCCACATTGTGATATTCCACGGTAAGAAAATACCTTGCCACCTTACATATGGTTTTCTGTTTAGCAGGATTTACTGCAGCCAGCGAATAACCGGAACTATTGTCTTTCCTGTATTTTACCTCAACAAAAACAAGATATTCTCCATCTCTGGCAATCAGATCAATTTCTCCAAATCTGCATCTGTAATTATATCTCAGAATAAATAATCCCTGCTGTTTCAGATAATCAGCAGCTTTTCGTTCGTAACAGCTTCCGGTAGACCGGGTATTTTTATGCAAATTCTTCCATCCATTTCTTTTTATATTATATGTAGGCATCTTTTGTTGTTACTGTGCATCACTCAGTGTATTGCTGTGTACTGAAGGATAGTAACCCCTTTGCGACTGTTTATATGAAATGTGTAATAAAGGTCTTTCTGTGGATCGGGGTTTCTCCGTATTTTTTCAGTGCCGCAATATGATCGGCAGAACCATATCCCTTATTTGATGCAAAGCCATATTCCGGGAACACTTTATCATATTCTTCCATCATTCTGTCCCTTGTCACTTTTGCAACAATACTTGCTGCTGCAATGGAAACACTCTTTGCATCTCCCTTAATAATGGGAACCTGCGGAATGGTGATCTGAGGAATCGTGACTGCATCATTGAGAAGAAGCTGAGGAACCACTTCCAGTTTACTTACCGCCTCCCGCATTGCCTCATAAGTAGCCTGAAGGATATTGATCTCATCAATACGCTCCGGGCTGCGCATACCGATTCCTACTGAAACCGCTTCCCTCATAATCACATCATACAGTTCTTCTCTTTTGGAAGCACTGAGTTTCTTGGAATCGTTCAGATAAAGGATCCGGCTGTCCTGTGGCAGAATTACTGCACATGCCACAACCGGGCCTGCAAGGGGGCCTCTTCCCACTTCATCAATTCCGCATAAATAACCAAGATGTTCATATTTATGCTCATATACCTTCATATTTTCAATACGCTGCTTCTCCGCTTCCAGAGCTGCTTCCTTTTTGCGGCACTGTGCGATCAGCTTTTGCACACCACTTCTTGTATCTTCTTTATAAATTTCATATAAAGCCGGGTAGCTGCTCATATCTGCTGCAGCAAACTCGGCTTTAATCTCAGCTATTGTTTTCATAATGGCGCCCACTCCAATGTGATCCGCCCCATTTTTCCAGAACGGAAATCATCAAACAGTATCAGCGAAGCTTTGGCATAATCCAGCTCTTCCTGCTTTTTCAGACACCCTCTGGCTCTGGCAATCGCCTCCAGAACTTCCACAGAAGTTCCCTCCTCTGTGATCTGATATCTCTCTGCCAGAATCCCTTTATAATTTTCGCGCAGATAATCGATCAGCCAGAGTGCCAGTTCCTCCATATTCAGAATGTCATCTTTGATAGAACCTACACATGCCAGACGGATTCCCACCTGCTGGTCTTCAAATTTCGGCCACAAAATACCAGGAGTGTCCAAAAGTTCTACTCCCTTATTCAGACGGATCCACTGTTTTCCTTTCGTAACTCCCGGCTTGTTTCCGGTCTTTGCACAGGCCCGTCCTGCAAAGGTATTGATAAATGTAGATTTTCCTACATTCGGGATTCCCACTACCATAGCGCGGATCGGACGGTTTTTAATACCGCGGCGTCTGTCTCTTTCTATCTTTTCCTTACATGCTTCCTGGATCACATTATTGATTGCCTTCATTCCGGAACCATTTCTGGAATCTACTTTTACAACATAAAATCCCTTTGCCTGAAAATAAGTTTTCCAGGCTTCATTCTGACGCTCGTCAGCCAGATCTGATTTATTAAGAAGAATCAGTCTGGATTTATTTTTTCCCAGTTCATCGATATCCGGGTTTCTGCTCGAAAGAGGTACGCGGGCATCCACAAGTTCAATGATCAGATCGATCAGCTTAATGTCCTCCTGCATCTGTCTCTTTGCCTTGGTCATATGACCAGGGTACCACTGTACGTTCATATACACCTAACCTTTCAAAAATCCAAATTTATCTTTCGGGGAAATGACAAACCATACCTTTCCCACAATATATTTCTTATTGATATTTCCGATATCACCATACCGGCTGTCCTCACTGTTATTTCTGTTATCGCCAAGTACAAAATACTCACCGCTTTCCAGAGACACTCCGTCGGATGCCAATCCCGCATTACTGATTTCAGGAAAATTCTTATTTTCATTATATACTTCTCCGTTGATCAATACTGCTCCGTTGGATATCTGTACAGTCTCACCAGGCAGACCGATCACGCGGCCGATATGCAGAGCCGCATCATCACTTCCACTGGTTTTATATACAATGATATCTCCCCGTTCAGGTGAGGATACTTTATAAACAGCCCTGTTTACAAAAAAGCGTTCTCCAACCTGCAGTGTGGGCTCCATGGCACTCTCCTGTACAGTCACTGATTGAAACAGCGCAATTCCCGCCAGAATTCCAAAAATGAGCACTACCGCTATCTGAAATATCCAGTTAAGGATTCCCCGGACTTTTTTATCTTCAAGTTTTGTTTCCAGCATATCTCTGGTCTCTTTCAGTGCCGGACTATCTTTCCATTTTCTGATATTCATCCAAATCTCCTGACAGATGGAAAAAGAGGGACAATACACAAGTTATTGTCCCTTCTTCTGCTAATTCATGAAATTATTTAACAAGCTCTTTAACCTTAGCTGCTTTACCTACACGATCTCTTAAGTAGTTCAGTTTCGCACGACGTACTTTACCACGACGGATAACTTCTACTTTTACTACATGTGGGGAATGAAGCGGCCATGTTTTCTCAACGCCTACTCCGTTAGAGCTCTTTCTTACAGTAAATGTAGCTCTGTTGCTTCCGCCCTGTTTCTTGAGAACTGTTCCTTCAAAAACCTGAACACGTTCACGGTTTCCTTCTTTAATCAGTGCGTGTACTCTTACAGTATCACCTGTGTTGAATGCCGGTACTTCAGCTTTTAACTGAGCTGCTTCGATGTTTTTGATAATTTCGTTCATTGTATTTTTCTCCTATTCTTATATGGATGTTCTTAATACATATCCTGTAACAGAGGACCATCTTTTTTCACAACAGTTGTGATTATACTATATAGCCTGATGTATTGCAATACTTTTTGCAAATTTTTTACCAGCAGATTACTTCACATCCTGTTTCCGTAACCAGAACAGTTACTTCCCACTGGCTGAAGGAAGTCCGTCCTCTGTACGGACTGTCCACTCGTCAATCTCATCCGTATAAATTTCATCGCTTCCCATATTTACCATCGGCTCTATGGTAAACATCATACCCGGAACCATCAGGACACCTGTATTCTCTTCAGAAACAAAGCTTACCCATGGATCTTCATGGAACTCAACTCCCACACCATGTCCACCGATTTCTCTGACTACAGAATATCCGTTTTCTACTGCATGTTTATGAACTGCACTTCCCATATTTCCGATCGGAGTCCATGGTTTCACCTGGGAAATACCAATCTCAACACATTCTTTTGTGACCTTGACAAGTTTTTCTTTCTCCGGACTCACTTTACCGATGCAGAACATTCTGGACGAGTCAGAATAATAACCATTATATATTGTAGATACATCAACATTGATAATATCTCCCTCTTTCAGAATCTGCTCTTCATCCGGGATTCCATGGCATACCACTTCATTTACAGAAGTACACACGCTCTTTGGAAATCCTTCGTAATTTAACGGTGCCGGGATTCCCCCATGCCGTACAGTCTCTTCATGTACCCATCTGTCAATCTCTTCAGTGGATACACCTGGTTTAATATGCTCTTCCACATAATCAAGAACTGCGATATTGATTTTGCAGCTTTCTTTTATTTTCGCGATCTGTTCGGGTGTTTTGATCAGATCATGATCGATCACTGCATATCCTTTCTGCTTCATTATTTCCATTTTTTCATCAAATGCCTCATGGCATTTTTTATATTTTTTTCCGCTTCCACACCAGCATGGATCGTTTCTTCCAATTTTCAAAGACATGATAATTCCTCTTTCTTTTTTCTTATGTAGGGTACAGCGTATCAGCACCATTACAGGAAACTGTGTACTGTTTTATCATACCACATTTTCTCTCGGAAATGTGAACTGTTATTGGTAAAATTACTCGTTATCTTTCGTGAATTGTAAGAAAAAGCATCTGCATCAAAGCATTTTTCAAACACACTCCGGAATTGAAAAATCCGGCAGTTTAATTGCTGCCGGATTTTTCAGAATCAGAAGTCTTATCTGTATTCATAATCTGATTAAGCTCATTTATCATCTCATCATCTTTCAGACGAAACTTTACTTCCACTCGTCTGGATGCATCCTTATCTACATTCCCATCAGAATCCAGAACCGGATTGGCTGAACCATGACCATTTACGGTCAGATAATTCTGAAGTTCTGAAATCTCATCAGAACTCAGGAAGTTCTCCCTGATTTCCGTCAGATACTGTGCAACTGCGAGAGAACGTTTCTGAGAAAGCTCCAGATTGTAATCATAGTCTCCGTCTGTGTCTGTATAACCGTCAATGATGATCTCAGCCAGATACTTCTTATAATCTTTCTGAAGAAGCACTTTACAGTAGATCGGAAGGATATCTGCAAGTTCCTGTTTGCCCTCATCTGTCAGTTCTGACTTATCATAGTCAAATAATACATTTGCATTGAGGGTAAGAGCACCTGTCTGAGCATCAATATCAACACTTACATTGTTTTTGGAAAACTCCTTCTGCAATGCTTCAATAACATCTGCCTTGACACCGATGATATTATCAATTTTCTTCTGCTGTGTGGCAAGAAGAGATGTTTTTTCATCAAGGCTGGCCTGCTGTTCCTTTAACTGTGCTGCCAGTTCTGCAAGAAGCTTTTTCTGCTTGTCAAGCTGTTCATCCTGGGAACTCAACTTACTGTCCTTCTCGTCCAGCTCGCTCTGCTGTGCCAGAATCTCTGCTGTGTACTGCTCCTGAAGAGCTATTTTATCATCTCTCTCTTTTATGCTCTCATTATAGCTTTTCTGAGCCTGAAAAAGAGTTACACACATGATCAGTATAAAAAGGAGCAGCACACCGGCCATCATATCAGAATAAGATCGCCAGACATTAAATCCGCTATCTTCTGATTTCTTTCTTTTGCGCATATTTTTCTCCTTTTTCTATTTAAATAAGCTGAATTTACCTTTCTGGTTTTTGGAAATATTTTTCATATTTTTGTTCATTTCCTCCAGAAGTGCCTCCTGACGTTCGCTCTGTTCTTCCAGAAGCCTGCGTATTTCTTCTGCGGATTCTTTCTGCGCCGCACTCTGAGCCGCCTTTCCGCCGGAAAGATAAATATTGTTATCCTCTTTCTGAACAGAAATGTCTGCAAAAAGTTTGCGCACCTCTTCCATTGTTTCATAGGTCATCTTCTGATAAGATACAAAGTCCTTCATTTTTGCATCCAGTTGTTCCACCAGTCTGCGGTTCGCTTCAAGCACATCTTTTCCTGCCTGATTTGCGGCAGAAACCTTTTCCATTCCCTGTGCAGCAGCTTCCACATACTTCTGCATTGTCTGATTGCAGGCAACCCAGAATTTGGCAGAAGATTTCTCGGATTCATGCAGATAATCCGCAATGCGCTGATAATCCTGCTGCTGAAGCTTCTGGATTTCCTGATTATCCTGTGTGATTCTTGTTGCCGTAGACATATAACGGCCCTGAACCTGTCCCAGTTCATTTACAAGGTCTTTCATAGCTTCGCTCTGTTTTGCATAAGAGGTATTCAGCTGATTACTCATCGTCTGATAGAGCCTTGTAGTATAATCAATATTTTCTTTCTGCGCTTCCTTCAGCTGTACAAGAGCTTCATTGAAATCTGTGAACTGCATTTTAAATGAACCGTTCATCTCCCGCAAAAAGTACGCAGGATATCCTGAACCACATCCTCCTGACATTTTGTTACAGATTCTGTCAGAATCTCCAGAGATTCTGTCATCTTCTGGAAAGTAGGATTGATTGCTTTCTCAAAACTCTCTGCCATCTGTGAGGTAAGCTGCTCTGCCATCTGTTTCATGGCTTTTGTCTGAACCTTCTGACTTGCAAGCATCAGGTTTCTTGACTCGCTCTCAGCCGCCGGAAGTACATAAAGATGAAATCTCTCCAGGAACCCCTGAAGCTTCGCATCCATTCCGGAATAAACGCTTTTCATTCCGGAACTGTAGATCAGTGCAAATGCAATTCCATAGATAGAAGTAAGGAATGCTACTTTGATACCATCTACCAGGGCAGATACAGAGGTAGTCATTGTCTCATAGCTGGATGGCTCAAAACTCTTAAGCCCCCATACCAGACCAATAAAAGTACCAAGAATACCAAGGCTGGTAAAAATATCCGGTGCCATTTCCAGAATCTTCTTATGTACATGAAGATCAATCTCGTCCTCATTTATGTAATCTTCAACATCTCCGATTCCTTCCTGGTTTTTCTCCATGGCATCTACAAAGCTGTCCATTCTGTCATCCAGATATTTATGTTCAAACATCCCCTTCAGGCAGGAAAGATCTTCGCTTTTGGCTTTTCCGGGTATTTTGAATATACTGGAAAGCTCCTGCGTTCCTCTTGCAAGAGCCTCTCCAATGCTGTCTACCCGAAACATACCGCCAAACAGTCCGGCCAGATAGATCACAGCCATAACAGCGAGGAATGCAAAGTTATAAATCATCGTGCCTGATGAACCATTCCCGGTCAGCAGCGTCATGGCAACACATCCGCCAAGCACCACCAGAAAAAGAACCGTATTCATAATTTTTTTGCCCATAATACACCTCCTGTGATTATTTGCAGATTCTGCACAAAATTACAGACAATTTCCTTTTTCGTATATCATATCACAACGTCATATCTGTCACAAGTAAAAATATAGTTACTGTTCACAGTAACATAGACAAAATTCATTCCAGATTGCCTGCGGCAATGGAATTTTGGCTTGTATGTCTCGGGATAGTGGTGTGTAAACAGTAACAAAATATATTAAAAGTCCGGCAGAAAAGCTGTACTCAAAGCACAGTTTTCCACCGGATTATTTTACAGAATTGTTATATTTCAGAATAAACTTTATCTTCTTCCAGAAATCTGGCTTTTCCATCTTTTACTTCAAGCAGATTGATACTGCAGTTTGGAGGCACACATCCATGCCAGAAATGTTCCGGATCCTGATAGACATTCTGAAGCAGTGCACGAACTGCACATCCATGAGAAGAAACAAGAATTGTTTTGTCTGCCAGAGCAGGATCTGTCGTTTTCTCCACCCAGAATTCTCTGGTGCGTTTCAGGATATCAGAAATGTTTTCGCCGTTTTGAGGACGTTCAAATTTCTGTGGCTCTTCAAAGAAAATTTCCATTTCATGCTGATGATCTTCCCTTGTTCATCCTTAAACCGGCTTCCTTCAAGAACTCCGAAATCAATTTCCTGGATTCTTTTATCCTCAATAACAGGAATCTGCCTGTTTCCCAGCACATAATGTGCTGTCTGTCTCGCTCTTGCCAGAGGACTGGTAAAACAGATATCAAACGGAACATCTTTTAATGCTTCTCCTGTTCTTTTCGCCAGTTCAATTCCTTCCGGTGCAAGGGGAATATCCATTGCCCCCTGCACTTTTTTCAGTTTATTCCACTGAGTTATCCCATGTCTTAATACATAAATCAGCATTAACTTCTCAACTCGATTCCAAGGTCTGTCAGACCATTCAGGATTTTCTTCATTGCAGCTGTAATCTCGCTCTCTTCCAGAGTCTTGTCATGGTGACGGAATACCAGAGAATAAGCCATGGATTTATATCCTCCTTTAATCTGGTTTCCTTCATAAATGTCAAATAACTGATAACTCTCCAGAATCTTTCCGCCTCTCTGAGTCAGAATATGTTCAATCTGTCCTGCAAGAACGGTTTTCGGAACGACCATACTTAAATCGCGGGTTACTGCAGGATATTTTGCAATTCCTGTGTATTTATGGTTGAAGCTTGCAAATTCAAGAACCGTAGGGATATCAATCACTGCCACATATGCCTTATCACCGATTCCATAAGTATCTGCAACCAGAGGATGAACCTCTCCCAGATAGCCTACAACCTTACCATCATAAACCATATTTGCCTGTCTTCCGGGATGAAGGTAAGTCTTTCCGCTGTTTGGATCATAATCTACTTTATCTCTCATTCCTACTTTCTCAAAGAACTCTTCACATACACCTTTCATGTCAAAGAAATCGCCGTTTCCATACATACCAAGTGTAAAGTGCATACGCTCATCCGGAAGTTCTGTAAGAGGAAGTGCTTTCGGACGATATACATTACCAAGTTCATAAAGACGTACATCTTTATTTCTTCTGTTATAGTTCGTAGCCAGAGAACTGAGCATACCGTTTAAAGTAGTTGTTCTCATGACACTGTAGTCTTCTCCCAGAGGATTGCTGATCACGATTCCCTGACGGAGCTTACTGTCAGCCGGAAGTCTTAATTTGTCAAATACCTTCGGACTTTCGAAAGAATAGGTCATTCCTTCAGAGAAACCACAATATTCCGCAATATCACGTGCCACTGCTTCAATACGAAGTTTAAACGGAAGCTTACCTGTTGTAGCTTCACCTGTAGGCAGAGTAGTCGGAATCTTATCATATCCGAAAAATCTTGCAACTTCTTCTGCAACATCAGCTACATAATGGATATCCTGACGGAAAGTAGGAGCTACGATCTCATTTGTTTTTTCGTCATAGGTCAGTTCTACTTTTGCCAGATAAGCAAGCATTTCTTCCGGTGTCAGGTCAGTTCCAAGAAGAGCATTAATCTTCTCCGGTTTGAAAGGAACTCTGGATGGTTCTCTTACTTCATTGCAGATATCTACCATTCCACCTACGACTTCACCTGCTCCAAGTTCCTCCATCAGCTGGCATGCTCTGTCGATAGCTGCCTGCGCATTGTTCGGGTCAAGACCTTTTTCGAATTTACCGGAAGCATCTGTTCTCAGACCGATTCTCTTGGAAGAAAGGCGGATATTTGTTCCATCAAAACATGCAGCCTCGAAAAGAACAGTTTTTACATCGTCTGTGATCATAGAATTCTCTCCACCCATGATACCGGCAATACCAACTGCTTTCTCACCGTCACAAATCATCAGTACCTGATCATCCATGGTACGTTCCTGTCCATCCAGCGTTACAAATTTCTCATCATTCTCTGCACGACGTACAACGATTTCTTTTCCTGCAATCCTGTCCAGATCATATGCGTGCATTGGCTGACCAAATTCTTCCATTACATAGTTTGTAATATCTACCAGATTATTGATCGGACGGATTCCATTGGAAGCCAGACATCTCTGCATCCATTTCGGAGATGGTCCGATCTTAACATTCTTTACGACTCTTGCGCAGTAACGTGGACAAAGTTTCGGATCTTCTACCGTTACTTTTACATAGTCAGAAGCTTTTTCATCATTTCCCTTACACTCTACAACAGGAGGACAGAATTTCTCATTAAACGTAGCTGCCGCTTCTCTTGCAATTCCCAGTACGCCGTAGCAGTCAACACGATTGGATGTGATTTCATATTCAAAGACAACATCATCCAGGCCCAGTGCCTTGATCGCACTCTCGCCTACAACAGCGTCTTCAGGGAAAATATAGATTCCGTATTCCGGTGCTTCCGGATACATTTCTCTTGTGCTTCCCAGCTCTTCGATGGAACACATCATACCATAGGAATCGATTCCGCGAAGTTTTCCTTTTTTGATTTCAATTCCACCCGGTGTTTTCTTTCCGTCATGTCCACCGGCAACACGTCCGCCGTCAAGAACAACAGGAACCTTATCTCCCTCTTTTACATTAGGAGCGCCTGTAACAATCTGTACAGTCTCTGTTCCGATATTCACCTGGCAGATGATCAGTTTATCTGCATCCGGATGTTTCTCAATTTTTTCAATCTGACCGATCACGATCTTATCCAGATCTGCGTCCAGTTTTTCAAAGCCTTCCACTTTTGTTCCTGTCAGTGTCATGGCATCTGTATATTCCTGTGCTGTCACATCAAGATCCGGCACATACATTTTAATCCAAGATAATGAAGTATTCATTTTGTTAATCCTCTTTCTATATTATAGCTCAGACTTATAGCAGCTTTCCCGGGCAGAAATTTCCTCTTGGCTGCATAGCTCTGTTGTTTCAGACAGTCATTTCATCAGAACTGTTTCAGGAAACGGATATCATTCTCATAGAGCAGTCTCATGTCATCAATCTCATATTTCAGAAGTGCAATACGTTCAAGACCTACGCCAAATGCGAATCCTGTGTATTCTTCCGGATCAATTCCGCACATGCTTAATACATTCGGATGAACCATACCGCAGCCAAGGATTTCAATCCAGCCGGAACCTTTACAGAAACGGCAGCCTTTACCACCACACTTGAAACAGGATACATCCACCTCTGCGCTTGGCTCTGTGAACGGGAAGTGATGTGGTCTGAACTTAGTTTTTGTCTCAGGTCCGAATAATTCCTGTGCAAACTCCTGCAAAGTTCCCTTAAGATCTGCAAAAGTGATGTTCTTGTCAATAACAAGACCTTCGATCTGATGGAAAGAAGGAGAATGTGTTGCATCTACTTCATCTGAACGGAATACACGACCAGGTGCGATCATACGGATCGGCAGCTTTCCTTTCTCCATAGTACGTGCCTGAACCGGTGAAGTCTGGGAACGAAGAAGGATAGAATCGTTGATAAAGAAGTATCCTGTTCATCACGTGCCGGATGATTTTCCGGAATATTCAGTTTAGTAAGTTGTAATCCGCATACTCTACCTCCGGTCCCTCTACTACTTCATAACCCATACCAATAAAGATACGCTCTACTTCTTCCAGGGCGATGGTGTTCGGGTGACGGTGACCGATTTTAGCTTTCTTTGCAGGTAAAGTCACATCAATCACTTCCTGTTTCATCTTCTCTTCACGTGCTGCTTCTTCCAGTTTCTGTTTAGATTCATCAAGAAGTGCTTCTATCTTGCTTCTTGTTTCGTTTACAAGCTGTCCAACCTTCGGGCGCTCTTCCGGTGCAACATCTTTCATACTCTTTAAAATTGCAGTCAATTCACCTTTTTTACCAAGGTATGCCACACGTACTTCGTTCAGTTTTTCCAGACCTTCGGATTCACTGATCCGTTTTCCGGCTGCTTCAGCCAGTTCCTGAAGTCTTTCTTTCATATCCATGTTCTCTTTCTCCTTTATGTCATAATGTCAGAGAAGAAAAATCGTTACTGAGAACAGAATGAACAGTAACGTAAAATCTGACTCTGACTTGATAGCCACAAATCGCTCCGTTGCAAAAGCAGTTCTCGCAATTCATGTTATAATAGCAGAATTAGCAAACAAAAAACTCCGTCCCACTAAAGGGACGGAGTAAAATATCCGCGGTACCACCCTGCTTCCTGCATTTTCTACAGGCTCTCGGTCTGCTTAACGCGCAGTAACGTCATTTCCTACTCAGTAAATACTGTCATTCAGAAATGCGGCTCCGGTGGGAAATTCAGGAAATATCTGAACCTGAGGCAGCTTCCAGCCGATGGCTTCCTCTCTCTGACGGAAAATAAATCCCTGTAAACACCTTCTAAGCTTTTCATGATTATCAACACTAGTAATCATGCCACAGACGTCAAAATCTGTCAAGTACCATTTACATTATTTATTTTTAAGATATTCATCGATACCTTTGGCACCAGCTTTACCTGCACCCATGGCAAGGATAACAGTAGCTGCACCTGTAACAGCATCACCGCCGGCATATACACCATCTTTAGATGTCTTACCTGTTTCTTCTTCAGCAATGATACATCTTCTCTTATTGACTTCAAGACCTTTTGTTGTAGAAGAAATAAGAGGGTTCGGTGAAGTACCAAGAGACATGATAACTGTATCTACATCCATGTCATATTCAGATCCCGGAATTTCAACCGGACGACGTCTTCCGGAAGCATCCGGCTCACCAAGTTCCATCTTGACAACCTTCATACCTTTTACATGACCGTTCTCATCTACAAGGATTTCCTTCGGGTTAGTAAGAAGATCAAAGATGATTCCCTCTTCTTTTGCGTGATGAACTTCCTCTGCTCGTGCAGGAAGCTCTGCTTCACTTCTTCTGTATACGATATGTACTTCAGCACCAAGTCTTAAAGCTGTTCTGGCAGCATCCATAGCAACATTACCACCGCCTACAACTGCTACTTTCTTTCCTGCTGCGATCGGTGTATCATAAGAATCATCAAAAGCTTTCATCAGGTTGCTTCTTGTAAGATATTCGTTGGCAGAGAATACACCGCTTGCATTCTCACCCGGGATACCCATGAACATTGGAAGTCCGGCACCTGATCCGATAAATACAGCTTCAAATCCTTCGTCCTCGATCAGCTGATCGATTGTTGTGGATTTACCGATAACAACATTAGTCTCGAATTTAACACCTAATTCTTTAACTTTTTCAATTTCTTTCTTAACAACTTTCTGTTTCGGAAGACGGAACTCCGGAATACCGTAAACAAGAACACCGCCAAGTTCATGAAGAGCTTCAAATACAGTTACATCATAACCAGCTTTTGCAAGATCACCTGCACAGGTAAGTCCGGAAGGACCGGAACCGATCACTGCAACTTTATGTCCGTTCTTAACTTCTGCTCCAACAGGTTTGATATCATGTTCCAGAGCATAGTCAGCAACAAATCTCTCCAGCTTACCGATAGAAACAGCTTCACCTTTGACTCCGCGGATACATTTACCCTCACACTGGGATTCCTGAGGACATACACGTCCACAGATAGCCGGAAGTGCGGAGGATAATCCGATCACTTTGTATGCTTCTTCGATTTTTCCCTCTTTAATCTCTTCAATAAATCCAGGAATATTAATGGATACAGGACAGCCTTCCACACATTTCGGTTTCTTACAGCCTAAGCATCTCTGTGCTTCTTCCATTGCTTCTTCCTGATTGTATCCAAGACAAACTTCTTCAAAGTTTGTTGCACGCACCTTTGGATCCTGTTCTCTTACAGGAACTTTCTTTAACATCTTTGCATCTGCCATTACTTGTCACCTCCACAATGTCCACATCCGCCATGATGGGTATCACCTTCCTGAAGTTTCAGTAATGCACGTCCCTCTTCAGTCTTATACATCTGGCTTCTCTTCATAGCCTGGTCGAAATCAACGAGATGTCCGTCGAATTCCGGTCCGTCTACACATGCAAACTTAATCTCATCGCCAACCTGAAGACGGCATGCGCCACACATACCTGTTCCGTCAACCATGATCGGGTTCATGCTGACAATTGTATGAATGCCAAGCTTCTTGGTAAGAAGACAGACAAATTTCATCATGATCATCGGTCCGATCGCTACACAGACATCGTAATGTTTGCCTTCGTTTGTTACCAGATCCTCAAGAGTCTTGGTAACCATACCTGCACGGCCATAGGAACCGTCATCTGTAGTAACATAAAGATTGGAAACTTCTCCCAGTTCTTTCTCAAGGATAACCATATCCTTAGTTTTTGCACCAAGAATAACATCTGCTGTGATTCCATGTTCATGGAGCCATTTTACCTGTGGGTAAACAGGGGCTGTACCAACACCGCCGGCAACAAATACCATTTTCTTTTTCTTTAATTCTTCGATATCTTCCTCAACAAATTCAGAAGGACATCCAAGAGGTCCTACGAAATCGCGGAATGCATCTCCTGCTTTTAATTCTGCCATCTTGATGTAGATACACCGATCTCCTGGAATACGATTGTGACCGTACCTTCTTCACGATCATAATCACAGATAGTAAGAGGGATTCTCTCACCCTTCTCATCTAACTTAACGATAATAAATTGTCCTGGCTGACAATGGCTTGCAACACGCGGTGCGTGTACAACCATAAGATGGATCTTAGCTGCCAGTGTTTCAGCTTTTAAAATCTTATACATGGTTTTCCTCCTCGCAAATAATAAACCTCTATTAATAATACGCCAAAATCTGACATATGGCAAGGGTTGATTTGTAGCATATATAAGATTTTTTTCACTTTTAACACTCTTTTTCTATCATTTCATATAATTTTGCCAACGCTTCCTTAATACCGCCAACCTCATCGATCAGCCTTCTTTTACTGCCTCTTTTCCTTCCAGCATGGTTCCTACATCTTTTACCAGCTGAGAAGTATCAAGCATCAGCTCTTCCAGACGTTTCTGAGATGCTCTGGAGTGTTCGGAAATAAATGTAGTGATACGGTCCTGAATTTTCTCCATATTCCGGTAAGTCTGAGCCACTCCGATAAACATACCATTGGAACGTACCGGATGGATCACCATCGTAGCACTTGGTACTGCGAAAGAATAGTCCGCAGATACGGCCATCGGAACTCCGATAGAATGTCCGCCGCCCAGAACCAGTGACACTGTTGGTATACTTAATGAGGCAATCATCTCTGCAATGGCAAGCCCAGCCTCCACATCTCCTCCCACTGTGTTTAAAAGGATCAGCAAGCCTTCTATTTCTTCATCATCCTCAATGATGGCAAGCTTTGGAAGTACATGCTCATATTTTGTAGTTTTGGAATGGGAGGGTGAAGACTCATGACCTTCCACCTCACCAATGATGGTCAGAAGCTCTACCTTGTGTTTTCGGGAATTGCTGTTTAAAACCACCTGTCCCATATCTTTGATCTGCTCATTGGTACTTTCCTGAACTTTATTTTCTGACTCCTGTGTCTCACAGTTTTGCAGCTTCATCCCTGTTTCAGACTCTTCTCTTTTTTCTCCATATCTGTTTTCAGACATAAAAATACCTCCATTTTCTCTATGGAGGTATTATGTGTGTTTCTTTTATAAACTATACATGTCCGACAGCAATAACCCAAAACAGGCAGTCTCAATATACCTGCGGTATTTTACTGCTCATCCCAGTTTGTCCAGTAATCTGTGACATCATCGTCATCATCCAGAAGATCCAGAGTTCTCTGAAGATCCTTGAGTGCCTGCTCATCTGTAAGCTCCACATAAGTCTGAGGAATCATGGCAACCTGTGCTTCTGCAATAGGCAGACCTGCTTTTTCCAGAGCTTCGCGAACTGCACTGAAATCATCCGGAGCAGTAAGAATCTCATAACTGTCCTCTTCCTCGCTGAAGTCCTCAGCACCGGCATCCAGAGCAAGCATCATAATCTCGTCTGCATCCATCTCACACTCTTCTTTGTCAATAATGATCTGACCTTTCTGATCAAACATATAGGATACACATCCCTGAGTTCCGATGCTTCCGTTACCCTTTGTAAATGCATTACGTACATTACCTGCTGTACGGTTCTTGTTGTCTGTCAGAGTCTCAACAATGATAGCAACACCGTTCGGGCCATAGCCTTCATATACAGCTTTCTCGTAGTTGTCTGCAGAATCAGCACCTGCTGCTTTTTTGATACCACGTTCAATTGTATCGTTTGGCATGTTGTTTGCTTTCGCTTTGGCAATTACATCACGAAGTTTGCTGTTATTATTCGGATCCGGACCGCCTGCTTTGACAGCCATAACCAGCTCACGTCCGATTACTGTAAAAATCTTACCTTTTTTTGCATCGTTTTTCTCTTTCTTATGCTTAATGTTTGCAAATTTTGAATGTCCTGACATCTTTCTTTCTCCTTTTGTTAATTATTTTTATCTGCTGCTGTTTATACAGCAACATTATTATCCCGCTCCACCTTAACCTTGCCAATGGTTTTATTACCAATAGACAAGATCGTAAAGCAGTATCCAATCGCTTTTATGCTTGTATCAACATCCTTATCTGTAGGAATATGTCCCAGAATATTGGTCAGATAACCGTTCAGTGTTTCAAACTCTGTATCCCCAAAATCTGCATCCAACTCTTCTTCCACATCCTCCAGATAAGCAAGCCCGTCAATGATCAGACTGTTATCTTTCTGTGCGCGAATCGTAATTTCATCCTCATCATATTCGTCCAGAATATCTCCGACAATCTCCTCCAGAATATCCTCCATGGTAACGATCCCGGCTGTCTGGCCATATTCATCCACAACAATTGCCATATGGATCTTTCTGGCCTGCATAGTATGAAAAAGATCTCCAATCCCCCTTGTTTCAGGAATCAGGGATGCCTGGCGGATAATTCCGGGCAGTTCCTTCAACGGTTTGAACTTCGCCCAGGGATTCTGTGTCATAAACTTAAGCGCATCTTTATAATGGACAATTCCTTTGATATTGTCAATATTCTCCTCATATACCGGATAACGGGAATTCCCCTCTTCCAGCATAGTGTCAATCATGTTCTTGAGCAATATCTCCTCGTCAAAGGCCACCACATTCTTTCTGTGAGTCATGATATCATGGGCTTCTGTCTCATTAAAAGATATGATATTCTGGATCATTTCCGCCTCATTCTCCTGGATGACGCCCTGTTCATGAGCTTCATCTACAATGGAAATGATTTCCTCTTCTGTGACAGACTTTTCTGTACGGTTTATCTCCACACCAAAAGGCACTGCTGCCAGTCTGGCGATCCAGGTGACAGATACAGTAAAAGGCTTTAACAGATTCATCCAGAAATGTACCAGGTTCAGATACTTATATGCATAAGCTTCAGGATGATAAGTACCAACCCGCCGAAAAGCCAGAATACCGATTGCAGCAAGAAAAATCACGCACAATGCCATTACCAGGATCAGTGCAGGCACATGCTTTATGTATGGATAAAATACATCCACAGCATATGGGACCAGAAAAGTACCAAAACAAATACCACATGCCATTACGATCAGCGGAATTGCATTGACAAACTGCGCCGGTTTGTCGATCAGAGTCATCAGCATCTGTGCTTTTTTATCGCCTTCCTCTGCTTTCTTCTGTGTATCATTCTCACTTATGTTTCTCAGCGCTGCGGCAAACCCGTAAAAGATTCCATTCAGCCACAACAGTAACAGTAAAACAAATAAGCCCAGAGGGGCATACTACTGCCATCTTCCATTATATTATTCAGTCTCCTCCTTATTGAATATGCGTAATTACTGGTAAAATATATCACTTTCTCCATTAATCGTCAAGATACTGACCGGACAGAGATACCAAAAATTACTGTTCATTTATTGTTCACGCACTACTATCCGAGACATGCAAGCCCAAAAAATCGCAATACCGGATCAGATGATATATCCCTTAAAAAGTAAAATCAGAACGTAAGCTCCAGGCTGATCTCAAGTGCATGATTCACCTTATCCAGCATCGCATCATCCAGATGACAGACTTTATCTTTTAATCTTCTTTTATCTATAGTACGAAGCTGTTCCAGCAAAATCACAGAATCTTTTTCAATCCCATAGAGTTCCGCATTGATCTCAATATGTGTAGGAAGCTTAGCCTTGTTCATTTTGATGTAATAGCAGCACAGATCACTGTAGGGCTGTGCCGGTTACCTACGTTATTCTGAATGATCAGAACCGGCCGGATTCCACCCTGTTCACTCCCCACTACAGGGCGAAGATCAGCATAAAATATATCCCCTCTTTTAATTACCACACAATTCACACTCCGATTCTTTCCGGTTTCAATTTACAACATTGCCATAAGAAGAAACCTTGTTATCAGCCGGATATTTCCTGTCCGGTTAAGATAAAGTATTTCCACCTTTTTCTTGTGTATACATGCGTGGTATATAAAAATCAGTTATCGCTCACTTCGTCTCTATTCAGCAAACAGTAACATTATATTTCTTTCCCGTTTTTAATATAGACTCTCGGCACACGCGCTGATATCACAGGCAAACTCATAGGAAAATCTGCCACAGAGATCACCAATCTCCTCAATACCGATAAACTCATCCCCGTCTCTGCCGATCAGTGTTACCTCATCGCTCTTCTTCACATCACCAATCTCAGTCACATCTACCATAAACTGGTCCATACAGACTCTGCCAAGGATCGGAGCCTTTTGTCCATGGATTAGAACCCAGCCTTTATTGGAAAGCTGCCTGGAATAGCCGTCTGCATAGCCCACCGGAACAGTTGCCACACGAAGCTTCCTGTCAGCCACATAAGTACCGCCGTAGCTGATCGCTGCTCCGGCAGGAACGTCCTTCACATAAGTCACATGACTCTTAAGTTCCATAACCGGCTCAAGCTTTACAATATCTCTCTCCACCTCAGAAGAAGGATAAATTCCATAAATTGTGATTCCGGCACGGACAATATTCAGATTTGCTTCCGGCATACGTATGATGCCCGCACTGTTAGAACAGTGATGCAGAGGAATTTCCACTCCTGCCTCTTCTACGCGTCTTGAAAAATCCAGATACCGCTCCAATTGTACCATAGCCGGACTTCTGTCATACTCATCTGCTCTTGCAAAATGAGTAAACATACCCTCAATCTCAAGATTTGGAAGTTCTGAAATTTTTTTAATTTCCTCTACATTTTCCTGTGCATCCGCAAAACCGATCCTGGTCATTCCTGTGTCCAGAGCAATATGAATATGTACAGTTTTTTTCTGCAGAACCGCTTCGTCTGAAAGTTTCCTTGCCTCCTCATATTCGCACACTGCAGGACGGATCTCATAACGGACAAGTTCCGGAAAATATTCATCAAAAACAATTCCAAGGATCAGGATTGGTTTTGTAATCCCGGCTTCTCGCAGATGAATCGCTTCTTCCGCAGTTGCAGCCGCAAATCCCCAGATATAATCATAATCCTCAATGAGATGTGCAACCGGCACCGCGCCATGTCCATAAGCGTCAGCCTTTATGACTGCGATCATCTTTGTCTCTTCTGCAATATTTTTTCTCATTTCCCGGAAATTATGTTCTACTGCATCCAGTGAAATGACTGCTTTTACTCTGCTATCTTTCTTCATAATAATTTTCCTCTGTTATTTTTTCATGTTAATATCTGCAAATTGTTTCACAGATTTACTGCCTCAAAATGAATATTCTATCTTAGTATTTCCGGCAGAAAACAGATGATATCTCCTGCGGTCATCCCTCGCTGCCCTACTGTTTCAGCAGCCAGATCACCTGCCAGCCCATGCACATATACACCAAGTGCAGCCAGCATAACAGGAGAAAATTTCTTTTCTGCTGCCAGGTACATACACTGTATACCGGCAAGCACACCACTTAACACATCTCCACTTCCCGCTGTAGCCATTCCTGCATTACCCGAAATGTTCAAATACATATCTCCAAAAGCATCTGCCACCACAGTACAGGCATCCTTCAGAACGCAAACCGCTCCAGTCTCCTTTGCATAATCAGCTGCAGTCTGTGCCAGACAATCCTGGATCTTACCGATTTCTTTTCCGCACAGACGACTCATCTCACCAATATGAGGTGTCAGGATCACATGTTCCCCGATAAAACACTTCCAGTTGTCATGGACTGACAGAAGATTCAGGCCATCTGCATCCAGAATTACTGTTTTTTTACACTCAGCTGCCTTCGCCAGGAACCACTGAGCTCTTTCCCTGCTCTGCGCTCCGGTTCCAAGACCCGGTCCTATCACAAGCACATCACACCAGTCAAGCATTGCCTGGTTTTTTTTCTCATCAAAATCACAGGTGATCATGGCTTCCGGCAACAGTGTCTGCAACGGAATCCTGTTGGCCTCCACAGTCTGAATTTTCACCATTCCCGCAGAGCTTTTCAGAGCAGCTGCTGCACTCAGATATGCAGCTCCGCACATTCCTTCGCTGCCAGCTATAAGAAGAACCTTGCCGAAGGTTCCTTTATTTCCATAGGGAACTCTCTCAGGAAGCATTTTCAAATCTTCACGTTCCAGGTGATGCATACAGATTTTCTTTCCGGGTATGGAATAGATTCCGATATCCGCAACAACGATCTCACCGCCATACATGCGTCCGGGATAAAAGCACAGCCCTCTTTTGCGAAAAGCAAAGGTAACCGTAAGATCTGCCCGGAATGCAATTCCCTTCTCAAATCCGGTATCTGAGTCAATCCCGGATGGAATATCCACAGCTACTTTATACGCAGATGCCCGGTTCATTGTACTGATAAGCTCTGCATATTTTCCCTCTACAGGTCTGCTCAGTCCAACCCCAAAGATGGCATCTACTATAGTAGTATATTCATCCAGATCCAGGTTATGCACCCGGGGCACCTGATAATATTCTGCTGTTTTAAGCTGTCCGGCAGTTTCAGCAGTCATTTTCTCTTCCTTACCCGCAATATAATACCAGGTTCTGACTCCTCTCAACTGAAGCAGTCTGGCAATCGCCAATCCGTCTCCGCCATTGTTGCCGGTTCCGCAGATCACAAGGATTTTCTCTTTTTCTTTATTCTTTAATCTCTGTACAATCTCCTCAACCGTATTTAATGCCGCCCTCTCCATAAGTACCGGAGACGATATCCCGGCTTTCTGAATCGTATTATGATCCAGTTCTTTCATCTCAACAGCAGTTACAATCTCTCTCATCTGTTCACCTCCTGTTTACAATAACACATTTACATACAAGAGAAAAGCTGTGATCAGATGACCACAGCCTTGTGTTTCACAGTTATCCCTTACATCCCTTCATGTTCCTTTCTGTACTCACTCAGGTTATAGGACAAAGTCATAAGACTCTCTGAAAGATGTACGTTCTCTACCATTACATCCTCCGGGGCATCCAGATCAATATGTGCAAAATTCCAGATTGCCTTAATTCCATTATCAATCAAAATCTTTGCCATCTCTTTGGCTTTATTTTTAGGAAGAGTCAGGATTGCGATCTCAACCTCATTCTCCTTCAGAAACAAAGGAAGATCGCTCAACATCTGAATCTCAATTCCACGAACTGCAATCCCCTCAAGTACAGGATTGACGTCAAAAATACCAACCAGCTTAAATCCGCGCTTTTCAAAATCCACATAATTGGCCAATGCCTGTCCCAGATTACCGGCACCCAGAATAATCATCGGATGTACAGTATCCAGCCCAAGAATCTTACCGATTTCTGTATACAAATAGCGTACATTATAGCCGTAACCCTGCTGACCAAAACCACCGAAATTATTTAAGTCCTGACGAATCTGGGAAGCCGTCACATGCATCTTCTTGCTAAGATCATTTGAAGATATACGCTCTACATTCTCCTCCATCAATTCACCGAGGTAGCGGTAGTACCGCGGCAAACGCTTGATTACCGCTTTCGAAATTTCCTTAGCTTCCACAAATTTTCCCTCCTTAGCTTATCTATGTCAATTATACCCAGATGTTATTTTATTGTCAAATTAAATTTGTACTTTTTGACCAAATATTTCTGTATTTTTTTATCAATTTCATTCTGAAAAATTCCCCGGAATATCATATTTTCTTCCATGCATCCATCCGGTGCTTTCTTTTCTCTGGACAAAATCTCTTAAAATGCTTTCAAAAACAGGCATTTTCGATTATAATAGTACGCGGACAAATTACAAACGGAGGAATTCCTATGATTTTATCATGTCAGAATATCTGTAAATCCTTTGGCGAAAAAATCATTCTCAAGGATGCCAGTTTCCATATAGAAGACCGCGAAAAAGCAGCTCTCATCGGCAATAACGGTGCAGGCAAGACGACTCTGCTGCGAATCATTATGCATGAGCTCTCCCCGGATTCAGGAAACGTGGTACTTGCCAAAGATAAAAATATCGGCTACCTTGCCCAGTATCAGGACATTCATGGCCATCATACCATTTACGAAGAACTGATTTCCACCAAACAACACATTATTGATATGGAGAACCGTCTGCGCTCTCTGGAACAGGAAATGAAAACCACCACCGGAGATGCTCTGGACAGCCTGATGAATACTTACACAAGACTGAGTCACCAGTTTGAACTGGAAAATGGTTACGCTTACAAAAGTGAGATCATGGGTGTATTAAAAGGTCTTGGTTTCACAGAAGAAGATTTCGAACGCCAGATAGAAACTCTTTCAGGCGGCCAGAAAACCCGCGTAGCTCTGGGTAAACTGCTTCTTGCCAGCCCTGACATTCTTCTTCTGGATGAGCCTACCAACCATCTGGATATGGAGAGTATTTCCTGGCTGGAAACCTATCTTCTGAATTACCCGGGTGCTGTATTTATCGTATCCCACGACCGTTACTTTCTTGACAAAGTCGTAACAAAAGTTGTGGAAATCGAAGCAGGAAATATGCGTATGTACAGTGGCAACTATTCTGCCTATGCCCTGAAAAAAGCCCAGCTGCGTGACGCCCAGTACAAAGCCTACCTGAACCAGCAGCGGGATATCAAACATCAGGAAGCAGTCATTGCCAAGCTGAAATCCTTTAACCGCGAGAAATCCATCAAACGTGCGGAAAGCCGCGAGAAAATGCTGGATAAAGTCCAGCGCATTGATAAACCACAGGAGATTCAGAATCAGATGCGCATTTCCCTGGAACCAAGATTTGTCAGCGGAAATGACGTCCTTACTGTGGAAAGTCTTTCCAAATCTTTTCCCGGACAGACACTTTTCAGTGACATCTCCTTTGAGATCAAACGTGGAGAACGTGTAGCCCTGATTGGCAATAACGGCACAGGCAAAACCACCATGTTAAAGATCATCAATGGGCTGATCGATGCAGACAGCGGCAGATTTACTCTTGGTTCCAAGGTACAGATTGGCTACTATGACCAGGAACACCATGTTCTTCATATGGAGAAAACTATTTTTGAGGAAATCTCAGATGCTTATCCCACACTTACGGAAACAGAAATTCGAAATATGCTGGCAGCATTCCTTTTCACAGGGGATGACGTATTCAAACTGATCTCCGCTCTGTCCGGCGGAGAAAGAGGTCGTGTTTCCCTCGCCAAGCTGATGCTGTCCGAAGCAAACTTTCTGATCCTCGATGAGCCCACCAACCATCTGGATATCGCTTCAAAAGAGATTCTTGAAGAGGCATTGAACAGTTACACAGGAACAGTATTCTATGTTTCCCACGACCGTTACTTCATCAACCAGACAGCTACCCGGATCCTGGATCTGACCAATCAGGCAATTGTAAATTATATCGGAGATTACGACTATTATCTGGAGAAAAAAGAAGAGCTGACGGAAAAATATGCTCCGGCTGCCGCTCAGGCTGTGACAGAAGCAAAGCAGGCTTCTGATAACAAGCTTTCCTGGCAGCAGCAGAAAGAAGAACAGGCCCGCCAGCGAAAACGAGAGAATGAGCTAAAAAAAGTAGAAGCCCGCATTGAAGAACTTGAGACCAGAGATAAAGAGATCGACGAAACCATGATTCTCCCGGATATCTGCACAAATGTGGCAGAATGTGCGAAACTCAGCAAAGAGAAAGCCGCCATTACCGAAGAATTAGAAGGATTATATGAAAAATGGGAAGAACTTGCATAATGCAGGTTCTTCCCATTTTCGCAGTTTATAACTTTTTACAGGTTTCTCCGCTGCAGTGTGATCCTGCCCGGAGAACTTTATAATGTTATAGAAACATTACCGGATAATTTCTGACATTATAAAATTTCATCCAGTCTCTCTCTGATGGCAAGGATGAAATCTTTGCTGTTCAGTACTGTCACATCCTCAAGAGAAGTGATCAGCGCAAGGTCTTTTGTCATCTTACCGCTTTCAATCGTCTCCAGAGTCGCCTTCTCCAGTTTATCAGCAAATTCCATCAATTCTTTATTGTCGTCCAGCTCACCTCTTTTTCTCAGAGCTCCGGTCCATGCAAAAATAGTTGCTACAGAGTTAGTAGATGTCTCCTCACCTTTCAGATAGCGATAATAATGTCTCTGTACAGTTCCATGAGCAGCTTCATATTCGTAATATCCCTGTGGAGATACCAGTACAGATGTCATCATAGCCAGAGAACCAAATGCCGAAGAAACCATATCGCTCATAACATCTCCATCATAGTTCTTGCAGGCCCAGATAAATCCGCCTTCAGCCTTCATGACACGAGCTACGATATCATCGATCAGGCTGTAGAAATATTCAATGCCTGCTGCCTCGAATTTCTCCTTAAACTCATCTTCATAAATAGTTGCAAAGATTTCCTTAAAACGTCCGTCATAAATCTTGGAGATCGTATCCTTGCCGCCAAGCCACAGGTTCTGTCTTGTATCCAGTGCATAATTAAAACAGCATCTTGCAAAACTTGTGATAGAATCATCCAGATTGTGCATACCCTGAAGCACACCCGGTCCCTCATAATGATGGATCAGTTCTTTTCTCTGCTGTCCGTCTGCGCCTTCAAATACCAGATAAGCATCTCCGGGGCCGTCAATATACATCTCTGTGTTCTTATACACATCACCATAGGCATGACGTGCGATGGTGATCGGTTTCTTCCAGTTCTTAACACATGGTTCAATACCCTTCACTACGATTGGAGCACGAAAAACAGTTCCGTCGAGAATTGCACGAATCGTTCCGTTAGGACTCTTGTACATTTTCTTTAAGGTATACTCTTCCATTCTTGCCTTATTAGGAGTGATAGTTGCACATTTCACTGCTACGCCGTACTTCTTTGTAGCCTCTGCTGCATCAACAGTTACCTGATCATCCGTTTCATTTCTGTATTCCAGACCAAGGTCATAATACTCAGTGTTCAAATCAATATACGGAAGAAGAAGTTCATCTTTGATTATTTTCCAGAGAATTCTGGTCATCTCATCTCCATCCATCTCCACAAGTGGTGTCTGCATCTGAATTTTTTTCATGTTAATCCTCCTCTTTGGCTCTCATCCAGTTAACTATCATGATAGCCGAAAACAGACCGTTCGTCAATGCTTTTATACACTAGAGTGTGTCTGAAAAATCATTCCCGCAATCTGCACGCCCCACTTGCGGATATTTCACCCGAATTCAGTTGCCGTAGCCGCTACGGCGCCCTCATCCGGGCAAAATATCCCACAAATTGTGACGCACATCTTGC
>ENA-OQDE01000311-OQDE01000311.1-human-gut-metagenome-genome-assembly--contig:-NODE-311-length-30918-cov-3.905557_pt1 | contig 30918 bp, 43 predicted proteins | sample MGYA00242768_ERZ504595 | MGnify/ENA primary metagenome ERZ504595 (study PRJEB26092, sample SAMD00036307) | human gut metagenome | host: Homo sapiens | study: EMG produced TPA metagenomics assembly of... | reverse complement strand
AGATAAATTTGAACAGCAGATTGAAGAACTTACAGACAGGCTGAAACGAAACATGGCTGAATTCGATAACTTCCGTAAGAGAACGGAGAAAGAGAAATCCAGCATGTATATCATCGGAGCCAAGGACATAGTTGAGAAAATGCTTCCGGTTGTGGATAACTTCGAGAGAGGTCTTGCACAGGCACCTGAAGGAGATTCTTTTGCAGATGGCATGAAGATGATCTACAAACAGCTGATCACCACATTAGATGAGCTGGGCGTGAAACCGATTGAAGCAGTGGGTAAGGAATTTGATCCGAACTTCCACAACGCAGTAATGCATGTGGAGGATGAAGAAGCCGGTGAGAATATTGTGGTAGAAGAATTCCAGAAGGGTTACACCTACAAGGATTTCGTAGTCCGCCACAGTATGGTAAAAGTAGCCAACTAATTTACATGAAAATATAGAATATATCAAATCTAGTTGAAAATAAACAGGAGGAACAAGATTATGGGAAAAATCATTGGTATTGACTTAGGTACAACAAACAGCTGTGTAGCCGTAATGGAAGGCGGACAGCCAACAGTTATCGCTAATACAGAAGGCGCAAGAACAACACCATCAGTTGTCGCTTTCACAAAAACAGGAGAACGTCTTGTAGGTGAACCTGCAAAACGTCAGGCAGTAACAAACGCAGAGAGAACAATCTCTTCCATTAAAAGAGAGATGGGTACTGACTATCGTGTAACAATCGACGACAAGAAATATTCTCCACAGGAAATTTCCGCTATGATTCTTCAGAAACTGAAAAAAGATGCAGAAGGATACCTTGGTGAGAAAGTTACAGAAGCAGTTATCACAGTTCCTGCATATTTCAATGATGCTCAGCGTCAGGCAACAAAAGATGCCGGTAAAATCGCAGGTCTTGATGTAAAACGTATCATCAACGAGCCAACAGCAGCAGCTCTTGCATATGGTCTTGACAATGAAAAAGAACAGAAGATCATGGTATACGATTTAGGTGGCGGTACATTCGATGTATCTGTGATCGAAATCGGTGACGGCGTTATCGAAGTACTTTCCACAGCAGGTAACAACCGTCTTGGTGGTGATGACTTCGACCAGAAAGTTACAGATTACATGCTTGCAGAGTTTAAGAAAGCAGAAGGCGTAGACTTAAGCAATGATAAGATGGCACTTCAGAGATTAAAAGAAGCTGCAGAGAAAGCAAAGAAAGAGCTTTCTTCCGCAACAACTACAAACATCAATCTGCCATTTATCACAGCTACAGCAGAAGGCCCGAAACACTTCGATATGAACCTTACAAGAGCTAAATTCGATGAATTAACACATGACTTAGTAGAAATGACAGCAGAACCGGTACGTCGTGCACTTTCAGATGCAGGTATCACAGCATCTGAACTTGGCCAGGTACTTCTGGTTGGTGGATCTTCCCGTATCCCGGCTGTTCAGGATAAAGTAAGACAGTTAACAGGCAAAGAGCCAAGCAAGAACCTGAACCCGGATGAGTGTGTAGCACTTGGTGCTTCTATCCAGGGTGGTAAACTTGCAGGTGATGCAGGCGCAGGTGATATCCTTCTTCTGGATGTTACTCCACTGTCACTGTCCATCGAGACAATGGGTGGTATTGCAACAAGACTGATTGAGAGAAATACTACAATTCCTACAAGAAAGAGCCAGATTTTCTCAACAGCAGCAGACAACCAGACAGCAGTAGATATCAACGTTGTACAGGGTGAGCGTCAGTTTGCAAAAGACAACAAATCCCTTGGCCAGTTCCGTCTGGATGGAATCCCGCCAGCACGTCGTGGTGTTCCGCAGATTGAAGTTACATTTGATATCGATGCAAACGGTATCGTAAATGTATCTGCTAAGGATCTTGGAACAGGTAAAGAACAGCACATCACAATCACAGCTGGTTCTAACATGTCTGATTCCGATATCGACAAGGCAGTAAAAGAAGCTGCTGAGTTTGAAGCACAGGATAAGAAACGTAAAGAAGCAATCGATACAAGAAACAATGCTGATTCCATGGTATTCCAGGTTGAGAATGCACTGAAAGAAGCCGGAGACAAGATCGATGCTAATGATAAAGCTGCTGTAGAAGCAGACCTGAACGCACTGAAAGATTTACTGTCTCAGACTGCAAATGCAGAAGAGATGACAGATTCTCAGGTAGCAGATATCAAAGCTGCTCAGGAGAAGATGATGGAAAGTGCTCAGAAGCTTTTCGCTAAAATGTATGAGCAGACACAGCAGGCAGGCGGCCAGGCAGGACCGGACATGAATATGGGCGGCGGTGCAGCAGGCAGCACAGATGCAGGAAACAACGATGATGTTGTAGATGCTGATTACAAAGAAGTATAATGTGACATTTCTGTAAAAGCAGAGATTTGCAACGGAAATATCAATAATAACTGTTCAGTGGGAGAGTCTCTCTCACTGAATAGTTGTGTTATAAATAAAACGGGTATAGGATTAAAATCATGGCTGATAAGAGAGATTATTATGAAGTCTTAGGCGTGGACAAAAGCGCCGATGACGCAACACTTAAAAAAGCATATCGTAAGCTGGCCAAGAAGTATCACCCGGATGTAAATCCAGGAGATAAAGAGGCTGAGGCGAAATTTAAAGAGGCAACAGAGGCTTACACCATCTTAAGCGATCCGGAGAAGAGAAAACAGTATGACCAGTTTGGCCATGCGGCTTTTGAAAACGGTGGCGGAGGTGCCGGCGGCGGCTTCGGAGGTTTTGATTTTAACGGTGCTGATATGGGTGATATCTTCGGCGATATTTTCGGCGATTTATTTGGCGGCGGCAGCAGAAGCAGACGTGCAATAATGGTCCGATGAAGGGAGCTAATCTCCGCGCACGCGTAAATATTACTTTTGAAGAAGCTGTCTTTGGCTGTGAGAAGGAACTGGAGATTGTACTGAAAGACGAGTGTACCACCTGTCATGGAACAGGTGCGAAGCCGGGTACTTCACCGGTAACCTGTCCGAAATGTCATGGAGAAGGTCAGGTTGTTTATACACAGCAGTCTATGTTTGGAATGGTGCGTAATGTACAGACTTGTCCGGATTGTCATGGATCAGGTAAGATCATCAAGGATAAATGTACTTCCTGCCGCGGAACCGGATATACATCTTCAAGAAAGAAGATTCAGGTATCTGTACCTGCAGGTATTGACAATGGTCAGAGCATCCGCATCCGTGAGAAGGGTGAACCGGGTACAAACGGAGGCCCGAGAGGCGATCTGCTTGTAGAAGTAAATGTTGCACGTCATCCGATCTTCCAGAGACAGGATATGAATATCTTTCTACTGCGCCTCTTACATACGCGCAGGCAGCACTGGGCGGTACTGTACGTATCAACACAGTGGATGGAGAGGTTGAATATGAAGTGAAACCCGGAACTCAGACAGACACAAGGATCCGTCTGAAGGGAAAAGGTGTACCGTCTCTGAGAAATAAGAATGTACGTGGCGATCATTATGTGACTTTCGTTGTGCAGGTTCCTACAAACCTCAACGAAGAAGCAAAAGAAGCACTGCGCAAATTCGATGAGGCGTGTGGTAACCGTCCGAAATCAAAAGATTCTGATGATTTTGAAAAACCGGAAAAGAAGAAAAAGAGTTTCATGGATAAATTAAAAGAGACTTTGAGGATTAATTATAAAAGAAATTAAAGAAAAGAAGGTTTAACCCTCTTTTCTTTTTTTGTATAGTCGTGTATTATTGAAGAGTAACGGTAAAAATCAGATGAACAGACAGGAATAAAAGTTTCCTGAGAAATGGAGAGATATTTGACAAAAACAGAGAAGATCGCAGCTTTTCGGGAGAAGTATCTCCCTGTATGGGTAATTTTGCCGCTGATAAGCATTTTTGTATTAAACTGTCTTATTTACTGGGGAAGCGGAGTACTGACAGCAGACAGATATCATTTTGATTTTACCATGTCACTGGACAGGGCAGTGCCGTTAATACCACAGTTTATCTGGATTTATATTCTGGCATTTCCTTTTTGGGCAGTGAATTATATTCTGGCTGCACAGAGAGGAAAAGATGGATTTTATCGGTTTGTGGCAACTGATCTGACTGTTCATATTACATGTTTTATTATTTTTCTGGTTTTGCCAACTACCAATGTCAGACCTGAGATTGCAGGAACTACATGGTCCCAGCAGATGCTTAAGTTTGTTTATCTCATGGATGGTGGAAACAGTCCGTCTAACTTATTTCCGTCAATCCATTGTTATGTAAGCTGGCTGAGCTGGCGCGGAGTCAGTAAATCAGAGAATATTCCAAAATGGTATCAGCATTTTTCACTGATTTTTGCAATACTGATCATTATTTCTACCCAGGTGCTTAAACAGCATTATCTGGTGGATGCCATTGCCGGAGTTGCACTGGTAGAATTGGCGTGGAGATTTTACAGCAAAGGAAACCGCCATGAGATATTCAGACATTTTTTTTGAAAAAATAAGTGAAGCATGCAGTCGGTGGGTAAATAAGAATTGACTGGATGTGGTGAGATGCTGCATTATGGGAATAGCTGCAGAGTAACAGAGAATGGGCCAGACATATTTTGGGATGATAATAGTTAATTATATAACATAAAGAAATGGAGACAATTACATGAAGTGGAACCGTTTTACAGTAAAAACGAAAACAGAAGCAGAAGATATCGTTATCAGCACACTTGCAGAAGTCGGCATTGAAGGCGTGGAAATTCAGGACAAACAGCCTCTGACTGAGGAAGACAAGGCTCAGATGTTTGTAGATATTATGCCGGAAGGACCTGCAGATGACGGCGTTGCATATCTGAATTTTTATCTGGAAGAAGATGCAGACAAAGAAGCAATCCTGAAAGATGTTCGTGAAGCATTAGATGACTTGAAGAATTTTATGGACATCGGGGAAGCTACCATTGAAGAATCTCAGACAGAGGACAAGGACTGGATTAATAACTGGAAACAGTATTTCCACCAGTTCTATGTAGATGATATCCTTATCGTACCGTCATGGGAAGAAGTAAAAGCAGAGGATAAAGACAAGATGATCCTCCACATTGATCCGGGTACAGCCTTCGGTACAGGTATGCATGAGACTACTCAGCTTGTGATTCGCCAGTTAAAGAAATATGTAACACCGGATACAGAGATGCTTGACGTAGGAACCGGAAGCGGTATCCTTGGTATCGTTGCCCTGAAACTTGGTGCGAAACATGTACTGGGAACAGACCTTGATCCATGTGCAGTTCCTGCAGTTGCAGAGAATAAAGAAGCAAATCAGATCGTGGATGGAACTTTTGATATGGTGATCGGAAACATCATTGACGATAAAGCGATTCAGGATCAGGCAGGATATGAAAAATATGATATCGTAACAGCAAATATCCTTGCAGATGTTCTGATCCCTCTGACACCGGTGATTGTAAACCAGATGAAAAAAGGCGCTTACTACATTACTTCCGGTATTCTTGATGTGAAAGAAGAAGTTGTAGTGGAGGCAGTAAAAGCAGCAGGCCTGACGGTCGTAGAAGTGACACATCAGGCGAGTGGGTTTCCGTAACAGCAAGAAAGGACTGATCCTATGCAGCGTTTTTTGTGGAGCCTTATCAGATTGAGGAAGAGGCACACCGTATCCACATCAATGGGACGGATGTAAATCATATTAAAAACGTTCTCCGCATGAAATGTGGGGAGGATGTGTGGATCAGTGACGGAGGAGATAAAGAATACCACTGCCAGATTGAAGAACTGGGAGAGGATGAGGTTCTGCTGCATATCCTCTATGCACAGGAGCCGGAATATGAGCTGCCAAATAAAATTTATCTTTTCCAGGGACTGCCGAAAGCAGACAAGATGGAACTGATCATCCAGAAAGCAGTAGAGTTGGGAGCTTTTTCTATAATCCCGGTAGAGACAAAGCGATGTGTGGTGAAACTGGATGTTAAGAAGGCAGCAAAGAAGGTGGTTCGCTGGCAGCAGATCGCAGAGAGTGCAGCAAAGCAGTCCAAGCGAATGCTGATCCCGGAGATCCATGAAGTAATGACCTACAAACAGGCACTGGAATTTGCGAAACAGTTAGATGTAAAACTGATCCCGTACGAACTTGCCAAAGGAATGAAAGAAACCAGAGAAATCCTCAGCGAGATTAAGCCTGGACAGTCTGTCGGTATCTTTATCGGACCGGAGGTGGATTCGAGGAAGAAGAGGTAGCAAAGGCACTGGAAGCAGGTGCCCATGCGATTACACTTGGAAGACGAATCCTCAGAACTGAGACAGCAGGATTTGCGATTCTTTCAGTTCTGATGTTCCAGTTGGAAAATGAATAACAGAAACAAGAGAGAACAAAAATGGAAGCATATTTTGATAATTCAGCCACGACCCGCTGCTTTGAAGAAGTAAAGGACATCGTGGTAAAAACAATGATGGAAGATTTCGGAAACCCATCTGCCATGCACCAGAAAGGTGTAGACGCAGAAGGGTATGTTAAAGAATCTGCCAGAACGTTGGCACAGATACTGAAAGTAACAGAAAAAGAAATCCTGTTCACTTCAGGTGGAACAGAGTCAAACAACCTGGCTCTGATTGGTGGTGCGCTTGCCAACAAACGAAGCGGTAATCACATTATCACAACTGCAGTAGAGCATGCTGCAGTCAGCCAGCCGGTAGCTTTTTTGCAGGAACAGGGATTTGAAGTGACCATTCTTCCTGTAGACGGTCATGGAGTAGTAAAACTTGATGCATTGGAGAAAGCATTAAGGCCGGATACTATTCTCGTATCTACAATGATGGTAAATAATGAGACCGGTGCGGTTATGCCTGTAGAGAAAATCGGTGCAATGATCCAGGAGAAGTGTCCGAAGGCGCTGTATCATGTAGATGCGATCCAGGCATTCGGCAAATATCGTATTTATCCTAAGAAATGGAATATCCATCTTCTGTCTGTCAGCTCACATAAGATCCATGGACCAAAAGGAGTTGGATTCCTGTACATCAACAGCAAGGCAAAAGTGCAGCCTCTGATTCTCGGCGGCGGCCAGCAGAATGGCATGCGTTCCGGAACAGACAATGTACAGGGAATCGCAGGACTTGGTGTTGCAGCGAAGATGATGTACCAGAACTTTGACGAGAAAGTAGAGCATCTTTACCAGCTCAAAGAACGCATGGCAGAAGGACTTTCTAAGATTGACGATGTAGTAATCAACGGAATGCCTGTCAGAGAAGGCGCACCGCATATCTTAAGCGTCAGCTTTCTGGGAATCAGAAGCGAGGTATTGCTTCATACCTTAGAGGACAGAAACATTTACGTATCAGCAGGAAGCGCATGCTCCAGCCATAAGAGAAAACCAAGCGCAACACTTTCAGCAATGGGAATGAGCAATGCACAGATCGAGAACACTGTACGTATCAGCTTCTCAGAGGAGATACATTCGAAGAAGTTGACTACTGCCTGGAAGTTCTGAATGAAGTACTGCCGATGCTGAAACGCTATGCACGCAGATAACAAATAATAGTTATAAGTGATATTTGGAATGTAACCTGAGATAAGCTCAGGAATATTTGAAAAGGTTGTTAATAGCATTTATATGAATTCTATTTGAAAATTACAGATATTAAATCCAGAAAAATATTAATTCTAATATTATATAAAACAATTTATTATAAGCAAAATAAGAGAAGGAGAAACAAATGATATTCCACGCATTTTTAATAAAATACGCAGAAATCGCCATCAAGGGCAAGAACAGATACATCTTCGAAGATGCCCTTGTAAAGCAGATGAACATCGCCCTTTCCAAAGTAGAAGGTGAGTTTGAAGTAAAGAAAGAACAGGGAAGAATCTATGTATTCTGCCCGGAGCAGTATGACTATGATGAAACTGTAGAAGCCTTGCAGCATGTATTCGGTATTGTTGGAATCTGCCCTGTAGTGATCTACGAAGATCAGGGATTCGAGCAGATGGCAAAGGACGTAGTTTCCTACATGAAGAACTGCCATCCGAACTACGACGGAAGTTTCAAAGTATATACAAGAAGAGCAAAGAAATCTTATCCGATCACATCCATGGAAGTTAGTGCAGAACTCGGCGGTCGTATCCTGGATGAGTTTCCGGATGCAAGCGTAGATGTACATGAACCGGACCTGACTCTTTCTGTGGAAATCAGAGACAAGATTTATGTATATTCCCAGACTATCAAGGGCGCAGGAGGAATGCCGATCGGCACAAACGGAAAAGCCATGCTTCTTCTTTCAGGCGGCATCGACAGCCCGGTAGCAGGATACATGATGCAAAACGCGGTGTTAAAATTGACGCTGTATATTTCCATGCTCCGCCATACACCAGCGAGAGAGCAAAACAGAAAGTTGTAGATCTGGCAAAACAGGTAGCAAAATACAGTGGACCTATTCGCCTTCATGTAGTAACTACTACAGATATCCAGCTCTATATTTACAACCAGTGTCCGCACGATGAGCTGACTATTATCATGCGTCGTTACATGATGCGTATTGCAGAGCATTTCGCAAAAGAAAGCAGATGCCTCGGTCTGATCACTGGAGAGAGCATCGGCCAGGTTGCCAGCCAGACCCTGCAGAGCCTTGCAGCAACAAACGAAGTCTGCACACTCCCTGTATACCGTCCGGTTATCGGATTCGACAAACAGGAAATCGTAGAAAGATCCTGGGAAATCGGAACCTATGAAACATCCATTCAGCCATTCGAAGACTGCTGTACTATTTTCGTGGCAAAACATCCGGTAACTAAACCAAATCTGAATGTGATCCACCGTTCTGAAACCAAACTGGAAGAAAAAATTGACGAACTCATGAAGACAGCGTTGGAGACTGTTGAGATTATTGAGATTGATTAATATCGATTACAAACATTCGGAATCTGCTGACGCTACTTCCTTATGTTTGAACTTGAAACTCTGGTATGCAAAAAGAGGAACTGGTAAACAGTTCCTCAATGATTGCGAAAAATTATTCTGTAACGTATTTGCCTACGATTGCCATAACGGTATCAAGAGCAGCGCCATCAGCGTGGACGTTTAAATCGATTGGTTTGGATAAATCAAGCTGAAAATACCCATGATAGATTTTGCGTCGATTACATATCTTCCGGATACTAAATCGAAATCGCAGTCGAATTTGCTGATTTCATTAACGAACGCTTTCACTTTATCGATAGAGTTCAGTGAAATTTTAACTGTTTTCATTATGAGAACCTCCCTTAATAATAGTTATTTGCTGACCTGATTGTCTGTCAGCTTACAGTTTTCATCTTAACGGCAGAGACAATAAAAGTCAAGGTGAAAACGGATAAAATTTCCAGAAAGATTTAGTGAAAATGTAGAACAGTGCTAAAATATCAGACTGTTTTGTAGAAAATGAACAATAACTAAAGCGAAAACAAAATCTATTCTGTAAGCATATAAGTTTTCGAAATGTCAGCATGTATACAAAGTCCAGACTACAGAAAATGAGTATGCAGGTATAGAATTATAAAAACAGAAAAATCAATTAGGAGGAAAGAATGGGAAAAAAAGTTGCACTTCACAACTTGGGATGTAAAGTAAACGCCTATGAAGTAGAAGCCATGCAGCAGCTCCTGGAAGAAGCGGGCTACGAGATCGTACCTTTTGAACCGGGGGCTGATGTATATTTAATTAATACCTGTACAGTAACCAACATTGCAGACCGTAAATCCAGACAGATGCTGCACAAAGCAAAGAAAATGAACCCGGATGCTATCGTGATCGCAGCCGGATGTTATGTACAGACAGATGAAGGGAAACTGGATAAAGATGAGGCTGTAGACCTGATCCTTGGAAACAATCAGAAGGGAAATATTGTCCAGGTACTCGAGGAATATGAGCAACAGCACACCAAACAGAAACATGTGCTCAAGATTAACCAGACAAAAGAATATGAAGAACTGGCAATTGATCATACAGCAGAGCATGTACGCGCATATATCAAAGTTCAGGACGGTTGTAATCAATTCTGTACTTACTGTATCATTCCTTATGCAAGAGGTCGTGTCAGAAGCCGTAAGATCGCGCATGTAATGGATGAGGTTCATGCACTTGCAGCAAAAGGATACAAGGAAGTTGTTCTGACAGGAATTCATTTAAGCTCTTATGGTGTAGATTTCCCGGCAGAAGAGAAAGAAACACTGCTTTCTCTGATCCGGGCAGTACATGAGGTAGAAGGAATCGAACGAATCCGTCTGGGCTCCTGGAACCGGGAATCATCACAGAAGAATTTGTGCAGAGCATTGCCGCATTGCCGAAAATGTGTCCGCATTTCCATCTGTCCCTGCAGAGCGGATGTGATACCACACTGGAGCGAATGAATCGCAGATACAGAAGCGCAGAATATGCAGAGAAATGCGGACTTCTGAGAAAATATCTGGGAAATCCTGCACTTACCACAGATGTGATCGTTGGTTTTCCGATGGAAACAGAAGAAGATTTTCAGGATTCCTACGATTTCGTAGAGAGCATTCATTTTTATGAAACTCATATTTTCAAATATTCCCGCCGCCATGGAACAAAGGCTGCAGCCATGTCCGGACAGCTCACTGAAGCACAGAAAGCGGTCAGAAGTGACAAGATGCTTGCTTTAAATGAACAGCATGCGAAAGAATATGAGAAATCCATGCTCGGCGGTGAACTGAAAGTACTTCTTGAGGAAGAAGTAGAGATTAACGGAGAGCAGTGGTATATCGGCCACAGTATGGAATATATTAAAACAGCAGTGAAAAAACAGGACAACTACAGTGTGAATGACATCATTACTGTAAAAGCTGAAGAATTCCTGGAAGAACATACATTAACAGGTGAGGTTCTGGGAGTAGAATAGTTACAGTTCACTTCATTCTCAGCGGAATAGTGGTGTGTGAGTTACTGTTCACACACCACTATCCCGCGAGGTGTTTTGGCATGAATATGCCAAAATCCCGAGACATACAAGCCAAAATTCCATTGCCGCAGGCAATCTGGAATGAATTTTGGCTATGTTACTGAGAACGGAGTGAACAGTAACGTGTGTGAACAGTAACGAATAATCATCAATAAATTTGCGGTTGCACAATACGTGAAATTATATTAAAATATAGAAGAAAATATGTGTATTGTATACGAAATTTGCAATACATAGCAAAGCAGAATTACTAAGAAGGCTTTGCGACAATAAATCAGGTAAGGACGTGAATAAAATGGCAGAGAACAATCTGGGTAATACCCAATATTTCAGAACAAAACCAGACCAGGAGCTTCAGGTAAAAGAAGTTCTGGATCTCGTTTACACAGCAATGGATGAGAAAGGATACAATCCGGTCAATCAGATCGTTGGATATATTATGTCCGGAGATCCTACTTATATTACCAGTCACAAGGGCGCAAGAAGCATGATCATGAAGGTAGAGCGCGACGAACTGGTAGAGGAACTTTAAACGAGTATATTAAGAACAAATCCTGGGAACGCTGATATGAGGATTCTGGGATTAGATTATGGATCAAAAACAGTCGGTGTAGCCATTAGTGATCCGCTGGGGATCACCGCTCAGGGTGTAGAGACGATCTGGCGTAAACAGGAGAACCACCTGCGCCAGACACTTGCCCGTATTGAAGAACTTGTTTCGGAATATCACGTGGAGAAGATCGTGCTTGGATATCCGAAGAACATGAACAATACGATTGGAGAACGTGCCCAAAAATCACTGGAATTTAAAGAAATGCTGGAGAGACGTACAGGTCTTGAAGTGATCATGTGGGACGAGCGTCTGACAACAGTAGAAGCCAATCGTACTTTAATGGAAGCCAGTGTGCGCAGAGAGAACCGCAAGCAGTATCTGGATCAGCTGGCTGCTGTTTTTATTTTGCAGGGATATCTGGATTCCCTGTCCTGTTAGGAGATTAATAAGATGGAGAAAATTAAATTTCAGCTTGAGGACGGAACGGAAGCGGAGTTTTATGTAGAGGAGCAGACCAGGATCGGAGGAGTTGCATATCTTCTGGTATCTGATTCTCAGGATGATGAGGCGACAGCCTATATTTTTAAAGACGTGTCAGAGGATGACAGTCAGGAAGCCTGCTATGAAATGGTCGAGGACGAGGATGAGATGCAGGCTGTTTTTAAAGTATTTGAACAAATGTTAGATGACGTAGACCTTGAAATGTAGCATGGAGTGTAGTATTTGAGTAACGAAAATAACAACCAGTTTAATAATGAAGCGCGTGAAAATCATGACGGACAGTTCGGACATGGTCAGAAGAGGCCATACAACAGACCGAAGAATTATAAATATAAACCACAGCATAGAAATTCTTATGGAAGAAAACCAATGCAGGACCGCAAGGCTCCGGCAGATAAAGAGAAGAACGGAATACAGGTACCATTTAAGGCTGCGATAAAGAATTCTTCCCGCAGACCGAAGAAACCAACATCTAAATTAAAGATCATTCCTCTGGGTGGTCTGGAACAGATTGGAATGAATATCACAGCATTTGAATATGAAGACAGCATTGTTGTGGTAGACTGTGGTCTTGCTTTCCCGGAAGATGATATGCTCGGAATTGACCTTGTCATTCCGGATGTCACCTATTTAAAAGAGAATATTTCCAAAGTAAAAGGCTTTGTGATCACTCATGGACATGAGGACCATATCGGTGCGCTGCCGTATGTACTCAAAGATGTAAATGTCCCTGTTTATTCCACGAAGCTGACCATTGCCCTTATTGCAAATAAGCTGAAAGAGCATAATATGACCAATACTACCAAGTTAAAGGAAGTAAGGCATGGACAGGTCATTAATCTTGGTGATTTTTCAATTGAATTTATCAAGACAAACCATAGTATCCAGGATGCATCTGCACTTGCAATCTATTCTCCGGCAGGCATCGTAGTGCATACCGGTGACTTTAAAGTAGATTATACTCCTGTATTCGGAGATGCCATTGATCTGCAGCGTTTTGCAGAGATTGGAAGAAAGGGAGTACTGGCACTGATGTGTGACAGTACTAATGCAGAGAGAACAGGATTTACCATGTCTGAACGTTCTGTGGGACATGTGTTTGATAATCTTTTCAATGAATATAAGACAAACAGAATCATTATTGCCACTTTTGCATCCAATGTAGACCGCGTACAGCAGATCATTAACACAGCTTATCGTTTCGGACGCAAGGTTGCAGTAGAGGGCCGCAGTATGGTAAATGTTATCACAACTGCAGCAGAGCTTGGATACCTTCGCATTCCGGATCAGACTCTGATTGAGATCGATCAGGTTAAGAATTACCCGGATGAACAGGTAGTGCTGATCACAACAGGAAGTCAGGGTGAATCCATGGCAGCTCTTTCCCGTATGGCTGCAAACATCCATAAGAAAATAGTGATCAAACCGAATGATACTATTATTTTCAGTTCCAATCCGATTCCGGGAAATGAGAAAGCGGTATCCAAGGTTATCAATGAGCTTTCCATGAAGGGTGCGAAGGTTATTTTCCAGGATGTCCATGTTTCCGGACATGCCTGCCAGGAAGAAATCAAGCTGATCTATTCTCTGGTAAAACCGAAATATGCAATCCCTGTTCATGGTGAATACAGACATCTGACCGCACAGAAAAATGTAGTTGAGGAACTTGGAATCCCCAAAGAGAATATCTTTGTCCTTGCATCCGGAAATATTCTGGAGCTTGACAGCCAGAGTGCACAAGTAACAGGCACTGTACACACAGGAGCAATCCTGGTAGACGGACTTGGTGTAGGAGATGTAGGAAATATCGTTCTTCGTGACCGTCAGCATCTTGCAGAAGATGGAATTATGATCGTTGTGGTTACGTTGGAACGCCACAGCAATGTGATTCTTGCAGGACCGGACATTGTTTCCAGAGGCTTCGTATATGTGAGGGAATCTGAGGATCTGATGGATGGTGCAAGAGAAGTGGTAGAGAATGCACTGGATTCCTGTCTGGAACGTAATATTACGGACTGGGGCAAGATTAAGACAGTTGTGAAGGATGCGCTCAGTGAATTTTTATGGAAACGTACCAAGAGAAGTCCTATGATCCTGCCTATTATCATGGAGGCATAAAATGGAACCAAATACAATAGAGGAAAGTATTAAAGGGCTTCTGGAGGCTATAAAGGAGAGCCCTGAATATCTGGAATTTCAGAAGCAGAGTGATATCCTGAAAAAGAAGCCCGAACTGAAGGCACGTGTGGATACATTCAGGGCAGATAATTATAAAGTCCAGAATGAATGTGATTCCGATAATCTGTTTGAAGTTGTAGAGCAGATGGGAAAAGAATCCGCAGAGCTTCGCAGACACCCGGAAGTGAATGCGTATCTGGATGCGGAGCTTGCTTTGTGCAAAATGATGCAGAGAATCTGTATAAAACTGGGAGAAGGTATTGATATAGATGTCCCGGGAATGTGATCAGATAAACTGTAAAACAGTTATCCTGCTGTGAGCAGATAACTGAGCGGATGACTTTATCCGCCTGACATACAGAAAGGAAATAGCTTATGAGTGATACCAGAGAACGTGCAGGTGCAGCAGGTGTTGTTGTTGCAGGAACGTTTTTTAAGATCGTACTTTATATATGTGTGATAGTTTTACTTTTCTGGGTAGGAAAGGCTTCTTATCAGTTTGGACATGATGTCTTTAATCAGCAGGCCATGAGTCCCGGAGAAGGACAGGAAGTTACAGTGGTGATCAAGGAAGATACTTCCTTGTACAAGATTGCCAAAACTCTTCAGAAAAAAGGTCTGGTCAAGAGTGCAACGGTATTTTATGTTCAGGAGAGACTGTCCACTTATCATGGAAAGCTTCAGGCCGGAACGTATCTGTTAAGTACAGCATATACACCTAATCGTATCATGGGAATTCTGGCAGGTGATGATGAACAGGAAGGGGTAAGTGATTCGTGATAGTTGACGAGCGGATGCGTACCTATATTAATTCACTGGATATGGGAAATACACCGTTTCTTGAAGAATTGGAGCAGTATGCCATCAGGGAACGGGTGCCGATCATCCGGAGAGAAATGCAGAGCTTTATAAAAATGTTTCTGGCTGTAAACCGGCCGAAGCGTATTCTGGAGGTGGGGACAGCCATTGGCTTCTCCACACTTCTTATGTGTGAATATGGTCCTGAGGATCTTGAAATCGTAACGATCGAGAATTATGAGAAGAGAATCCCCATCGCAAAAGAGAATTTCAGGAGAGCCGGACGGGAAGCGCAGATTACTCTGCTTGAGGGAGACGCAGGACAGATATTAAAAGAACTGGAAGATTCGTTTGACATGATTTTTATGGATGCTGCAAAGGGACAGTATATCAACTGGCTTCCGGATGTGATGCGTCTTATGAAAATGGCGGTGTTCTCATCTCTGACAATGTGCTTCAGGAGGGAGATATCATAGAGTCCCATTATCTGGTAGAGCGCAGAAACAGAACCATATATAAGAGAATGCGTGAGTATCTGTATGAACTGAAACATAATCCATCCCTGATAACTTCGATCATTCCCCTGGGAGACGGAGTTACAGTCAGTGTGAAACAGGAGTGAACAATATGAGAAAAATAGAATTGCTGGTTCCGGCTAGCAGTCTTGAGGTGTTGAAGATTGCTGTTATTTTCGGAGCAGATGCAGTATATATCGGTGGAGAAGCCTTTGGACTTCGTGCCAAAGCAAAGAACTTTTCCCATGAAGATATGAAGGAAGGAATCGCTTTTGCCCATGAACATGGAGTGAAGTTTATGTGACTGTAAATATTCTGGCCCATAATTATGATCTGCCGGGTGTGAGGAATATCTGACAGAACTGAAAGAACTGAAGCCGGATGCACTGATCATTGCAGATCCGGGAATCTATATGTATGCAAAGGAAATATGCCCGGAAATCGAACGTCATATCAGTACACAGGCAAATAATACTAACTATGAGACATATCGTTTCTGGTACAATCTGGGAGCAAAGCGTGTGGTAACAGCCAGAGAGCTTTCGCTTGCGGAGATTAAAGAGATCAGAGAGCATATTCCGGAGGTATGGAGATTGAAACATTCATCCATGGTGCTATGTGCATTTCTTATTCCGGAAGATGTCTGCTCAGTAATTATCTGGCAGGACGTGATGCCAACCAGGGAGCCTGTACCCATCCCTGCCGCTGGAAATATTCTATTGTTGAGGAGAAACGTCCGGGAGAATATATGCCGGTATTTGAAAATGAAAGAGGAACCTATATCTTTAATTCCAAGGATCTCTGCATGATCGAGCATATGGACGATATCATTAACAGCGGAATCGACAGTCTGAAGATAGAAGGCCGTATGAAAACAGCTCTCTATGTCGCAACAGTTGCCAGAACTTACCGCAAGGCAATAGACGACTATATGGAGAGCCCTGAGAAATATCAGGCAAATATGCATGGTACCAGGAACAGATTTCCAACTGTACCTACAGACAGTTTACAACCGGATTCTTCTATGGAAAACCGGATGAGAATACACAGATTTATGATAATAATACTTATCAGAAGGAATATACGTATCTGGGATTTGCTGAGGCAGTGGATGAACGGGGTTATGCGCAGATCACTCAGAGAAATAAATTCTCTGTAGGTGAGACAATTGAAATTATGAAACCGGACGGACAGAATGTAGCTGTCACTGTGAAGGGAATTTATGATGAGGAAGGCAATTCCATGGAGAGTGCGCCTCATGCACAGCAGAAGCTGTTTATCGACCTGGGAACCGAAATCCAGGTTTACGATCTGTTAAGAAGAGCAGAATGATTAATAAACGCAGCCAACGTTAAATTTGTTGGCTGCGTTTACTGCATTTGCGGGAAAAGGCCTCGAAGCTTTTGCAGAGCAGTTTTTTCGATCCTGGAGACATAAGAGCGACTGATACACAGTTTTCGGGCAATTTCCCGCTGAGTTTCTTCCTCCATGCCAAAGAGCCCATATCTGCAGCAGATCACCTGATATTCCTTATCTGACAGGACTTTTTTCAGAGAGCGTAGAAGATAGTCGGTATTTTCGCGGATATAGCAGTCTTCTACAATATCTACAGGTGCACTCTCGATCACATCTAACAGATTAATCTCATTTCCTTCTTTATCTGTTCCTATGGGTTCATATAGGGACACTTCTTTTGAATGCTTTTTCTTAGCACGAAAATACATCAGCAGTTCATTTTCTATACATCTGGCAGCATAGGTGGATAACCGGGAAGCCTTCTGGGGATTAAAGGTTGTGACAGCCTTGATCAGTCCGATGGTTCCAATAGAGATCAGATCATCTGTATCCTCACCGGTTCCCTGATATTTTTTGACCACATGTGCTACCAGCCGGAGATTATGCTCGATCAGGATATTCTTTGCCTGAGAATCACCCTCCTGATATTTTTGAAGATAATATTTTTCCTGGGATATGGACAAAGGTTTTTGAAAGGCCTTCAAATCGCTACCTCGAAGGGGATTTCTATATAGTTTATGTCCGGGACAGGGTGTTGGTGCTTTTCCAGAAAATTTTGAGCCTTTTTACAATTATTTTACCTGTTCTGTACAATTGTGTGATGGCAGAGTGTCTTTTCCTCTGCTATGCTTAATAAAGCTGGTGATGAACAAGGATATGATTTTCGATGCTGATGGACAGGCTGCACAGACCGAATTGAAAGAGATGCTTGCAAAAAGGGTATCTCTTTTTGTGTTGATTTTTGCAGCGGATGTTTCAAATCTGCATTGAGAAATCAGAATAACTACAGTATAATGGATGAAGAATTTAACCGAATAAACTGCTCAGCAGTTATCAGGTGTAGAACTACGCAGCGAAGTGGATGATTTTATCTGCTTAAATACAATATAACAGGAGAAGCACATGAAAATATATTTAGCTCCGCTTGAGGGAATTACAGGATATACATACAGAAGGGCACTTTACAATTGCTTTGGAGGGTTTGACAAATATTTTATTCCTTTTATTCTTCCAAACCAGAAAGGACATCTCAGCACCAGAGAAAAGAAAGACATTATGCCTGAGAATAATGAGGGGATGTATGCTGTTCCCCAGATTTTGACAAAGAATGCAGAGGATTTTATCCAGACAGCGGAAACACTGCAGGAATACGGTTATAATGAAGTGAATCTGAACCTTGGCTGTCCGTCAAAGACTGTTGTGACAAAAGGCAGAGGTGCGGGATTTCTGGACAGACCGGATGAACTGGACAAATTCCTGGATGAGATTTTCCGTAAATGTGATATGAAGATTTCCATCAAGACCCGATTGGGTATGGATGATCCGGAAGAATTTGAAGATCTGCTGACGATTTATAATAAATATCCATTGGAGGAGTTAATTGTTCATGCAAGAGTGCAGAAAGACTATTACAAAAATACGCCACGTCTGGAAACATTTGGGGAGGCTGTGGAGCACTCAAAGAGCCCGGTTTGCTATAACGGAGATATTGTCACTGCAGAAGACTGTACCAGATTACAGGAAATGTTTCGACCCTGGACTGCATTATGACAGGCAGAGGAACTTTGAAGAATCCGGCACTTGCCAGAGAAATCCGTGGCGGTGTACCTGCGTCAAAGGAAGAAATCCGCAGATTTCATGATATGATGTACAATGAATACTGCGAAGACCTGTCCGGAGACAGAAATATCCTGTTCCGTATGAAAGAATTATGGTCTTATCTGGCACCTATGTTTACAAACAATAAAAAATATGCCAAAAAGATTAAGAAGGCTGAGAAATGTGTGGTATATGAAAATGCAGTCAGAGAATTATTTGGCTGTGAACAGTTAATTGGAGAAGTGGAAAATGGGGATATGGAAAAAAATACTGGATCATTATAACAGCTGAAAGATATAGAACTCACAGTATTTCGATAAAAAGTAACTGATTAGTATCTTTAAGGCTGCAATATTTTTTATTAAGAAGGAGAAAAAATCCTATGAAATCTCATGCATTTCAGATGAAATATTTCTTAGCAGGCATCTATATTATCTGTGTTATATTTACCTGTTTTAACGCCAGGTTTTATCATACGCCTCTGGCGAAGATATCTTCAGTAACAGAAAAGGAAACAATGAGTAGGAAAGGAACCAGGGATGCAGAAGAGTATTATTATACTCAGAAAATTACAGCGCGTATATTAAACGGTACCATAAAGGGGAAGAGATTTCTATTTCTAATGAATATACATCGTCTCAGGTTCAGAATCAGAAATATCACAAAGGAGACACGGTCCTTTTAAGCGGTTCTAGGGAAAATCCAGGGAAATCCATACGTTCCATAAAGCGTGATGGTTATCTGGCATTGCTGGCAGGTGGTCTGTTTTTTCTTCTGATCTGTATTACAGGAAAACAGGGATTCTATACGATCATATCGCTGATATTGAACACAATTATATTCGCGTTTGGATTTCAGACTTTTATGAAAGGGGAAAATATCTTAAATATCTGCAATGTAATTGCTTTTCTTTTTTCGATAACAACTCTGATCTGTCTGAATGGAATCCACAGAAAAACATGGGCTTCTGTTATTTCAACCATATGCGTACTGTTTCTGATCATGGCATTATTTGAATTTTCTATTCAGTTTTTTGGAGATTTGGATTATTCTAATCTGGAATATCTGGGGAGTATGAGTAATTCCGCTGATATATTCTGGACAGATATTATGCTGACAGGACTTGGAGCTATCATGGATGTAGCTGTAACTATTAGTGCTGCAACAGGGGAAATTGTCCGGAAAAATCCAGATGTTTCTCTGAGAAAATTAATACATTCAGGACGGGAAATCGGATATGACATTATGGGAACCATGATAAATGTGCTGCTTTTTGTTCTGGCAAGCGGCATGATTCCTATGTTTATCCTGAAAATGAACAATGAGATCAGGTTTATAACGATCATACGATATCATATTCCATATGATATCTGTCGTTTTCTGATTGAAAGTATAGGAATTGTACTGGCAATCCCTGTATCTGTTTTTATTTCTTCTATTATCATGAAACTACCATCTCTGAAAAGGAGCGACAAAAAATGATAATTTTTCTTGCACTGGTATTGATTATTTTAATGATTCTGATTGGTGGGGAGCGCGGAGCAGTTTCTCTTATGACACTGGCCGGTAATATTGTAATTCTGTTTATTTCGATTCTTCTGATGTCCATTGGTTTCCCGGCTCTGCTTCTGATATTGGCTGCAGGGGCAGGAGTCTGCTATAATTCCCTGTTCTACCAGAATGGAAACAATCCAAAGACACGGGCAGCTTTTCTGGCTACCTTGCTTGTGATGCTGCTTTTATTTATTCCGATTTATCTTATTATATGGAGATCAGGAAGCTATGGACTGAATGAGCTTCAGCTTTCAGAAGATGATTTTATGTATTATTACAGTACGGATATCCATATTAATATGCTTCATGTGGCAGTTTTTGTAACTGTTTTCAGTACTCTTGGAGCGGTTATTGATACTGCTTTATCTGTAACTTCTTCTGTATATGAAGTCTGGACACATAAAAACAGCCTGACAGCGAAAGAACTTACTTCTTCCGGCTATCAGGTTGGAAAAGAAATTATAGGAACAACTGTAAATACGCTGCTTTTTGCTTATCTTGGAGGCTCTATTCTGTTATTTGCCTATGTTCAGACACAGCAATATAACCTGGAAATTATTCTCAATTCCAAATTTCTTTTTCAGGATGTTGCAATCATGCTGTCTGGGGCGATTGCCTGCCTTTTTACAGTACCGGTATCAATCAGATGTGTGATCCGCCAGATCCATCATGCTGCATCTGAAACAGATCACAGCTGATCGGATTTGTTTTCACAGTTTTTGCAGATTCCATGAAGCATATCTCCGCTGCACTGCAGACGGAAACCATGATCCTGGAACAGATGCGCAAAGAGAACATTAGAAGGATTGGAATTAATTCTGTTCTTTTTTTGTCCATACATTATCCTGTAAAATGGGTCGTATCTGGAGCAGTATCTTTTGATGTATTATCTATTATCAGCAGTATATAGTATCACTTCTCGCTTTACATTTCTTTTGTGATGCTGTATATAAAAGGATTAACTGTCTGTGGGGAGCAGTCATACTACATATAATCTATAATGCAGTAGGAGCAATGATTATAATTCAATGAAGTAATTTTTATGAGGTAATTTTATGTGTGAAAATGAAAAAAAGAAATATCATTCCATTGAGATGACCACAGGATCTCTCTGGAAAAATATACTTCTCTTCAGCCTTCCTCTTATGGGATCACAGGTACTGGAGGTTCTTTTTAACTTAAGCGATGTTGCCGTTGTTGGACGGTTTGCAGATTATATGGCACTAGGTGCCGTCGGCTCCACAACTTTGCTGGTTACTCTGTTTACCGGAATCCTTATCGGAATGGGTGCCGGTGTCAATGTCCGCGTAGCTCACGAACTGGGTGCCGGTAATAAAAAAGGCACAGAAGAAACAATCCATACTTCTCTTCTTTTGTGCGCAATCACAGGTCTGCTCGTCTGCGCCATCTGTCTTCTGTTTTCCGGGCGGATGCTGTCCATGATGAACACGAAGCCGGAACTTATTGATCAGGCTATTTTATATATGAAGATCTATTCCCTGGGAATGCCTGCAATGGCCGTATACAATTTCGGAAACGGCGTATTAAGTGCCATAGGCGATACGAAACGACCATTGATCTACCTTTCCATTGCAGGTGTGGTCAATGTTCTTCTGAATCTGTTTTTTGTTATTGTCTGTCATATGGCAGCCGCAGGCGTTGCAACAGCTAGCGCAATTTCTCTGTATATCTCTGCTTCTCTGGTGATGATCCATCTCCTCAGAAGAACCGATGACTGCAAAGTATCTCTGCGTAAGATCTGCCTGCACCCCAAGGCCTGCAAAGCAGTTCTCATGCTTGGCATCCCTACAGGTCTTCAGAACGGAATCTTTGCTATTGCAAACCTGTTTGTGCAGACTGGTGTCAACTCTTTTGATGCAGTGATGGTTTCCGGAAATGCAGCTGCCGCAAATGCTGACTCCCTGATCTATAATGTCATGTTTTCTTTTTATACTGCATGTGCAAGCTTTATCGGTCAGAACTGGGGTGCCGGTAATAAAAAACGAATGCTGAAATCTTATAGAGCCAGCCTTACATATGCCTTCATTTTCGGTGCAATCTGGGTGGACTACTCCTTGTATTTGGTCCACAGTTTCTCTCTCTGTTTGCTACGGAACCAGCAGTTATTGATGCTGGTATGCAGAGGATTCGTATTATGGCATTCAGCTATGCGTTTAGCTGTTTTATGGATGGCAGTATCGCCGCATCCCGAGGCATCGGAAAAAGTATTCCGCCTACCATTATCGTTATCCTGGGCTCCTGCGTATTTCGTATTGTCTGGATTTATACAGTATTTGCACATTTCCAGACGATTTCATCACTGTATCTTTTGTATATCTTCTCATGGGGAATTACAGGACTTGCAGAAACTTTGTTTTTTGTTGTAAGTTTTAAGAAAATATGGGCTGGAAAATAGTCACAGTTACTCTGTGATTTATATGCCAGGTGGATTCCACAATTGACTGGAAAGAAAATCAGCTTACAAAACGGGTGAAAATTTCAATCGGAATTGACCGAGCTGAAAGCGAGGGATACTTCTTGTCCGAGGGGCAAGAAGGTGGGCGTGATAAGAATTAGAACAATCGGTATTTTTATGTGTAAAGGAGAAACGAATGAAACTACTTGTGATAGATATACAAAAAGGAATAACAGATAGCAGACTTTTTAATTTTGATGAATTTATTGATAATACTTCAAGAATTATACAAGCAGCTAGAGATAATCAAATAGAGGTTATCTATTTTCAGCATGATGATGGACCAGGAACGGGATTTTCAATCGGCGATGAAGAATTCGAGATTGCAGAACAGGTGCATCCAAGGAAGGTGAAAAGATATTTACAAAAAATATCAATAGTTGTTTCGGAAATAAAGATTTTACAGATTATGTTAAAGATGAAAATACATTAATGATAGTTGGGTTACAGACAAATTTCTGTATAGATGCAACTGTGAAATCTGCTTTTGAAAGAGGATATAAAGTAATTGTTCCACAAGGGGCAAATTCAACGTTTGATAACGACTATATGTCTGGAGAAGAAACCTATAAATATTACAATGATATGATGTGGCCAAAGAGATTTGCTACATGTGTATCTGTTGATGAGGCAATTAAGTTGATGCAAAGTTAAATTAGGATTTGAGGAGGAAATATGGCATCAAGCAAGGAATACTTAGAGTTTATTTTAGGGCAGCTATCTGAGTTAGAAGAAATTACTTATCGAGCTATGATGGGAGAATTTATTATTTATTATCGTGGCAAGATTGTAGGCGGTATCTATGATGATAGATTACTTGTTAAACCAGTAAAATCAGCAATTAGTTATATGCCGACAGCTCCGTATGAATTACCCTATGAGGGAGCAAAAGAGATGTTGTTGGTAGATGAAGTTGATAATAGGGAATTTTTGACAGGCTTGTTTCATGCAATGTATGATGAACTGCCAGCCCCAAAACCGAAAAAGAAGAAATAAACAACTCCCAGTTTGTATAACAGGAAAATTTGAATTTGTGGAGGATAACTATTGTGGATAAAGCAGTTATTTATATACATGGAAAAGGTGGTAATGCTGAAGAAGCTATTCATTACAAACCGCTCTTTAGTAATTGTGATGTGATTGGTCTCGACTATACTGCACAGTTTCCATGGGAAGCAAAAGAAGAATTTCCATTACTTTTTAATTCAATTTATAGAAACTACAAGACGGTTGAAGTAATTGCCAATAGCATTGGAGCGTATTTTGCTATCAATGCCTTATCAAATCAGCAAATAGAGAAAGCATATTTTATTTCGCCCGTTGTAGATATGGAAAGGCTTATTGCTGATATGATGATTTGGGCAAATGTTACAGAGGATGAACTCAAAGAGAAAAAAGAAATTCAGACAACCTTTGGAGAGACTCTTTCATGGGATTATCTTTGCTATGCAAGAGAAAATCCTATTATATGGGAAATCCCAACGCACATTTTGTATGGTGAAAAAGATAATCTTACCGCTTATGGAACGATATTTGAATTTGTACAGAGGACTAATTCAACACTTTCTATTATGAAAAATGGAGAGCATTGGTTTCATACGGATGAACAAATGAAATTTCTTGATGAATGGATAATAAAATCTTCCAAATAAATTCCTGTTTTTGAAACTGGAAAATCGGAAGCTGAGGAGATAGACTATTGAGAACATATGAGAATAAAGACGAGCTTAAAAACGAGATAAATAAAAGCTTTGCAAAATATATTTCAGAATTTAATGATATTCCGGAGCATTTAAAAGATAAGAGAATTGATGAGATCGATCGAACTCCGGCAGAAAATCTTGCTTATCAGGTTGGCTGGACAACTCTTGTTATTAAATGGGAATCAGACGAAAGAACGGGTATTCCTGTTAAAACTCCTTCGGATAATTTTAAGTGGAATCAGCTTGGCGAATTATATCAATGGTTCACAGATACATATGCTCAGCTGTCACTGCAAGAATTGAAAGACAGATTGAATGAGAATATCAACTCTATTTATGCAATGATTGATTCTCTGAGTGAGGAAGAATTATTTAAACCACATATGAGAAAATGGGCTGACGAAGCAACTAAAACAGCTGTCTGGGAAGTATACAAATTCATACATGTTAATACAGTTGCTCCGTTCGGAACCTTTAGAACCAAGATTAGAAAATGGAAAAAGATTGCACTATAACTTCAAGTTACAGACTGAATCAAAAGAGCTCGAAGGAGCTCTTTTTCCTTTTTATAATAGTATCATTATGGTATAATAGAGACATTAAAATCGGAATTTGAAGCGGAGGTATGTATTATGAATATAGGATTTTGGTCGTGTATAATTTTGGTAATACCATTTCTGATTATAGGTGTGTTATTTGCGATTTTTAAGGAAAAAGCAACAAAATTTGTTTCGGGATTTAATTCATTTTCTAAAGAAGAACAGGCATTGTATGATAAAGCTTATATCTCTCGTGATATAAGAAATCAGTGCTTTATGTGGGCTATTATAATGTTGGCAGGAGCATTATTATCCTGCTTTTTAACCCCATATATAGCTATACCAACCTATATTATTTGGTTAGTTCTGTTTTTTAGAGAAGTCCACTTTGATAATCATAAAGCGTTTGAAAAATATTTATTAAAGTAAATTCTAGTTTGTTGAACTGAATCCGAAAAGCATTAGGGCGCAGAGGAGATAGAATCCTTTGCGTAAAAGACTAACGAACATATTTAATGAAACATCGGAACCATCTTCTTTTTGTTGTTTACCTATAATAACGATTGGAGTAGTCGATTATAAACACTGCAATAAAAAATCTGAAAATATATTTATCAACATTACATAAAAGTGTGTAGATGCACATAAAATGGGAATACATATTGAAATTCAGGTCGTTCTGTGATGGAATCTCATTACTAAAAAGTGTGCAGATGCACGGAAATGGGGAGTATAACAATGGAGATTAAAAGAGACGTTTACCTACTCTGCATTTAAGCCGATATGTTCTGCAATTACTTCTTCGTCCAATGGAAAAGAGAACCAGTCCCCGACCAGTTCTTCCTCATTGTACTTGCCAAGATTGGCTATATAGACTTGCATATCATCAATCATAAGCGGTCACTTCCTTTCACTCATCGTATTCATAAAATCTGCCATAAGCAATACCCACCATCAGAGCTTGAACATACCATTGTTGCAGACCGCATAACGTCCTTTTTCTTCCGGTTCATGGACGTAGGCTTCCAGATTAAAATATTTCTTTCCCTTTTCGGAGAGAGCAAAAAAATCAATGTTATGTTCCAAGCGGTAACGGGCAACGTCCATGATGTTGTGGCACTCTGGATAAAACAGAAATTCTTCTGATTTCTGCAATAAATCCTCTACACCGCCACAATAGGAAATCAACTCTTTATAAGCCAGCTGAACTTCTGGCGATAAATCCGTGTAAGCAAAGTACAGCTTGTTTAACCGTCTGACAGATGTTGTCCTTACAATGTCGCCAGCAAAGGGGAGCTTCATATCAATGATTTGATAATCGCCACTGTCAGCTTCCACGCCGAGCAGGTCACGGAACAGCTCATAATCAATGGGTAAATCGAACCAGCGAGAGGTTTTATCCTCTGCTGATTTGGTCGTTTCAATCAATACGCTACATTCTTCCATCGTAATTCAGCCCTTTCTTTTTAATTTTGAATATGAAAAAAGCAGTCGATCATAAATGAAAGGCTGCTTTAAATCATATCCTTTATTGCTTTGTGTGGAGATTTAACTGATTGTCTATGTCCCGTCCGGCATACATTACTCTAAGTATTGTTACAACTTTTTTATCGCTGTCTGGAATATAAAGTACCACATAATTGTCTACTGGTAATACACGAAGTCCACGACTTTTCCACGGTTCTTTTTCATATTTTCGATAACGCTCCGGCATCGTATCCAGACTTAATATCTGTTCTTCCAGACGGTCAAGCTGTCCGCTTGCATTTTCCGGCGATTGTAATTCAAAAGAAATATATTCAAAATCCCTCTCAAATCACTGTCAGCCTGTTCGGATAATTCTACTTCATATATCATAAGCCATAATCCTTGCGAATGTCAGCAAATGCTTTCTTCGCATTTTTTGTCCGTCCAGCCTGCATATCCGCATATCCTTTCTCCAATTCTTCATTGAACTCTGCTTCTGATAATGTGCTGATATCAACAGGTCTGTCAGATGGTATTTTTACTTCAAACGGAAGTCCTCTCTGTAAGATAATCTGTTTATAAAACATATTGATAGCACTGGAAGCAGGGATACCAAGTGTAGACAGGATACTTTCTGCTTTTTCTTTGACATCTGGTTCAATCCTTGCATATAAATTTGCTGATTTTGTAGCCATATAAAACATCTCCTTTCGTGAGTAGTATTTCCATCTATCTTTATTATATGCAAATGTCCGCACAATAGCAATACTAATTTTATGCTCCAATAATCTTATTGAATAACTGTAACAATACATCTTTTACGCCGGACGCATTGAATACAAGACCAACGGCTACTAAGGCAACTACCAAGAATCCGATAAGTTTGGAAAACTCACGCTTACAGGATAATCGAACTACTGCATACTAACCGCCACAGGGAACTCCTAATCCTTGCTCATGAGGGGAAGAATAGTTTATCATATTGTAAAAAAATATAAAAAAATATAAAAAGTTTTTGTGTTTTTAAATGATTTGTTAAGGTTAGTTGTTTATATATAGAGAAGAATAATTAAGAGAAAAGTGATGGATATGATACAAGACTGGATGATAATAAACAAAATTAAGATGGGAGATCCTGATGCATGGGATATTTTAGTACATAAATATTATGATAGTGTGTATTTTTATTGTGTTCGCAGATGTTATGGAGACTGCGATATAGCTTCTGATTTAACACAGGATATTTTTTTAAAATTGGTAGAAAGTTTACCTAGATACCGATTCATAGGAAAATTTCAAAATTATCTATACACTATGGCTGTCAATACTTGCAATAATTATTTGAAAAAAAGACATATTGAGCAAATAGAACTCACAGATAATTTTACAACTAATTTAGACACTTCATTGATTGATGAAATATTACATGATGAGAGAAAAGAAACGGTTCAAAAAGCACTTGATTTACTTCCTGAAATACAACGAGAGGTTGTGATACTACGGTATTATCACGATTTAAAGGTAAAAGATATTGCGACAATTACTGGCGTGGGGGTATCTACTGTACAGTCACGTATTTATCAAGGCCTTAGAAAATTAGAAAAAGTTTTAGAAAGAGAGGAATTTTATGATGGATAAAAAAGATATTATATCGAAATTGGCTGGTTATAAATTAGAAGGTGATATAGAAGGACGTGAAAAAACCATCGAATTAGGATATGAAATAATGATTAGACTTGGAATGAGTCGACATTCTTACTTTGAGCTATTCCTGTCAACTTTTCGCTTCATACATGTTCATACTTGGATAATTCAATTATTCATCTTTCTATCAGGGATAACTATGGCATTAAATTTTAAAAATTTACAGCCGATAAGTGAAATAATGTTATGCATTACAGGTGTAATATTCATTTCGGCTTTATTTTTTTTAGATGAATTATTCAAAAGTTTTACTACAGGAATGTGGGAATTGGAACAGACATTCAAATATGATTTGCGACAACATATTATGATGAAATTATTGATTTTTGGCATTATTGATATGGTAATTGTTATTTTGCTTTCTCTTATGACTAAATCTATAGTATCTTTGCCTTTGTATCAGATATTAGTCTATGTACTTGTTCCATACAATATTGTTTGCATTATTTTATTTTCGCTTATAACTATATGGAGAAAGCAATTACATAATTATTTCCTATGGTGTATATCGGGAAGTATTTGTGTCGCAGTTATTTTAATTGCAAATATCTTTAAAATATATGAAATCCGAATGCTTTATTGGGGAATAGCATATTTCATTACAACGACAATATTAGGGATTATCTTATATTCTCAAACTAAAATAATCAAATGGGAGGTAGCTTCAGTATGGAATTAACTATTAATAATATAACAAAACAATATGGGAATGTAACTGTGCTTGATGATGTGTCGTATCGATTACTCCTGGAATTTACGGAATATTAGGTGCTAATGGGGCGGGTAAAACAACTTTATTTCGTATTATTTGTGGACTGATGAGAGCAAATTGTGGAAATATACAATATGACCATAAAGATATTGCTCTGCAAGCAGAATATTATCGCTCGATTCTTGGATTCTTACCACAAGATTTTCGATACTATCCTGATTTTACAGGATTAAATTTTATGATGTATATCGCTTCATTGAAAGGCTTAAATGGGAAAATAGCAAAAAAGAGATGTTTAGATTTATTGATTCAGGTTGGCTTAGATGATGTGAAAAATAAAAAATCAGAAAGTATTCTGGCGGAATGAAACAGAGACTAGGTATCGCTCAAGCAATGATTAATAATCCGGAAATTTTAATATTAGATGAACCTACGGTAGGGCTCGATCCCAAAGAGCGAGTTAAATTTAGAAAACTGATAAGTTCGTTTGCATCAGAAAAAATAGTATTATTGTCTACACATATTGTATCAGATATAGAATATATAGCAGATGAAATCATTATTCTAAAAAAGGTAGAATTGAAAATACAGGCACAATAAGATATTTGTTGAAAGATATTAACAAGTGTGTATGGGAATGCCTGGTTCCAGAAAAAGAAGTAAATCGAATTGAGCAAGTATATACAGTAAGTAATCGTAAATATGGAGAAGACGGAGTTGTTCTTCGACTTATTTCAAGGGAAAAACCTTTTGCAAATGCGAAACAAGTTGATCCGGTTTTAGAAGATTTGTATTTGTTTTATTTTAGAGAGGGGGAATGAGAGTATGACATCGCTAATTAAGTTTGAACTTGGGAAAATATTGAGAAACCGAACTGTATTTGGTGGGATTGTTGTAGGATGCTTAGTCCTTCTGGGGATTTTTTTTGTTGGGTATCACTATTCACAGCTATCAATGAGTGAAGCGAGTAATAAGAAAAAGGGGTTTGAAAAGAGCTCGATGTAATAATAGATGAAAAATATTCTGGAGAGTTTACAGATGAAAAAGTTAAAATGATTCTGTCTGATTCTATGAATAATTTCCAAGAGAATGAAGAGCAAAAAGTTGTTAATAAGCCTTTTTATCCATTTTATTGGGAAATGGGAGATACTTTTTTTCAAAAGATGCCGAAAATGTTTATTCAGAAATGATTGAACAGGTTAATAAAGGCCAAAGATTAACAATAGAAGACGTGGATTTATATTCATTGGACGAGGTTGGATTTAAAAAATTTGATACTCCTTTGACATTAGGAAATTATGTTCCATGGACAGACTTATATCGAGTACTTGGATATATATATGCTCTTTTGTCCATAATTACAATATTGGTATCTTCCATAGTGTTTTCAGATGATAATTCTAAAAATATCAATCAGATTCTGTTAGTTACAAAATATGGAAGAAACAAAATGATATTTGCTAAATTGATTGCGACAAGTATTATTACAGTGAGTTTATTTATTATTTTCAATTGGTCAACATAGGTGTTTCTCTACAATGTATGATATGAGCGGATGGAATTCAGACATACAAACAAATTTGTCGTTGGGATTATTTGACTTCCCTTTGCAATATAACCATATTCAAATATACTTTTTAATTCTTGTCATGCAATTAGTTGGTATTGGATTTGTTGAGAGTGTAACATTGTTAATATCAGCTCTTATGCATTCATCTATGTCAGTATTAGCTGTTTCATTAGGGGTATATATATTACCATTATTGCTGGTGCAAATGATAAAAACAGGGGTAGGTAACAAAATTTTGTATTTGTTTCCAATAAATAATTTGAATGTACAAAATATATTAGGTATTCTATATTCAAAAGATGCTTTTTTCTTCCATTCCTTCTTCATTAATATAGGATTTATATTTATTTTTCAGCTCTTAATACGAGTAGGGATGCAACTATATTGCTTTATTTATATTAAACATTGGAAGTTTTAATGATTTTTTCAATGAAAATGCAATTGAAGAAAAATATGATATCATGTGAGTAACAAATCGAAATTTGTGGAGAGATTTCCTGAACTTTCCTTATTTTACAGGCTTTTCAGCCCATTAAATAGTGAAATGATATGTATTTTCCCTTATTTTTGCCCTTATGCGGAATCCGCAAGGGAAATA